>Ga0181581_10003924_pt1 | contig 11615 bp, 19 predicted proteins | sample 071ome_22_FD_132433 | JGI IMG/M metagenome (GOLD analysis project Ga0181581, IMG submission 132433) | Coastal salt marsh microbial communities from the Groves Creek Marsh, Skidaway Island, Georgia - 071404AT metaG (megahit assembly) | ecosystem: Environmental > Aquatic > Marine > Intertidal...
CTCTGGCTATTGGGGTGCACGCCATATCGGCCAGAGGCTGGCGAAGTTCAGATAGCTCTATAGACAGGGGATAATTTTCCATCATGGCGCAAACTCTACGTGCTTTTCTGCCATCGGGGCAAACAAATTCAGCCGCCATCGGCCAGAGGCGGTAAAATCTTTCAATGCTTGACTTGACTGGCAATTGGCCTTACATCATGCCAGATAAACGCGACATAAGTGGCGGTTATCGGCTCAGATGCGGTAAAGGAGCGTTAGCTCAGCGGGAGAGCACCACGTTGACATCGTGGGGGTCACAAGTTCAATCCTTGTACGCTCCACCATCTGAAAACCAAGCATACAGCGCCTTTTGGCGCTGTTTTGCTTTCTTTCTCGTGTAAAATAATTTCCTTAAATATCATCTGAATATCGATTTAGAGATGCATTTGGCCCTATGTGCGCTTTGTATGAAGTTAGTTATGAGACTTTGGGTGATGGTGAAAAAATAGTTTTTGACATTTTTGCGCTAAAGGCAAACCCAAAAACAATGACAGCAAGTATTCAACATTATGTAAACAAGATGCAGCAAACACCTGAAAACTGGCAAGTTAACGCATCCAACGATGTTGCGGCTTCTCTGCGTGCTATGTCACCCTGCCAGCCAGATTAAATCTTTCGCAAACCCGTCTTTTAAATAAAAATTATACCGAAAATGTTTTCAGCAAGTTTGATAGCAATAATGGGCTTGAGAGGAGGCTGGTATAGCGCGAAACAAAACTACTGGCATTTAGGGGCAATTTTAGAAATTGCATCCGCGACATAAGTTGATGGCTGGTAATTCCATTCTGAGGGAATATTTGCCACAGTGTTTAAATATTGTTGAATGCTGGCATTAAGATAATTTGCATTGAAATCAGCTTTAAAACCGCCAAAACCTTCGCATTGTTCGGTCATTATCTCGCCTATCGCGATGAAATAGGAAAAGCAGGCTACGTCTTCAGGGGTTTCAGCTTCAAAGCCTTTTTCAGCATAATCCTTACAAAATAAATAAAGGCCTTCATTTGTATATGCGCTTGCATTTCCAGCTATCAAAGCAAATAAAGCTGCAATAAAAAATCTGCTCATTATGATTTCTCCAATAATTGCCCGCCTGATTTTGGTTTGTTTTCAATAAAAGGCGGCCAGACCATTTTCTAGCGTATCTTTTTGCAATCCATATTCACAGTTGCAGACATTATCCTCCCGTTGTTTTTAACAAGCGCTGTCATCACAAGCCTTTCCTCATCCAGATACATACTTCCAGTCCCCAGCAAGCCGTTCATTTCTATAAAGCCTGTTCCCAACATACTTGCATCCATTTTTTTCCATTCAAGTCCGTCGATAATTTTCTGCTCAAACTCAATGTCGTCATCTTCCAGGACGGTGATTTTTCCGTTATCTGAAATGGCATAAACAGTTTTGCTATATTTTTCATTTTTATCGATGCTTGCCGCACCATTTACTATCATCGCTGTTTCATTGCCGATTTTTTCCTCACAGCTAAGTTCCATTGCCAGTGTGTGTGATGAAAAAAACATAACAGCTAAAGCGCTCAACAAAAGCCGCATTATACTTCTCCCCTACGCAAAAAATCGAAAGAAAAGGCTAATGATCTTCATAAAATATTTCATTTTAACCATACGCCTTCCCTTGTTTTAAATCTGGCTTGATTAGTAATTTTTACGTACAATATTGAAGTATAGATTTATAAACTTATATCATCATGATGTTTTTCAGAACCATATTTCTCTTTTTGCTCATCTCATTTGCACCGGCTATAATGGCAGCGTCCGAGGTCTGGCGCACCCAGCTACAATCCCCGACCATCATAGGCGAGGGAACCTTAAAAATATTTTTATGGGAGGTATATGATATCCGTTTACTTTCCGATGGTGCGCCATTTTCCTGGCACAAGGATTTTGTGCTGGAGTTTGTGTACAAGCGCGATTTAACCAAAAACGAGGTCATAGAAGCGTCCATAAAAGAGATGCGGCGACATAAAAATGTCACCGACAGCCAGATAGAGCGATGGCAGGCATATCTGCAGCAGGCGATAAAATCTGTTCAGCCGGCCACAAAGGCAGCCCTTTTTTGGACAGATAAAGGCACGATCACCTTTTATTATGAGGGAAAAACCCCTGTTACCATACCAGATGCTGCCTTTGCACAGGCTTTTATAAATATCTGGCTGGGGGCGGATACAACAGAGCCAGCGCTTCGAAAGGCACTTTTGGGTCTGAAATAAAAAAAGGGCTGCCCGAAGACAGCCCTAGTTCAGGGGAGGAAAAAATGTTCTGCCCGGATAATGGATATGTTTGGCGAATTTTTGGCAGCTTGCCGATTTTTGCCTCTTTATTTTCGATTGCAAAACAATTTTCCCGGGTTTTGATTTCCTGTCTATGCTATTTTGCGAGCTCAAAATTTTTTAAAAACAGGTCTTTTTGCCATGACAAATCCTAATCTTGATGCTGTTGCTCTATCGCCTATTGACCATGCCGCTCTGGGCAATAGCGATCTTGCACCGGTAAAAATTGCCCTGCTTTACGGCTCTTTGCGGGCGCGTTCCTATAGCCGCCTTTTGAGCGAGGAAGCGATACGCATTCTTGAGGCGCTGGGGGCAGAATGCCGCCTTTTTAATCCTTCGGGGCTGCCTTTGCCGGATGACGGGGTAGATGCCAGCCATCCAAAGGTTGCTGAATTGCGCGACCTGATTAGCTGGTCAGAGGCGATGGTCTGGTGCTCGCCCGAACGGCACGGGGCCATGACCGGCATTATGAAATCCCAGATTGACTGGATACCGCTTGCCCTTGGCTCGGTGCGGCCGACACAGGGCAAGACTTTGGCGGTGATGCAGGTATCTGATGGCTCGCAAAGTTTTAATACAGTCAATCAATTGCGGATTTTGGGACGCTGGATGCGCTGTCTGACCATTCCTAATCAATCTTCTGTGCCAAAGGCCTTTCAGCAATTTGACGAAGAGGGGCGGATGCTGGCTTCTTCCTATTACAACCGTGTTGTCGATGTGATGGAAGAACTGGTCAAATTTACCTATCTGACCAGAGGGCGTGCAGACTATCTGGTAGATAGATATAGCGAGCGTGTGGAAACCGCCCAGACCCTGTCCGAGCGGGTAAATAACAGCGCCCCCGCATAAAGATTTAGCCGGCAGGCTTTTTATCTTCTCAAAAGGGCTCTGCCTGGCTCTTTTGTGCCTGCTTGACGGGGGCGGCCGGGCAGGCACATGATATGGACGGGTATTTTTTAACAATCCGGGTGAAATTAAAAAAGGGGCAGGACAGATGAGCAAATTGAAAAAAGCTGTCATTACAGGGGCAACAAGCGGTATCGGATTTGCCCTGGCTCAGGCGCTGGCACAATCCGGGCGTCAGGTGCTGGCGATTGGCCGAAACCCGGACAATCTGGCCAAATTAAAAGAGGCGGGCGATATCGCAACGCTGGCAGCTGATATTCGTGATAGCGAGGCTGTTTTGCCAGAAATACAGAAATTTTCCCCCGATATTCTGGTGAATAATGCCGGGGTCGGGCATGGTATTGACGGGCTGGATAATTTGCCCCTGCATCTGATCCAGGAAGCGGTGGATATTAATGTTACAACCCCTATCAAGCTGACCGCGGCCGTGATGGAAGAAATGCGCGCAAACGGCAAAGGGCATATTGTGAATATTGGTTCTATTGCTGGGCTGCATACGCTATATTCGGCGCTTTACGGGGCAACAAAATCAGCTATCCACCTGTTTAGCCAAAATTTACGTGCCGAGCTAAGCGGCACACCCATCCGGGTAACCGAAATATGTCCCGGGCGCGTTTCTACCGACTTTTTTCAGGCAGCCACCGGCAATGCTGAACGTATGAACGCCCTTAGCCAGTCCGGCATTACAGAACTTCGCCCGGAAGATGTGGCACAAGCGGTTCTGTTCGCGCTGGATGCACCAGATCACGTCAATATTTCTACCATAGAGCTGATGCCGGTGGAACAGGCTGTTGGCGGAATGAAAATGAACCCGGTTACATAGCCAGGTTCTTTTCTGAATTGTTCTAGCTCTCTTTACATAGCCCCGGCTTTATTCGATCTGGGCGTTATTCGGCCGGATTTTGCCTGTCTTCATCCTCTTTTACCGGCTTGTAAGTGCCAGAGGTTTCAAACTTGTTTTCGGCATCAATCTCGACAAAGGGGGCTTTGGTACGCAAGAAAATCTCGCGGTTAATATCAAACCAGAAAGAAGGCGGGTCAAAGGTGCCGACCGCAATCGCGGTTTTGCCATCCAGAAATTCGGATTCTATCTGCCAATGGGTGGTCGTACCACACGCAGAACAAAAGCTGGTGGTCACATTATTACCGGATTGTGTCTGATAGCGATGATGGCTTAAATCGCCTGACAGCAGGCTGACCTTGTCATTTGGAAAATAGGCGCCTACCCCAAAGGCCGAGCCTGTGCGAAGCTGGCAATAACGGCAATGGCACACTGCGTGCACCTCTGGCTGGCCGGTGGTTTGATAGCGCACTTTCCCGCAAGCGCATCCACCCTCATGTTGTTCATTATTTGACATTTCTTGTGTCTCCTGCCTGTCTGAATTCTATGCTGATATTACTCTATAGCAGAAGGCTTGCCTGTCAAACCCAACAGCGTGAGAGCGCATCCATTTATCGCATGGGCACGTATAGATAGCACAAAATAGGCTGGCTTCCCGCTCGGGACATATAAAGGAGTAACAGGATGGTTTTAAACCTTGTTTTATTCAGAAAAACTGGCCTGGCAGCTGTTTTTCTTCTTTTTCTTCTACTGGCTTCTGCACCTTTTTTTGCGTATGCGGCAGGCAGCGGTTCCTATAGTGCGGCCCCGTCAAAACCGGCTGGATATGATGCAGCCGTCAAGCTGATAAACGAGAGGCAATTTGCAAAGGCAATTTCTGTCTTACATGATATTGAAAAAAAGGCGAGGGACGATGCGGATGTACAAAATCTGCTGGGCTTTGCCTATCGCAAAACCGGCCAGCTGGATAAGGCGGGCTTTCATTATCAACAGGCCTTGCGGCTTGATCCCAAACATAAGGGCGCGCTGGAATATCAGGGCGAGCTGTTTTTGATGCTAAAGGATAAAGCGTCTGCCGAGGTCAATTATGAGCGGCTGAAAAAGATTTGCTGGCTGGGCTGTGACGAGCTGGATGACCTGGAAGCGGCGTTGAAAAATTACAAGGGCTAAAAACTTACCGAAGCTAAAAACTTGTAAGGGCTAAAAAATTAAAACGGGCTAGTCGTGCTAGCCCAAAATCTGGACAAGTCCCCACATCAGATATACCGCGATTAACCCGGCAATTATAAGGTTGAATTTGGTCAAAATCGGTTTTTGATCAGGCGGGGTAGCAGCGGTTTTTTTTAATCCCGGCAATCCCAATTTTTTAGCCAGTTTGGTATATCCGGCCCATATCAGCATCGCTAGAATGATCAGGATAATGGCTTTGCCCAGCATCGATATGCCTCTTTATAATTTACTGTTTGGCAAAAAGCGTTTTTGCCTATTTTGAAAAGCCGCTTCCCAGCCCCTTGAAAATCCCTTTCAGGCGCGGTGAAACCGTCTGCGAGGGGGTGTCCGGTGCAAAGGCGGTATTGTTTGGCCGCAAATAAGGATAAAGCTTCATCAGGCCAAATACCAGCCCGGCTATCAGCAAAAGCGTAAAACATATTTTGGCAACAAGACGCATCTTACTTCCTCTCAATTGGCTCGGCGTGCCCTGTTTTCGGGTTATAGCTAACCATACCGCCACTCGATACGCCTATCCCGGTAATCGCAGAAATAGTCACAAAATGGGTCACCATGATGGTAATGCCCTTGCCCTCATCAATCTGGCCGAGTTTTTGTCGCAGGCGGGCAAGCGTTTCTTTTTCAGGTACAATATCCTGATAAAAGGAATTTAATCCCGGCTCTTCAATCACCTCTCCCAGCGTCAGCGCGTGTGCGGTATCTTTGCATCTGCACCATTGGCTGGTGAAAATATCTGCGATCTTCAGCCCTGCCTGTGATAGCTGTGCGCCCAGCTCTTTGGCCTGATCCACGCCTTGCTGGCTAAGGTTGCGCTGGGTTTGGCAGTCTTGCAGCCTGAAATGCGATGGATCACCTGTGCCAGGGGCGAGGGCATGACGGATAAACAGGATATAGCCATCGGGATTTTTTGCGTAGGCTTCCAGTGTGATAGCCTGGCCGATGACAGGCCAAATTATCATCCATAAAAATATTGCAAAATAGCGAATTGCACGCATGGTCATTTTTTTTACTTCTTCTTTTGGCCTTGAAAGGGCTTTAGGTTATTTCGCTTTCATCCATTGGCTGAGGGCAGTTTCTATTCGTCCTTTATCCAGATGATGGATAGTACGCAAATGGGCAATCTTATCCTCTAAATGATGGGCTTGTTTATCCATCAATGATTTTATTTGCTCTGCCTGCCTGTCTTTCTCAAGCGGCAATGGGTGGCCTGTCTTTTTAATTTCATCGCTCATATTATATTTCTCGCAAAGGCCGGGGCTTTGGTTGCAGGCTAGCATCCTTGTGCCTGTAGATGAATGCTCTAAATTAGATTTAATGAAAACTATTTTTGGCGGCCAGCCTCTCGTGGGCAAAATTATCGCTAAAGTATTTTTAAGTTTTCGCCTATCCAGTCGTTTTTGGGGGCAGAAGGAAAAATTCAGAGCAGCAGATGAAAGCCGGCAGATGCGTGATCAAAAAATGAAATGGCGATTTATGATATCTGGCAGGGTGTGTGCTTTGTTTATGCTGGTTGCGTTTTCATCTGTCATCATAGGCACAGATTTCACGATTGTTGGGAATAAACCGGCTCTGGCCTGTTGTTATGACCCGCCTGAGCCGGTGATAGAGCCCGATCCCGTTACCGAATCTGACCCGGCTTCCACAACCGAAGAAGATGGGGTCAGTTCCGTGGATAGCGCGCCCGAAATGGCAGCCAATGAAGAAGAAAATACAGAAGATAGTGATGCGTTGCCAGTCAATCTATATGCACCCGCCCTTCGCACTGCCCGTCTGGCTATAGAAGATGGTCAATGGTTAAAGGCTCGGGAAATTGTCTCTCAGGCACGCGAAAAGCTGGGGTCAGCCCCAGAATTCAGCGCTATTCTAACAGAAATTGATCGTCATTTCGGCTTGTCTGAACTGGCAAGCACCTCTCTTTTGCCAGAAAATCGGGCAGAAATACCCTTTGCCCCTGTCTTTGATGGCAGGAAAAACCCGCTAGAGGGGCTGATAGAGGATTTTGGGGCAAATGCCGAGCTTTTGCGCCTGCCATAGGCTGGTCGGATAGCCTAATTTTGTGGCCGGTCATAGGCCTGTGAGGCAAGAGGCTTGTTTTCTGCCTCGCGTTTTTTTGCCGCCGCCGCAATTGCCGCATCAATTTTTGACCTGTCTGCATGGCCGCTAAATCTGGCACTGCTACCCATCATTTCGGTGAAATGTAGATAGCGTTCTGATGCCACATCCAGCAGCCGCCTGATTTCTATTAAAGGTTCAGCATGGTCATCACAGCGCAGATCAATCCAGGGAAAATCTTCGCCGCGATGAATGGTCAGGCTGGCAGATTGCCGTCCTCTTTTATCGCCCCCTGCCGCCTCTGCTGCTTCCATTGCACAAAGCATACGCTCGGCAAAATCCTTGTCAGCATTATCATGATAGCTGGCCAGCATTGCCTCCAGAACCTGGGGGCCAGCCAGCATATTGCCGGCAACCGATAGATTGTCCTCTGCCTTATGGCCAGCCCATTCAATACAATCTGCCCCTGTATAGGCTGCGTTTGTGCCGTCCTTTGCCATCACATGAACCTGTCTTTGACGATGGCCTTCATCCCTGTCCTGTAATTGTGATAATACAGCTTGTGGGCGCGCCCCGCTGGCCAGCAGCTTGTTGCCCTCTACTCCCCATAGCGGGTTAACCAGCGCTTGTGTGGCAATTGCCCCTGCCGGGGTGATAAAGGGAATCACCGCCCCAACCGCAAAAAAACGACTGGCAACTGCGATACCCAGATGGCCTGTTTCCGGCTCGCGGGCGATCAGTGAAAAGGTCATGGTAAATCACACTTTCTGTTATAGGATTGATATGGTTATAAGCGTAGCGTAATTCAGCTGCTTGCCAAACCGATAAACCTTATTGAGGCAGATAAACCGCATCGGGGGAGTTTTTGCCAGATGCCAGACAAAAAAATTGCTGCAGAAAAAATTGTTGCAGAAAAAATCACACGCGCCACCGCAAAATTATTTATTGATGCAGGTGAAGCAGCTTTAAAGGAATTCACGCTGAAAAATAATCGCCGCGCTGATTTAATCGCTCTTGGCCCAACTCAAAAAATTTCGATTATTGAAGTTAAATCCTCGCGTCAGGATTTTCTTAGTGACAAAAAATGGCCAGACTATATTGAATTTGCCGATTATTTTTATTTTGCTGTGGCAGAAGATTTTCCGATTGATATTTTGCCGGATGCCGAGCAATGCGGCATCATTCTGTCTGACGGGTTTGACAGCCTGATTACCCGGCCTGCGCCCTTGCGCCCCCTGGCAGGGGCACGACGTTCGCATCTTATTCGAAAACTGGCGGTCACTGCGATGCGGCGCGTTGAAATTTAGCTATTTTCGAATAATAAAGCTGGCATCATTATCGACATAGCGGGTGGCGCTGGCATGGGTGCGGCCAAATTCGCGTTCCAGCCGGGCTTTGAATTTTTCCGGCTCTATATAGAAAATCTGATTTTGTATTCTGGCGTTGGCAAGGCTGGTAATGTTAATCGCCAGGCCTTTTCGAGCTTCTTTCCAGCTATAGGAAAGCTGGCGAAAAATATAATCCTGCCATAAATCATAATCATCGGTATGGCATAGGTTAAATGTCCCCACAAAGACAGCATAATCTGTTTTCCGGTGCGGTTTGCGGCCAATATAAAAGCGCTGTTTGCCATCGCTAAAATGGCGGGTGCAATAGTCTATCATGGCGGTGTTAATATCATATCCTGAATAGACAAGCTTATGAAAACGCGGCGTTTTCTGGATAAACTCCCACATCGCCCCATAGCCGCAACCAATATCGGCCAGATGGATATTCTGGCTGGTATCCTGTGCCATAATCTGGCTGAGGATATGGTCAAACCGGGCAGTCTGGCTTAATTTTGATGCCCAGAAAACACCTTCGGCTGCTGCGCCCTTTTCTTTAAAACGCCTAGTATAGGCATTGCTGATAGAGGCTTCAAACAGCTTTTGGCTGATCCGGTTAAACATGAAAAAATTATCCGGTTTGGCTGTCTGGCTTGCCAATGATGGCGGGGCTGAAAGCAGGACGGCTGAATATCTCCTCGACCATCGGTGCGAAATAGGAAAGAGGTTTACTGGCATAGGCCGGGTCAAAGGACGCCTGATCCCATGCTCCGCAAAATTTTTCTGCACTATCAAACCATTTATGGCCGCGATAGCGTTCGCGCTCATCCTTGTTCAGACCCAATTTGTCTGCATAATAAACCATCTGGAAAATGCCGTGATGCTCTAATATCCAGGTGACTTCTGCGCGGACATAGGGGCGGATAATCGCGGCCGCCATTTGGGAATGATTTTCCGGAGCCAGATCGTCCCCGATATCATGGATAAGGGCTGCGACAATCAGCTCTATATCTGCGCCATCTTCTTCTGCCCGTGTGGCGGTTTGTAAGGAATGTTCAAGGCGCGTGACCTGGTAGCCGCCAAGGCTGTTCTGTAAATTTTCCAGTGCCGATAAAATGCGTTGGGGCAGGGCGCTGATATAGGCTTTTTCCAGCCTGTCAAGCAGAGCATAATCTTCTTTTGTGCCGGCTTCCATACGGGTAAAGGAAACGGTCTGTTGTGGTTGTGTATCTGCCATATCCCCCTCTATTTATGGTCTTTTCAGCGCCGCTGATTAGCTGTTTAACGAACAGACAGGATAATCATATTATTCAGTTTTGCCGCCTTGATGGTCGGGCGTCTAGCAAAAATTAATTGCTTTGCAAAATCGTTAGGTTCAATTTACCTGATTTTTTGCTATAAGGATAAGAATGGCTACCCTGTACAAACAGCCATTCCGAGATGAGATCGCTGGAATAAATATGGGCAATACTCGAATGAATGACATTTTGATGGACGTCCTGAACGGTGCGCAATCTGGCGATCCGCAAGCGATGCTGATAGCAGGATTATCGGCTGCTTTATTGTGTATTTTATTGCTGATGCTGATCATTGCGCTAATAGGCCGCAAAGAACCCAAATCACCGACAGAACGGCCTGGCACAGCATCAGAAGCACGGATGGAAACAGATGTGGATATGGCTGTTCCTGCCAGCATGGCAGCAGCCGATAGCTTGGCTATAGAAGAAAGCGATGACCTGGCACAAACAGATGATTTTATGATCTTCAAACGCGGGGAGCGCCAGAATACGCAACGCAAGAAACAGATGCTGCCAAGTGCAGAAGGCCTGTCCATTGAAGATAATTTGCAATTAATTGAACGCGAGATGATTAAATTGCGCGATATGTTCAAACAGGGTCATGTTACCCGCGATGTTTATGTGGATGAAACCCGCAATCTGTATCATCAGGCAAAGGCAATTGCGGCTTTGAAATAGACATATTTTCCCTGACGGGTGAGAGATAACCACCCGTCATTGGTCAAGCGTGTGTAAAGGTGAGGGGCAGGGAAAATGAAGGCTGGCGAAAAAACGCGAAAAGATCAAAATAGCCTTTCACCTGCGGCTATGACCAAATCGGCAGGTGTAAGTTTGCTGGAAGCCCTGTTTATCGGGCTGACCCTTATGGCCCTGATTGGCGGCGGTCTGGTTCATACTATCCAAAAGACCCATCAGACAAAAATTTCGATTGTAGCGGAAAATGGGGAGGCAATAGCCCAATGGCTTCGTTCTGCCTATTTGTTGAAACAAATCAGCACGCCTTCGGATAATGCGCCATGTGCAGAAAATAGCATTAATACAGAATTGGCCTGTTTTCAGGAGATGATCGGCCAAAATGGTATTTTTTCTACCCTGAAAAACCCTTTTTTCCCGGAAAGGGATAGCGCGCCTATCATCGCTCTTTTTCAAGGAAGTGTCCCATCGCCTGTCACCGGCAAGCCTTGTGGCGAACTGGCAGACCGATTTTCCATTCTGACCGCATCAGGAGATTATCTGGGCAAGCCGCGATTTTGGCGCGGAACCATTGTGATTTATTTGCGCGAATATACTGCCCAGCAACCGGCATTAAACAGATATTTCGTGGTAGGCTATTGCGATAATGAAGGGCGCTATCAGCAATTATCGGCAAATATCTTTCTGTCATGATTTTATTTCCTGCCCGGAATAGTGAAAAAACAGCCCTTTATTTTCCGAACTTTGTAATAAAGCGCTGTTTTATGTCGATTAATAGAAAAAAATATGGGATGTTTTTCTAAAGCATCTTTGGGACAAATCAGCAAAGCAGCGGGCAGATAAAATTGAAACAGGGTCAATCCATTTTTGTTGGAAATATCAAGGGCGGAGTGGGTAAAAGCACGCTGACAACCCTGTTATTTGATTATTTCCAGAACAAAAAGGGC
>Ga0181581_10003925_pt1 | contig 11613 bp, 8 predicted proteins | sample 071ome_22_FD_132433 | JGI IMG/M metagenome (GOLD analysis project Ga0181581, IMG submission 132433) | Coastal salt marsh microbial communities from the Groves Creek Marsh, Skidaway Island, Georgia - 071404AT metaG (megahit assembly) | ecosystem: Environmental > Aquatic > Marine > Intertidal zone...
ACGGCGAGGGGCGACGCGCCCGCGACGCCGGCGCCTCTCCTCATCACTCCATCCGTTCTTCACCGACGCAAGAGCCGTCCGAAGAAATCCCCGGTGGGTGATCACTAGACTGACGTACAACCATACGCCACCACACCTCTCCACGCGCCTGTACACGACACGAAACCGCGCCGCCGCCAAGAGACGAGACGACCGACTTTGCCGCGTCCGCGCCGCGCGAGGTTCCGAGTCGACGAGACTCGACCACCTCGCCGCGCGTGGCGCACCGAAACACCCCTCGCGCGAGAGAGAGCGTCACCATTCAACCATTTGTTTATTATGTACGAACCACACACGATCCCCCCCGCCTCCGCGCCCTTTCGCCTCCCGCCTCGCACCGTCGAGAGACCGAGGACCACGAGGACCGTTGACCAATCCCGACCCATCACCGAGTCCCCGTGTCGACCGACCCCGCAGAGTTCGCCCGCCGCCGACGCCGGCGACGACATGACGTCGTCGCTGTTCAAGGATGAAAAGCGCACGCAGTATTCACCGCTCATGACGCGCGAGGAACAGGTGCGCGACGGCGACCTCGGACGCGACGGGAGACGACGGAGGGATGGACGAATGACGACGATCTGGTTGGATGACGCGGACGCGCGAGACGACGCGAGAGGCGTCGGTGGGCGTCGATCCGCGACGCGAGGGACGATGCGATGGGGTTACGCGCGCGCTTCGATTCGCGCGAGAGAGAGACGAGCCTCGAGTGCCGCCGCGCGGATGCGCGAAAGCCGGAATGCCCGAACGCGCGACTGACGAGGGACGCTCGGCGAACGCGCGCCGCACTCGCGAACAGGCGGAGGCGGTGGATGACATGGAAAATGCGATCGATGACGCGCGCTTGTCGAGAGGTGTAATCGGAAGCTCGTCTTCGTACGCGAATCCGGCGTACGCGCCGACTCGAGGGGCGGTGGACGAATCATTTGAGAGCATGCCGCTCAAGGGCGCCGGACGGTCGTTGGCGCAGAGAGCGTCGGCGCATTTGAAGGCGCTGAAGAAATCGATAAAAAAGGCTTTTACAGATTCTGGGAATTCGAGTTCGCCGGCGTCGACCGCGCGGCGAACGACGTACGCGAACGATACGTTCGTGGGGTCGCCGCCGACGGGACAAATGTTGGCGAGTCATCACGCGCGCTCGCGCTCCGTCGATTTACAACACATTCTCGGCAATTTGGAAGAGACGCTCGAGGGAGCGGACACCGCGGCGACGTTATTACATGAACTTCGCGACTCTGGGGGTGATCCAGACGTGGATGCGGCGACGAACGACGCATTAGAACAAGAATTGTCCGACGTGTGCGAGGCGCACCGCTCGCACCTCACGCAAGTGGCGGAGATGTCGGGGGCGGGCGTCGCTCTCAGCGAAGAGCAGCTCGGCACGCTGCTCTCGACGGTTGAAAAACTCAACGCCGCGTTGTTGGCCATGAAGTCGGAAACCGGGGGGCACATCGACGCGGTCTCGGCTCCGAGCGCCGCGCCCGACGGTCGTCCGTCTCTCGGTTCTAGTCGCATCGAGTGCGCGACTACCGAGGAAGAGGAGGCGGCGATGATCGCGCAGGCCATCGCGGCGAGCTTATCGGTACAACCTTCCACGAGCGAAGAAAGTGGAACAGAAAACGCTCTACCGGCACCCGTCGCCGCCGCGCCGCCGGCGTTGCCTCCGACGTCTCAGCAGTCTGCTTCCGCCACATCTAGACCAAAGACCAATGAGGAATTGCTCGGGAACCTCATCGATCTGTGAGGTCGACAAAACGAGTCTTCTTGCACGTTTAATCGATGCGACTGTATCACGTTTTCACACTGTATTCTTAAAACGAAACAATTTCATGAAAGTTTGCGTCATCGCGTTACGTTCAACAAAGGGATGGTATGTTACAAAATGCGTCTCTAAGACTCTACGTAAACATCGCCGAGAATGTCTCGAACAAATCTTGTGCTTTGTTGACCGTGAAAATGTTTTAGTGTGCCGTGCTAACGGGCTACAGTCTCACGACTGAGTGTCGCTCGCCTTCTCCGACGAAGTCTCCGCGGAGGCTTCATGCGACTCAGATGCTTGCGACGTTTCTAACTTTGAACGTGGAACAAAAGGTTTAACTTCCGCCGTCAACGATTTTTGCGTTCGGTTCGGAGTGGTAGCTGCGTTCCAATCGCGATGATACAACCCTCTTCGCACTGGTCCGGGATCGCGTCCGGCGCTCGCCGCGATGGCGCGAGACAACTCTTCATTCGCACCAATGACACCGTTTTTCGCCCAGAGCGTAAAGAGATTCACACCGCGCGTCCAACCTCCACCGGCTTCGCACGCAGCCACGACCGCGTCGAGAATGGCGCTGTCTCCCACCGCATTTCCTACCATGTGCTTGATGTCCTCGGCTAAATCAAGCGCCGTCATCGCGTCCCCAGCTCTCGCAGCCGCTCGAGCGAGTGCGGCGTACACCGCCACACCCGGTTGTAATCCAAACGCATACATCTCTCGAAGCTTCTCGTCTGCCCCGTTGCGATCGCCGTTCAGAGCTAAAGCGGCCACATACGCGCCGTACACGATGGAATCTCTGGGCACGTATCTCCGCTCGCACGTGCAGAGAATGTCCAGGACGGTGCTCGGATCGGAACATCTCGCCGCCGCCGCCGCCGCTGATCTGTACGCGGTGAGGAGTTGCGTCTGATCGTACTCGTTCACCGCTCGCTCCGGCGCTCTCACCTCGAGTTCGCCGTTATCGATGACGGTCGGAATGGTTCCAATCTGAATCACTTGCGGTTCGTCGGGAGTGGATGTTTTAAACTTGTACTCCGCCCAGAGCTCTTGTAAAACGCCGCGAGCTTTTTGAAGTTCGGGACTAATGTAACCCGGAATGGTGCCATTCTTCCACAAGGGATCGTCGTTGTCGAATCGTCCGCACGCGTAAAACGCCCTCGTCCAAACGAACGGCTCCGTGCTCGTGGGAGAGTGTCGTTTGAATTCGCTAAACACTTCAAGCGACTTTGGCCAGTTTCCGAAACGCTCGCACGCCATCATGAGATATGTGTACGTCGCAACCGACAGCGCGCTTTGCGTCATGGAATCGTAAAGCTGTTCGTACACCATGTCGTACCGCTTGCCGCGGTGCAACGCGGTGATGAGCGAGTTGAATATACCCGGAGTGCACGGAATGTCGTACTTTTTTCGAGCTTCTTTGTACAAGCGCATCGCCGTCTGCGCGTCTCTCACGTTTGCACACGCGAGAAGCATGTTTGACACGGTCGCCGCGTCCGGAGAGACGCCGTACTCTCGCATCATTTTGTAATACGACATCGCCTTCGGAAGGTCGCGCGTTTTATCGAGAGTGCTGATGATGGAGTGAAACGAGGAACGATCCATGGGAACATTTTCTGCGCGCATGCGCTCGAACGTTTGAGTCGCAAGTACCGCGTCTCCACACTTCTCGCACGCGTTGAGCACCGCGTTGAACGTGATGGTGTTTCCGTTGATGCCCGAATCCACCATGCGGTTGAAGAGCTCAATCGCCTTGTCCGCGCGGCGGCCTTGCACGCAACAAGAGATGGCCGCGCCGTACGTGATGCGATCGATCTCAATATCGGGATGGTTTTCCACCAAATCCGCGAAAACCGCCATCGCTCTGTCAAACTGCTTCGCCTTGGCGCACGCGGTCAAGAGCGCCGAGTACGTGAAAATGTTGGCTGGAATGTTCAGTTCCGTCATCTCGTCGAAAATCTCGAACGCCTTGTCGCACTGCTTGGATTTCCCCAACGAATTGATCAGCGCTGAGCACGTGATGGTGTTCGGTTTGGCTCCGTGCACCGGCGTCATCAACCGATACACCTGCAACGCCTTTTGCCACTGCCCCTTCGCCCCGCACGCCTTGATCAAACTCGTGTACGCCGGCGCCTCCGGTCTGAACGCAGCCTCTCGCAGAGCATCCTCAAGCTGATTGAGATCTGTTTCCTCCACGCGCGCGATCAAATTTTCCAAATCACCCTGCGCGCCTCTCGTCGACGGCGTCGCCTCGCCCTCCCCGCCCCCGCGCGCGCCGATTCTCTCCGGTCCACCCCTCCCGCCTCGTCCACCGTGTCCACTCGCGAATCGTCCACCACCGTGATGCTGGTGTCGCTCTTGCCCACCGCCTCTCTCACCGCGCGAGTGGTGCTGCTGATGAAACGTCTTCGCCGCCCCGTTTCGCTCGCCGCCGCCGCCGCCGCCGTCGCCCCCCCCCTCTCCATTCATGGGCCCCATCACCCCCACACTATGGTGACGAAGCATCCACGGCGACCGACCACCACCGCGTCCACCGCGCCCACCACCGCTCGGCTGATGACGGTGATGTTGATGCGTGCGCGACTGCGCGCGCCCCCCGTCCCCGTCGCCGCCCTCGCGCGCGTCCTCGCGCCCGCGCGTCGTCGTCGTCCCACCGTTCTCTTCCACCGCGCTCGACTCCCCGACGACGACGGTCGCCCACGCCCCTCGAACCATCGTCGTCGTCCTCTCGCGTCGTCGCGCGTCGACTCGTATCGGGGCCCGAGCGTATCTCGACCGAACGCGCGCCCTCCGCGCGCGCGACGACGCGAGACGCGTTTCCGAAATCCGACGGCGCGCGCGCGGAGGGCGAACGAGAGAGAAAAAAAATCTCCCGGGCGAGCGCGCGCGTCGTCGGAGCGCGGCGCGCGACGGCGACGCGTCGTCGACGTCGACGACGAAGATGGATTTGTGCCGCGCGGCGCCGAGACGCGCGCGGATAGGGAACGTGCGGGTGGAGGTATAAAAAGTGTCGACATGGGCGTGCGAGGGTGCACAGTACTGAGGTTTAGGATCACCATGTTTTTACGGTCGTTGGATCGCGCGCGCGTAGTGTGGGACGCATCGAGACCGTGTGATGATGAGGTCGATCACAATCTTTTTCAACAGGAAGAGGGGGGTGAGGGGGCGAGTCGTGACCGGTGGATTCGAGAAAGATGCGTCGGACAAACGGATGGGTGGAGATGTCATCGCGTCCACGGCGACGGCGCGCGACGGGACGGCGTCACTTGAGGAGGTCGCCGACGTCGAGGGTGCCGTCGCCGTTGACGTCGAGCATGTCGAATCTGGAGGCGATGCGGTTGAAATCGTCCGCCTCGATGACGCCGCGAGCGACGAGCATGGCGCGAATGAAATCCACCTTGTCGACGTATCCCTTGTCGCCGCCCTGTTCGGCGAGCCACCGCGCGCTGAGGGTGAATTGTCGAAGCTCGTGCTCGTGCTGCGCCTTGGTGGCGATGGCGTCGGAGGCGACGTTACTCACGGCCCAACCCATGACGCCGACGACGATGAAGGCGTAGCACGCGGAGAATATTTTGCCGCCATCTGTCTCGGGTAAGATGTCCCCGTAACCGACGGTGGTGGAGGTGACCACCGCCCACCAGACGCCGTCGAGATAGGACACGCCTTCGAGCGCGTGAAACGTCGCGGCACCGATGAGAATGACCATCGTGATCACACCCAAGGGATGGAACAGCACTCTGAGCACCGGGTGCACCTTTGCGGGATCGGAGTGCTCCGCGTGCGCCTTTTCGGTGAAGCGCGCAATGTCGTCCGCGTTCAATACGGCTCCAAGTTTGGAGTGTACAAGCTCTAAATCCTTCTCCAACTGTGCCGTCATCTTTTTCTGCGCCGCGAGCTCTGTGGATTCCTTCGCCTCGACTATCAAATTCGTAATCTTTGAAATCAAAATTGTCGCCAACGCGATGCCGACGATGATGAAGACAATCATAAACACCTTCCCGGCGTCCGTCACCGGACTGATATCACCGTACCCCACCGTCGTCACCGTGATGGCGATGAAATATATACAATCGACGAACGATTCAAACCCAGGTTCGTCCCACCTCGCGCTCAATTGCTGTAATCCCAAGAGGGCGACGACGACGTACGTCAAAAAAGCCAACCATAAATTACCGTAAATCGCCGCAAACGCCCTTCCCGCGCACTCTCTCGCGCGTTGCCTCGGCGTCTTCTCCTCCTCCTCCAGCGCGCCCTCGATGTAAGCCATCTCCTCCAACTCCTCTCGCCTCGATCGCGCCCCGGGATCCTCCTCGTCGCGTTCTGGAACCGCAACCTGGCGCGCTCTCGACGTCGAGGTGGCCAATGCAGAACCGAGCTCAGCGACGTCCACGTTCTTTCGCTTGGCCTCGTTCAAGAGCGCGCCGTACGTGTGCAGCGTGCGCTCACTCATCTTTCTATTCGCCTCGGTCAGGAGCGCGTCTCGCCTCGACGCGGCGTCGTCGTCTGTAGGAGCGCGATGGGTGTTTCACGACGGAGCTGAAAACCGTGAAAGGGACAAACGACGGTTTGTGACTCATAGAATGACCCACTCGTGTCCTCTCGAGCGGGGAAGTCCCGCGGCGTGGCGCGCGCGATGCGTCACAGCGCATCGATCGAGCGTCGAGCGCGCGAACGAACGCGACGTGACGCACGCGCGGGATCGATACACACCGTTTGTGACACGCGACGATCGCCATGAGCGCGACGATGACGACGATGAGGTTGACGATGGGCAAACCCTGCGTGGGGGCGCGCGCCAAGGCGACGCGAGCGACGCGCGCGAACGGACGACGATCGGTGGCGGTGAACGCGAGCAAGAAGTATAACATCACCATTCTTCCGGGCGATGGGATCGGACCGGAGATCATGAAGGTTGCGACGGCGGCGTTGGAGGTCGCGGGGAAGAAGGCGGATGTCGAGTTCGCGTTCACCGAAGCGTTGGTCGGTGGAAGCGCGATCGACGCGACGGGCACGCCGTTGCCGGATGAAACGTTGGATATTTGCAAGGCGTCGGACGCCGTGCTCTTGGCCGCGATCGGGGGATACAAGTGGGATAATTTGCCGAGCGCGCAGCGTCCCGAGCAAGGGTTGCTGGGCTTGCGAGCGGGCTTGGGCGTGTTCGCCAACCTGCGACCGGCGACGGTGTTGCCGCAGCTCATCGACGCGTCGACGCTCCGTCGCGACGTCGTTGAGGGTACGGACATCATGGTCGTTCGCGAGCTCACCGGGGGTATCTACTTTGGTAAGCCGAAAGGTTTCGGCGTTAACGAAGCCGGCGAACGCATCGGCTACAACACGATGGTATACTCCGAACCGGAGGTCGATCGTATCGCCAAGGTTGCTTTCGAGATTGCCCGCAAGCGCAAGGGTAGACTCTGTTCCGTCGAAAAGGCGAACGTGCTCGAAGTGAGCCAGCTCTGGAAGGAGCGCGTCATCGAGACGCACAAGGATTTTAGCGACATCGAGCTTTCCCACATGTACGTCGACAACGCTGCGATGCAGCTCATCCGTAACCCGACCCAGTTCGACACCATCGTGACGGGTAACATTTTCGGTGATATTCTTTCCGACGCCGCGTCCATGTTGACCGGTTCCATCGGTATGTTGCCGTCCGCGGCCATCGGCCTCGACGGTCCGGGCTTGTATGAGCCGGTGCACGGGAGCGCCCCGGACATCGCCGGTCAAGACAAGGCGAACCCGTTGGCGCAAGTTTTGAGCGCGGCGATGATGATGCGATACCAGTTCGGCGAAGAGAGCATCGCTTCTGCGCTCGAAAAGGCGGTGAACGACGTCCTCGACGACGGCTATAGAACCGGCGATATCATGCAAGCGGGCATGAAGCAAGTCGGCTGCATCGAAATGGGTGAGAAATTGCTCGAAAAGCTCTAGAGAGGTATTTTTTTATACTACAGGCGAACATCTAATATAAAATATACGCGCGAAGCGTCAGTCAAGCATCGGCGGAAGCGGCACACCGATCGATATTCCCGAGGCGCGCCTAAACGCGTCGCTCCGCAAGCCTCCGCGCCGCACGCGCTCGGGAAGGTTAAACGTTCGATGGAGCGTCGATCGCACGTCCGTGTCCGTCGCCAGCTGACTGAGAATAGGGAGCAAGGATAGTAAATGGTTGTCCTTCTCGTCATCGTACCACGACTCGATTGGAATGGCGTTCTCGATTTGTAATCCGAAAGCCTGCGGCGAGTTGTCGATGATAATTGTCCTAGAAAGATCGCGTCCGAGGACGCGTAAATCCTTCATGAAATTCCCATCGATTTGCACGCACGAATCGCGAAACACTCTGTGCTTGATCCAGATTTGTTTCGGGTCGAGTATGTCCAGTAACTTGTCGGCGTACACTTGCTGCGACGCGGTGAAGACGACGATTTCGTATTGCTTGGAGACAACCTCCATAAAAGTGGACAAATGCGGTCGTTTCTTGACGTTGACTTGATGAACCTCGTTGTTGAACACGACGGGAAAAGAAAAGTCACACTTTTCTCCGGTATTCTCCAAGTTTGAGTGCACCAACGTCTCGTCGAGATCCAACACGAGCGTGTTGCGTTCCCCCTCTTGCTTTGGCAGGACGGGTCTGCTCGGCCCGTCCGAGATGTGCGAGCGCGGAGTAAACTTTAAATTGTAAATGAAAGCCCACGGATCGTACTCCTCGTCGTACTCTTCGTACGGTACGCACGACGCCTCCTCGCTCGTCATCCCGAAGCGTCCGAGATATTCCTTTGCAGAGATCTGTTCGCCCCCTAGCAATTCCACCTGCTTGTCCTCCAAATCGTCGATGCTCTCTATTTCGCTGTGAATCGCCGTCATCTCGATCCCGAACGCCTGCGGACCGGAGACATCCAACTCTTTCGCGCTCACGCGTCTCGATTTCGACCTTCGCGGCGGTTTTCTCGTCCCGCCGCTGCTAAAGAATGAAAACATTGGAGAAAAAATGGTATCCAAGAGCTTTCTCGATCCCGAACGTTTCATCTTCACCGCCGGCGACGTCAACACCGCGACGTCGACGTTCGCGGATGATCTCTTATTCTCTTCCGCGAAACGCGTGGTGAGATTCGTGGGAATCATCCCCTTCGCGTCTGCATCGTTCGGGTCCACGCGTCTCGCCGTCGTCTTTCTCATCGAGCTCGTGATGAACGACGCTTCCCCCGGCGGTCTGATCCTCGATCCCGGAGGCGTGTGCGCCGCTCCCGACCCGTTTGTCTCCTCTTCCGAGATCGCGCTCGTCCGCGCGCGTTTCGAGTCTTCTCTCGCGTCCGTCCCTCGTCGCTCTCGTTTCGTCCCACGTTCCTTCCGACTCAGCGACTTGAACAACTTCATCGCGCTCCCCATCAATCCCGCCGATCGTCGTCCCGTGCTCGTCGGCGATCTGCCATGTCAAAAGTCAACGCGCGTCATCAGATCAGTCACTCGAGTCACCAATTGGGTTCATCGCGCGCGCGCTCGACCCCATCCCGAACTCGTCCCGTCCCTTCGCGTCCCGAATGCGTCCCGAGCCGCCAATCCAACCGTCGTCGTCCACCCTCCGTCCCTCGCGCCGCCTTCCGTCCATCACTCCCCGCACGCACCCGACATCATCCTCTCCCTCATCGCTCGACCCTCTCTCATCCCTCGCTCGCGTCGATCGACGCGCTCGCGCGCTCATTCTTTCCCGAATGTCCCGAATGTGTCGACGAAGAAATCAATGAATGAGCGAGTCGATGGTCGCGCGCCTCTTCGCGCGATGCGTCGATGAGACGTCTCGAGACGACGACGCGCGCGTATCGCGTCGATACGTCTCGCGTTCACGTCCGACGACTCGATCGACGCGCTTCGGTGTGAGGAAATGTCTCGTCATCACACGACTGGGCTAAAAGTTGGTTGTTCCCCTCTCGAAGGGCGCCGAGAGTTTCGCGGGACGCTCACGACGATTTCGGGGCGAAAAAGGACGCGATCGAGGGTTGATTCTTCGCGGAGGATGCCGCGTTCGTCTCTTTCGCGTCTCGTCGTCTCTTTTGCGCGCCGGACGATTTCGTCGACGTCTTGGACGCGCGCGCGTAGAGTTTGGCGACGGAGGATGAAAAGACGCCGTCGTCCTCGAACGCCGACGCGGGAAACCAGCGGAGCTCTCGATCGGGATCGTCGACGAGGACGACGGCGGCGTTTGAGTGTTCGTTTTCGTCGCGTTCGATATCGTACACGGCGTAGTGCATCACCTGACGAATGTGTGAGAAGACGTGGACGACTTTCCCGCCGGCGATGTCGGACGCGCGCCGCCACCTCGTCGTCGACGACGACCCGAGGGCGTCGCACACGGCGTCCTGCGCGCTCGTGACGTCCGTGCTCGGACGCGTCGCGAAGGACTCGTCCGATTCAGTCGCGATGAGGGCGTTGGGAAACTCCCATAAACCAGCCAAGAGTCCAGTCTCGGGACGTTTGGCGAGAAGATAGGAAAAAGACGCGCCATCTCGCCGCCGCGCGACGACGAAGGCGCGTTGTTCTTGACGTTTTTCCGCCTTTTTCGCCGTCTCCGGAAACGTCGTCACCCTAAACGTCCCACCCGTGCGCTCCACCTCGCGCAATCCATCGCACCACGACGCGATCGGACACGAACCGCACTTTGGATTGGCGGGCGCGCACGTCGTCGCCCCAAGCTCCATCATCGCCTGGTTAAAATCCCCCGCTCGACGACGATCCATCAACGACTCAGCGACGCTTCGAATCGTCTTCGCGGCCTCTCCCTTTAAAGGATCACCTCTGATCATCTTCGCCCGCGTCACCACGCGATGCACGTTACCGTCGATCGCCGCGCTCGGCACTCCGAACGCGATGCTCGCCACGGCGGACGCCGTGTACGGACCGACGCCGGGAATCTTCAACAATCCCTCCACCGTTCGCGGATACCGCCCTCCGAGCTCTCCCGCCACGTATTTCGCACCCTCTAATAAATATTTCGCTCGTCGATAGTATCCCAATCCCGCCCACTCGTCGTTCACCTCCTCGATCGTCGCGCGAGAGAGCGCCGTCGCCGTGGGCCATCGCCTCGTCCATCGCCGCCAATACTCGGCGACGCGTTCGATTTGCGTCTGTTGACTCATGATTTCCGACACCAACACGCCGTACGCGTACTGATCGTCCGACATGCCTCTCGACCGTCCGTTCGCGTCCGTTTCGAACGCACGTTCGCGCCACATCGTCGCGAATCGCTCGACGTCTTCGTCGTCGTCGTCGTTCGTCGTCGTCTCGAGCTCGAGCTCCGTCCACGCTCTCTGCGTCGATCCTGGGCGTCGTCTCCACGGTAAATCTCTCGCGCGCGCGTCGTACCACGCGAGAAGACTCTCTCGCGCATCTTCGTCCGTAAAACGAGCGTCATCGCGCGTCGACGTCGACGTCGAGGGCGCGCGCTCGTCGTCCACGTCGACTTCACATTTTAAATCATCAGCTTCGCTCGGACGCCGGTCCATGGCGCCGTGGGCGTCGACGTCGCGCGTCGCGGTGATTCGAAGCGGTGCGCGCGCGATTCGCGACGCTTTAAAGGCGCGCGAGGAGGCGAGGGCGAGGGCGGTGCGCGAGGATGCGCGGCGCATGCGCCGGAGTGAGGAGGACTCGGGCGGCGAGCTCGAGCTCGAGAAGGCGCTTTATTGATTGATTGATTAATTCTGTGTCTGTGTGTACAAGGAGCTACGCGCGGTGGTGGTAAAAGTGATGGTGATGAATAAAATCGTTCGCTCGTTCGAGGCGTGCGTCCGACGCTCGACGCTCTCGCACGAGACGCGCGCGGACGCGGCCCG
>Ga0181581_10003931_pt1 | contig 11607 bp, 9 predicted proteins | sample 071ome_22_FD_132433 | JGI IMG/M metagenome (GOLD analysis project Ga0181581, IMG submission 132433) | Coastal salt marsh microbial communities from the Groves Creek Marsh, Skidaway Island, Georgia - 071404AT metaG (megahit assembly) | ecosystem: Environmental > Aquatic > Marine > Intertidal zone...
ACAAGCTTACCCATATCCAGACTATCCAACAGCGCCAATTCGACCAGATTTTGACGGATTAATTCGGCAAGCCGCAATAACACCGCTTTGCGATCCATTGGCGCCATCGCAGACCACACGCCAGCCTCAAAGGCCCGCCTTGCTGCCGCAACCGCCCGGTCTATGTCCGCGGCGTCACATTCAGCTATCATGGCCAGCGTGCTATCTGTTGCGGGATTGATGCTGGCAAAAGTCTTGCCTGATATCGCATCAACAAATTTGCCATCAATATAGGCTTTCGCACTTGGTGTGATTTTGCTGGCGGCACGATCCCAATCTGCCTTTTGCCAGCTCACCGTATCTAATGGACTCATGGTATTTCCGTCCCAAACATATGGTTGTGATTTATGGTCTAGTCGTTTTGCAAGACCAGATAAAACAATGCCAGACTAGGCCGACATTAGGCAAGCGCACTCTTAAAACCAAATTAAGTCCACAAAAAAACAATAGAACAGTTGCAACTTGTCGCATTTTTCTTTTTTACTAAACCGTAGATTTGGGTGTTTTGGGGAGGGTAAACACGCATATGCGAAAGAATGTTGCGGTAGACATCCAACAGGTCACCAAAATATATGGTACTGGAAATGCGGCGGTGACAGCGGTCAATAATGTCACCTTGCAAATCTATGATAATGAATTCCTTACATTGCTGGGTCCATCAGGCTGTGGGAAAACCACGCTTCTGCGCATGATTGCCGGATTTGAGGATATGACAAAAGGTCATATCAATCTGTTTGGCGAAGAGATAGAGGATCTGCCGCCCAACCAGCGACCAGTAAACACGGTCTTTCAGCATTACGCCCTGTTTCCGCATCTCAGCGTCTATGAAAATGTTGCGTTCGGTCTGCGCCGCCTGAAAAAGAGCGAGGCCGAGATTGATCACCGTTGTAAAGAGGTGCTAGCCCTGACCCAAATGGAAGCGTTGGCTGAACGGCGTCCATCACAAATGTCGGGCGGGCAGCAACAGCGCGTGGCACTGGCACGGGCATTGGCGCCCAACCCAAAGGTTTTGTTACTGGATGAACCGCTGTCTGCGCTTGACCTCAAGTTGCGTCAGGCCATGCGCGATGAGCTAAAGCAGCTCCAGCAAAAGACCGGCATTACATTTATCTTTGTAACGCATGATCAGGAAGAAGCGCTGGCCATGTCCGACCGGATCGTGGTGATCAGTGAAGGCAAGGTCCAGCAAGTCGGCACGCCGCAAGCGGTTTATGAAGCACCCTCGAACCGGTTTGTTGCCAATTTTATTGGCGAAGCAAATATGCTCGAAGCCAGTTGCAAAACGACAGGAAAAAACATGACCTTCACATTGGTCGGTGGCGGCACCTTAAAAATAAGCACGCCTGATGTTGCCGCTGGTGACGCGGTTACGATTATGATCCGGCCTGAAAAGGTCAAAGTCCTTGCCAAAACGGGCAAAAAAACAACGCCGTCTTCTCTCCAGATGGAGGCCAAGGTGATCGAGCAAACTTATCTTGGTAGTGTAACACATCTTGATCTTGCCTGTGATGGGCAGACGCTGAAAGCCTGCATCAATCAAGGCGCGCATGCCAGTTTTGCCACCGGTGATGAGGTGCTGATTGAAATCCCCGCTGACAATTGTAGGGTTCTTCGGTCATGAACAACGCGACTGGAAAATCCATGAGCATAAAACGGCTTCGTCTTCTCGGGCTGTTGCCGACATGGGTTACCATTGGCGTTCTAATGATTGGCCCATTATTGATTATGGCCGCGGTTTCGCTCATGGAGGCGAATGTTTATGGCGGTGTGCATCTTCGCTTTGATGTGTCGAGCTATGTTCAAATCCTGTTTGACAAAAATTTGTTTGACGAAACCGAATTCAACCCCGCCTATTTGATCATCATCCTGCGTTCATTCATGCTGGCGCTTGGTGCGACAGGCCTGGCACTTCTTATCGGATTTCCTGCTGCCTATTATATTGCCCGTCAGCCGGATCATCGCAAAAACCTGCTGGTATTCCTGATCACTATTCCGTTTTGGACCAACCTTCTTGTTCGCACCTTTGCCTGGGTCATCATTTTAGGTCGGGGCGGTTTTATGGATCAGGTCGGGTCATTTTTAAACATTATCGGCCCAGATGAGTCGATAAATTTGATGTATACCAACACCGCAATTCTGATTGGTTTGGTCTATTCATACCTGCCCTTGATGGTGTTGCCGCTCTATGCCTCGATGGAGAAGATGGATGTACGCCTGCTGGAAGCTGGTGCCGATCTCTATGCCAATCGTTATGAGCTGATACGGCGCATTATTGTGCCACTGACCATGCCCGGCATTATTGGGGGCAGCATCCTCGTTTTTGTGCCATGTCTTGGCGCCTTCATTGCCCCAGATTTGTTGGGCGGAGGCAAGAAACTCATGCTGGGTTCGCTGGTTCAATTGCAATTTGCCACCTCGCGCAACTGGCCCTTTGGTGCTGCAATCGCAATGATGTTGCTGGCAATTGTGGTTATTGCTCTGATGGTCAATGCGCGGGCGGCCCGCCGTCATGCCGTCTACGAACAAACCGGTGCGGAGGCAACACATGGCTAGCCCGCATCGCAAATCAAAATTTCGTCCAATCTGGGATTTTCCCGGCTTTGGCGGTTTATCTGTTGGCTTTTTTGCCTTTCTGTATGTGCCAATTCTGGTGTTGGTAGCCTATAGTTTCAACGGCAGCAAATTCGCCATGGTCTGGTCTGAATTTTCATGGCGATGGTACCTGAAACTGCTGGAAAATGATGATATTCATAGCGCCGCCATCAATTCGCTGATCGTGGCCTTCTTTGCCGCACCTGCAGCCACCATCATGGCAACACTGGCAGCACTTGTCATGGTTCGCGGCGGCCCGTTCCGCTCGCGCGCCTTTACCGCGGGCCTGATTACCCTGCCATTGATGGTGCCAGAAATCGTCACCGCGGTGGCAACATTGATCTTTTTTGCGCTTCTCAACATTAATTTGGGACTCATTAATATCATTCTGGCTCATACCGTGTTCTGTATTCCCTTTGCCTATATGCCCATTCGTGCCGCGCTAGAAGCCATGGATCCGGGGCTAGAGGTCGCCGCCCAAGATCTATATGCCGACCGCTGGGATGCGTTCCGCTATGTCACATTGCCATTGCTGACCCCGGGCATCATGTCTGGCTTTATGCTGGCCTTCGTTATTTCTATTGATGATTTTATCATCACATTGATGGTGGCCGGCGCTGGATCAACGACCCTGCCGGTCTATATCTACAGCATGATCAGAACCGGCGTGACCCCCGAGGTCAACGCTGTCTCAACCCTATTGTTGGCAGTATCGGTCATTTTGGTGAGCGTGTACTGGCTGCTTTCCTCGGCCAACCGCAAAGGTGAAGCCATCGGATAACCCCCTCACTCTGAGGCACAAAAGAAGGAGACCAAAAGAATGAAGAAATTTGCAAAAACCATGATGCTGGCTATCGGCTCGGTTGCCGTTGCTGCATCTGCTCAGGCATCAGGAAAGCTGAACCTGTATAATTGGACCGACTACACGCCGACCGAGCTGATCGAGAAATTCGAGAAGGAAACTGGTATCGAGGTAACGCTTGACACCTATGATTCGAACGAAACGCTGCTTGCCAAGCTGCAATCAGGTGCAACCGGTTATGACCTTGTTGTCCCGTCACAGCATTTCGTTGACATCATGGTCAAAGAAGGTCTGCTGATGAAGGTCGATGGCATTGCCGATATGCCAAACTACAAATATGTCGACGAACGCTTTCGCAACCCATCATGGGATCCAGAGCAGGCTTATTCGACCCCTTATCAAATGGGTTCAGCCTCATTTGCCTATCGGGCGAACAGCTATGATGGCAATGGTTCATCTCTGAAGGAATTTTTTGAACCAAATGCCGCAACCTGTAATAAGCTCGCTGTATTCAAATCACCTGATGAGGTCATCAACATGGCACATCTCTATTTGGGTTCAGATTTCTGCTCTGAAGATCCAAAAGAGATGCAGGCTGTTCTTGATGTGATGATGAAGCAAAAGGAATGCGTAAAAGTCTATTCATCTGAAGGTATCAATGACCGGCTTAAGAGCGGTGATGTGGTGATGCACGCACATTGGGACGGATTCAGCCAGGTTGGCGTTTGGGAAGGCGTTGACGATCTGACTTATGCCTATCCAAAAGAAGGTGTTGTTGGCTGGTTTGACTCGCTTGTAGTGCCGAATGGCGCCCAGAATGTTGAAAGCGCCAAGGCGTTTATGAACTTTCTGATGCATCCTGAAAATATGGCGCTTCTGTCAAATTTTGCGGCTTATGCCAATGCCATTCCCGAGTCAGTTAAATATCTCTCCGATGATATGAAAAATGCCAAGAACATTCAGGTTCCAGCTGACGTGCCGGTAAAATTTGGTCAGGCTTGTAATGCCAAGGCACAAGGTTTGATCGATAAGGTGTGGACACGCGTAATGCAATAGGCGGACAGCCTGAAACACCACCCTAAAAAACCATAAGGAGAGGCGGCAATGAGTGATGACGATTTTTTGTTTTCAAACGCGTCTGAGCTTGTTGCCGCCTTTGCCAGCAAAAGCTTGTCACCCGTTGAAGTAATAACTGCCAGTCTTGCCCGTGCTGAGACCGTACAGACACATTGTAACCCAATCACTGAATTTTTTGCTGAAACGGCACTGGAGGCAGCCCGTAAAGCTGAAGTCCGCTATAGCGGTAAAGGTGCGGCGCCCAGACCGCTCGAAGGGGTGGCAATCGCCATCAAGGAAGAATTTGCACTATGTGGAAGCACGCGATCCAGCGGTTCGCTTCTCTATGCCGATCGGGTAGACGAACACACCGATGTCTATATTCAGCGCCTTCTTGATGGTGGCGCGATCCCGCTTGTCAAAACAACAACACCTGAATTCTGCCTGCTGGGGTCTACCTGGTCACGTCGTTATGGTGTTACCACAAATCCATGGCATGATAAGATGACCTGTGGTGGTTCATCTGGCGGGTCTGCTGTTGCGCTGGCGACAGGCATAGCGCCCATTGCCACCGGCACAGATATCGGCGGCTCAATCCGCATTCCGGCATCTGCCTGCGGTGTATTTGGCTACAAGCCGCCCTATGGTCGTAATCCAGAAGTGCCGATTTTCAATCTAGATTATTACAGCCATTCTGGCCCAATGGCGCGCAGCACCTCCGACATCGTGATCATGCAAGCACTCACCGCCGGTCAACATGCAAGTGACATTGCCAGCCTGCCAGCGCCACCACCACATGTGGCTGACCCAAATTGCTTAAAAGGGCTGCGTGTGGCCATGACGACAACACTTTGCGGTTATGAAATTGATCATGATGTCGCCGCAAATTTTGCCGCCGCTTGCAAGCATCTATCTGACGCAGGTGCAAAAGTCGAAGAGGTCGATTTGGGATGGCCCCATAGCCTGCCAGCGATGGCCGAAACCTATCTGAACACCCTGTGGGGCGCGACTTTGCAGGATGCAGCAAAATCTCATGGCGAGGACATGTGTCCATACAGCCTCGCCTATGCCAAAGCCAGCCTGACCCGGACGCCGCGTGAAATTATCGATGCCAATACGCTGGCTTGGCAGGCGCATTCCAGCTTTGCCCGGGTGATGGAAAATTTTGATATTCTTGTCTGTCCAACCAATGCGACAACAGATGTTCCAGCAGATTACGGCTACCCAAAGCAATCCTATAAAATTGATGGGCAACCACGCACGGGCGGCGAGGACAAGCTATGGCTCACTTCGCCATTTAATATGCTGTCACGCTTGCCAGTCATGTCCTGCCCAACCGGCTTTGCGGCAAATGGGGTGCCAACCGGCATGCAGATTGTTGGCCATGCCTATGATGATTCAACGGTGCTTAATGCATCGCTTGCCTATGAAGGGCTGTTGGATTGGCTCTATGACGCCGAACATCGCCCTAGTCTGATCACTGGCAAAGGCCATTTAAGGTAAAATGCCGGAACCACAATCAACCAAGGCTCGCCTCATGACATCGCGTTACGACATTCTTTTCGAACCTATGAAAATTGGCCCGGTCACGGCAAAGAATCGCTTTTATCAAGTGCCACATTGCAATGGTGGTGGCTATCGTGATCCATCCGCTGTGGCGGCAATGCGCCGAACAAAGAGCGAAGGAGGATGGGGTGTAATTTTTACCGAGCAGGTTGAAATTCATCATTCGAGTGAAATTGCGCCTTTCATTGAATTACATTTGTGGGATGACGACGACATCCCGATGCTGGCCAAGATGGCAGATGCCATGCACAGCCACGGCGCTTTGGCTGGAATTGAACTAGCCTATTCGGGCATAAATGGCCCAAATCTCTACACCAAGGAAGTGCCTTTGGCGGTCAGCCCGGGTCCCATACTGACCTTCACTTCCGATCCGGTGAATGCCCGCGCCCTCGACAAAGCAGAAATCGCCGATGTGCGGCGCTGGTATGTGAATGCCGCAAAGCGCGCAAAGACAGCTGGCTATGATCTGATCTGTCTTTATGGGGCGCATGGTTTTGGTATTATTCAGCATTTTCTTTCACGGGCAACAAACCAACGCACCGATGAATATGGCGGCAGTCTGGAAAACCGAAGCCGCTTCATGCGTGAGCTGGTCGAAGACATCAAAAACGCGGTTGGTGACAGCATGGGCATCACGCTTCGTCTCTCGTTAGAAGAAGCCATAGATGAACACAGCTTCACCAATACCGAATTGCGCGAAGTGATCGAGATGCATCGCGACCTGCCGGATTTATGGGATCTGGCACATGGTAGTTGGGAAGATTGTTCTGGCACATCACGATTTAAAGAAGAAGCGGCACAACAGGACCTTGTCAGTGGCATCAAAGCGCTGACCGACAAGCCGATCGTTGGCGTCGGGCGATTCACCTCGCCTGATGCTATGGTTAAGCAGATCACCTCTGGTACGCTAGATTTCATTGGTGCCGCCCGCCCGTCTATTGCCGACCCGTTCCTGCCGAACAAAATCAAGGAAGGCCGGTTCGATGACATCCGCGAATGCATCGGCTGTAATATCTGCGTTACTGGTGACATGACCATGTCCATTTCCCGCTGTACGCAAAACCCATCTTTTATGGAAGAATGGCGCAAAGGCTGGCACCCTGAAAAAATGAAACCAAATCGGTCCGACAGCAAAGTTCTGATCGTCGGAGCGGGGCCAGCTGGACTTGAGAGTGCCAGAGCCTTGGGATTGCGCGGATATCAGGTCACGCTGGCCGAGGCCACAGATCATCTTGGCGGGCGGGTGCATTTGGAACGCGCTCTGCCAAACCTATCTGCATGGGGGCGCGTTGCCGATTACCGTGTAGGGCAAATCCAAAAAATGGCAAATCTAGAGGTGTATCTGCAAAGTCGTCTGGACGCTGATCAGGTGCTCGATTTTGGCTTTGCACATGTTTGCCTCGCCACCGGATCAAGCTGGCGGCGCGACGGCGTTGGTCGCGCTCATCTTCGCCCAATCCCCATAGATGCTGCAATGCCGCTATTCACGCCGGATGATATCATGGCCGGCAAACTACCACAGGGGCATGTCGTGCTGTTTGATGATGACCATTATTATATGGGAGGGGTTATTGCCGAACGTCTGGTTGCCGCCGGATGCAGCGTGACCCTTGTCACGCCCGCCGCCTATGTTTCGGACTGGACAAGAAACACCCTTGAACAAGGCTTTATTCATCAAAGGCTGGCAGCACTTGGCATTGATATAGAACTCAACCGGCTTGTAACCCGCATTGACCGTAACCGCTTGACAACGGCCTGTAGCTATACTGGCGATACCAAAGAAATCACAGCCAACGCCGCTGTCCTCGTTACCAGTCGACTGGGCCATGATGAACTTTGGCACGCGCTCAAAGCCCGAGAGGGCGAATGGGCGGCGCATGGTGTGCAATCGGTCAAATTGATTGGTGATGCCGCCGCGCCCGCGCCGATTGCATGGGCAACTTATGCCGGTCACCGATATGCCAATGAACTAGATGAAGACGATATTGGCGATGCACTTCCATTCAGGCGGGAAATCGCGCAGCTTTCGGGGGACGTGCATTGACCGCAGCCGTGCGTCCGGCTTTGCCGCAGCTGCACCTGCTGATTCTGCTGCCTGTGATTTGGGCGCTGCATTTTGCCTTTATCAAGAAGATTGGCGCTGATACCGATGCACTTGCTGCACTGACCGCACTTCTGGCGGCTCTATGCGCGCTTTATTTCGGGGTTTTGACGCTGAAAAGACAGCTGTTTGTTTTTACCCGAAGCCGGTTGATTTTCTTTCTGGTCGCCGGGGTGCTGGCTTATGTTGTGCCGCTGGGCGTCGAAATGCTGGCGGCGCCAAAGATCGATGCTGCAGTGCTGACGATGATTGTTTCGCTGACACCAGTCTTTACCGTCGCGGTGGCCATGGGCCTGCGTTTGATCCGTCCAGCAATGCGGTTAATTCTGTCTGTAGTCGTCGGCACAACCGGTATCTTGTTATTGTTGTTAGAGAGCAATACATCTGTTGAGTCACCCACAATATGGATCATTATTGCTTGTCTGGTTCCGATGGCCTATGCCGTAGATGCCCTGTATGTAGAGCATTTCTGGCCACCGGGGCTTACCGCGCTGCAAGTGGCATTTGGCGAATCATTTGTATCCTTACTTATCCTGCTCACCTTGACGCTTTTGACCGGCGTATCCGGCGCGGCAATCGGCGGCTGGTTCTTGCAGACTGATTTTCTAATCCTGTGTGTGGTCACCGCTATTGAGGTGGTGTTATTCTTTTATCTAGTCAGTACCGTTGGCGCGGTAATGGTCAATGTCGCCTCATTTCTTGTGCTACCTGCCGGGTTCTTCTGGGGATGGTTGATTTTTGATGAGGTCATCACCGCAGCTGGTTTTGGGTGCGTGATTTGCGCTATTACCGCGTTACACTTGGCAAAAAGGAATGCCGATGAATAATGCCACGCTCAATTGCCCGATCGACGAATGAACACGGCAGGAACAAAATCAATAATGGGAGGACAGTTACATGAAAATTATCTATTCAGAAGCACACCGGCAAAGAGCCTCAAAGACTGAACTTTATGGCGGTGAATTGGTACCTCCTTTCGAATGCCCAGAACGCATGGACTTCATCTTAAAACGACTGTCCGACAAAAATTTTGGCACCATCCTCGACCCGCATCCGGTTGAGTCCAGCGCAGTCCATAAAATTCACGATGCCGGGTATCTTGCCTTTCTTAACACAGCCTGGGACGAATGGCAGGCAGCCGGGTTTAAGGGTGAAGCGATGGTAACGGTCTGGCAATCAAGGTCCATGCCCGCAACGCATATACCTGATTTCATTGAAGGAAAACTTGGCTATTATTGTTTGGCTGCCGAAACATCAATCAGCGCAGGCACCGCCGAGGCCGCATGGGCATCACTTGGCGTTGCGCTTGCTGGTACTGATCATGTCCTAAAGGGAGACCGCGCCGCTTTTGCATTGTGCCGCCCACCAGGACACCACGCCTCGCGCGACCAATATGGTGGCTATTGTTTTATCAATAACGCCGCTGCCGCGGCCCAACACATGCGTGATCAGGGTTTGGAAAGGGTCGCGATCCTCGATGTTGACTTTCACCACGGCAACGGCACGCAAGCCATTTTCTATGATAGGGCGGATGTATTATTTCTCTCACTTCACGGTGATCCAATGGCCGCGTTTCCACATTTTCTTGGACATGCAGATGAAACCGGCACGGGTGCTGGCACCAATTACAATGTGAATTACCCCATGTCGGCCGGTACCCCGTATTCAGAATGGCGCCAGGCCCTTGATAACGCTTTGCAACGGATCCGTGATTTTGCACCGCAAGGGGTCGTTGTCTCTTTGGGTGTTGATACCTTTGAACGTGATCCGATCAGCTTTTTTAAGCTCACAAGTGATGATTTTACCGATATGGGTGGTCGCATCTCTGGCCTTGGGTTGCCAACGGTTTTTGTGATGGAAGGCGGTTACGCCGTTGAGGAAATCGGCGTCAATACAGTCAATGTATTGATGGGATTTGAGGCGCAAGTATCATGAGCCAGTTGACGCGTGTTGCGATAACACAAATGAGATGCGATTGGGATGTTGAGAGCAATCTGGCAAAGGCAGAATCGCTGGTTCGTGCGGCGGCGGCGAAGGGTGCCCAAATTGTGTTATTGCAGGAATTGTTTGCAACGCCCTATTTCTGTCCAAAGCAAAAGGCGGCCTATTTTGACTATGCCGCACCGGCTAGTGCCCACCCATTTATTCCGCGGTTTGCAGCCGTGGCCAAAGAGCTGAATATTGTCTGTCCAATCAGTTTTTTTGAGAGGGTTGAAAACGCCTATTTTAATTCAATGATGATGATAGATGCAGACGGCAGTCTTTTGGGTCTCTATCGCAAATCCCACCTGCCGCAAGGCCCTGGTTATGAAGAAAAATTCTATTTTAGTCCGGGTGATACCGGATTTAAGGTATGGGATACCGCTGCTGGCCGAATTGGCGTTGGCATATGCTGGGATCAATGGTTTCCAGAATGCGCGCGGGCGATGGCATTAATGGGAGCAGACCTTCTTTTGTACCCAACTGCAATTGGCAGTGAGCCAGAAAACCCTCAGATCAATTCAAAAGACCATTGGCAGCGGACGATGCAGGGACATGCAGCGGCGAATATGGTGGCCCTTGCTGCAAGCAACCGTATTGGTCAAGAAGTGATTGATGATATTACCATGCATTTTTACGGCCACTCCTTTATCGCCGATGCGACTGGTGGCAAACTGGCTGAACTTAATGCAGACGAAGGTCTAGCTGTCGCCGATTTTGATTTTGCGGCAATGCGAACCGAGCGGGCAAGCTGGGGGTTGTTTCGAGACCGGCGGGTTGACCTCTATGACGGCTTAACACGGCTATATGGCTAGCAACGGCTGACAGAAACGCAGGTACGCCTCTATAATTAGTGCCATACCTTGGCCAACGCCAATACACATGGCACCAGCCACAACGCAAGACCCGGCATCTGATAAAATGACCCGTTCAAGCCTTTTCCTTTTTGCCCTGTCAACAGCATCTAGCAAGCCCTGCTGAATGCTGTGGTTACTAGCTTTCACCGTTGGGTTGAGGCATTGCTTTGCAGAAGACAAGTTCAAACCGCTCTTTTTTGTTTGGGGCCTTGCTGACGCTGATATCTGATCGCTTTGCAATTTCAATTTCGATGATATACTCAATGGACATACAATTGTGAGTGACGTTCATGATTATCCAAGCGGTTTCCATCGCTGATAATGGCGGCAGCCTGAATTGTCATCTGTCAGACGGACAGATCACCCGTTTCCATTCGATCTGGCTTCGGGATAATGCCAATGATGATGCCACCAAATCATCTGGTAATGGCCAGCGTTTGATTACCATTCAGGACATTCCTGAAACTGTGATGATCTGCAGTGCACGACTTGCAGATAAAAGGATCATCATTCGATTTAGTGACCGTGATCTTGATGTGGCCTATGACCCAGCATGGCTGATGTCGCATTGTTATGATAAGGACCGGTCAAAAAGAAGTTGCTTGTTTGCTGAT
>Ga0181581_10003943_pt1 | contig 11583 bp, 9 predicted proteins | sample 071ome_22_FD_132433 | JGI IMG/M metagenome (GOLD analysis project Ga0181581, IMG submission 132433) | Coastal salt marsh microbial communities from the Groves Creek Marsh, Skidaway Island, Georgia - 071404AT metaG (megahit assembly) | ecosystem: Environmental > Aquatic > Marine > Intertidal zone...
CCCCACCCCTCATCTGATTTCCTTAATTGTAGTCGGTCGGAGGCGATCTGAGACCTTAGGTGGACGGTTTGGCGAAGTGGCACAAGGTGACTGGTTTGGGTCTGGATCGCTGGCATTATTAGATCAGTCAAGCGATTCCGACCCATGCTCAAATTCTCCAAGGGCAACGCCAAACTCTCTAAGGGCACCCTGATCTTCAACCTGCCTGCAGGCAAGACCTGCCCAGGCGCTTCCCTTTGCAAGGCGTTTGCCGTTAAGGGCGCTGACGGTCGCACAAAGGTCCAGGACGGTTCTGAGACGGTGTTTCGGTGCTTCGCTGCCAGTTCCGAAGCACAATACCCCGCCACGTTCGCTGCCCGTGCTAGCAACCTTGAAACTATTGTGCAGGCGTTGCGGGATGGCGTTGATGCTGCCGCCGATCTTATAAACAACGGCATCCAAATTAACCGCACAAAGCATACCAAACTGGTCAGAATTCATGAGTCTGGTGACTTCTTTAACCTTGCCTATTTGCTCGCTTGGATTAAAGTTGCAGAGCAGAATCCTGACCTTAAATTCTATTGCTACTCTAAGAGTTTGGATCTATTTGTTAATCAAGAATTGCCCTCTAACTTCTACCTAACTGCATCGTATGGTGGTAGGTTCGATCACCTGATTGATGAGGGATTCTTTACCCGTTACAGTAAAGTTGTGATGAATGATAAAGAAGCAGAGGATCTTGGGTTGGAAGTTGATCACGATGACTCTCACTGTTTCGGTGATCAACCCTTTGCACTTCTTGTGCATGGCACTCAACCTAAGGGATCAATCGCTGCCGCTAAGTTAAAAGAACGCAAGGCACAAGGTGCCTTCGGAGGTTATAACTCTAAGCGTAAAGTTGCAGTCGCTTGACTGTTAATTAATCGTCTTCAACTTCGTGTATTCTTCACTCAAACCCATGGCAATCTTCACTCAAGAACCTCAAACAACTGGCAATCTTTTCTGGATTGTTTATACTTCTCCTTATAAAGAAGGGTATCGATACCAATCTTTTGAGACTAAAGAAGAGGCAGACAGGATGATAGAATTCTATGCAACTTGTGGGACCTCCGCTACACTTATGGGGTGAACAGTTAGTATAAAGAACCTCTGAAATGTTGCTGACGAAGGTGTATGCCAGACAGCAGTATTTCGGGGGTTTTTATATGTTTTGCCGTGGGTAAAGCGATCCCCGTATATAAAAACCCCTAACTACCCTAATCTATAACGAGCCAAAAACGAGAGAGTGATTTCGATTCCTTTGATTTTAAAAAATCCCCGCGGCCAAAAAAATCGCCCAGGGTCGCATAAATATCTGTAGGGCACCTTATAAGGGAAATGAGAGAGATAGTCGAGTACCTGCTAGAGGAGGGAATTGCGAGTGACTATGAGAGTGCGGTTGTCATTGAGATGAACCTTGGTGATAAGATGCGGTGTATGATTCAGAGACATCTAAGTCTTCGCCCTGCGAAGTGTGTAGATGAACCTGAAAAGGGACCGATGGTCTTAAAGATCAAGAGATGTAAGATGGAAGGTTCAGAGGGTGGTAGTCCTTATAGGGAATGGAAACCGAAACCAGAGGATAAGAAGAAACCAACAAAACCAGAAGAGGGGTTTGATGAGTTCCGTAAACGCTGGGGGATTAAAAGTGTATGAGTTATTCTATCATTGGTAAGAAGAGCAAGGGAGTGGAAGTAGTATTTTTAAGTGATTTAAGTTATGAGCAAGCGAATCAGAATCTTACGATGATCAAACAGATGATACAAGCAGGGATTAATACGCAATATACAGAGGAAGATTTTAGGATAGAGGACGATGGTTGAGACAAGATTTCATATTTACAAAAAAGGCGCGATTTTAAATGTAGATAAGGTAGTAGGAGTCATGGAGTCTGTAGATGAAATTATTAATAAATTAAAAAACAACGAAATCTCACTAGATACGCATGAAATTGAGCAAATTGACTGTGAGGATTGTGACGGATCGTATTGACATTGTGATATATAAGTGGTAAGATGGATTGAGAGACGACGGTCTCTGAATACCTACATTCATTTCTATAGAATTCATGGCAAAAGGTTTTAAGATTGTTACAACTCCTCCGAAGGATAATTCGGAAGAGTTTGATATTGCAGCAGCGAAAGAGATGGTGAAAGGCAAGAGTATTGTCTTTTGTATGCCTGGGCGTGGATGTTCTTATATTTTCTTGAAGAACTTCGTGCAACTCTGTTTTGATCTGGTACAGGCGGGAGCGAGCATTCAGATTTCTCAGGATTATTCCTCGATGGTGAACTTTGCTCGTTGTAAGTGTTTGGGTGCTAATGTTCTTCGTGGACCCAATCAGAAACCTTGGGACGGCAAACTCGAATACGATTATCAACTTTGGATCGACTCTGATATTGTTTTTAACTCGGAGTCCTTCTGGCGGGTTCTCTCGATGGATAAGGATATTGCTTGTGGTTGGTACGTTACTGAGGACGGGAGTACGACCTCGGTTGCCCATTGGTTGGAAGAAGACGACTTTAAGAGCAATGGTGGCGTGATGAACCATGAAACCATTGACACGATCACTAAGCGTCGTAAACCCTTCACTGTGGACTACACTGGTTTTGGTTGGACCCTGATCAAGAAGGGTGTATTTGAATCCCTTGAGTATCCCTGGTTTGCTCCTAAGATGCAAGTGTTTGACTCTGGCGAAGTTCAGGACATGTGTGGTGAAGACGTGTCGTTCTGTTTGGATGCCAAAGAGAAAGGTTACGAGATTTGGTGTGATCCCGTTATCCGTGTTGGTCACGAGAAGACTCGTATCCTCTGATGCAGAAACTGTATTATGATTTTGGTTATGCTAGTAAGGCAGATCCCCTATGGGATTTGTCTTACGAATTAGAACCGCAGGAGTTTCCATTTCGTTCTGAACGGGTTGCGAAATGTCCTGCGTCTATTGCATCATATCAGCATACCTTTATTGCACGTTCATCGATTGATTGTGACGTGTATTTTGACAAACCAAATAAGACCATGCATAGTCCTACATTAGGACAGTATGGTTTTGACTGGGTGTTTAGTTGTGATGACCTTGATCGCTTAGATGAGGTTGATGTCATCACAATGCAGATCAATTCACCAAAGTATATGTTCTGGACACCCCGTTTGGCACATAAGAAGAACATACAGATTTGGTTACATGATGTTCCTCAACAATACCTAACGGAATATCGTAACTGGTATGTCATTCAAGGGATGTTACCAAAGAACTTCATTCACCGTGAAGTGAATGGTGCCATTGCATTAAAACCAGGAGAGAATCATTTTTCATTAAAACGTGGTGAACCTTTATATGCGATCACCATCTTTTGTGATGAAAAGGTCAAACTAAAAAGAAAAGAAGTACCACAAGAGATTTGGGATAATCAACGTCGCAAATCACTCATGAAAATGTTCTGTCCGTATACATATTCTAAGAAGATATATGAAAGATTTCTATAATGGACAGATATAACATTTTTATCTTTGGCGAACTAGTACATGATGCGGTAGACGAAGAATCGATGCAAGATATCGTAGATGACCTTGCCCATCAGTATTATCAAGAGGGTACTCCACATCCCGACGAAATTGTGGTAGAATACGCAGGTAACGACACAGAGGACTGATTATGGCAAAAACATTGAGCGGCTCAAAGAAAAAAATTGAGTCCAAGCCCAAACTCACCCGTCAAGGTTGTAGCAAGAATACTAAATATGCTGCAACCTCCCGTAACAAAGCACGTAAAATGTATCGAGGACAAGGCAAATGAGCAAATCCCCCTGGCGTTCATTTAAGACCAAAGGCGGCGGTTCCTGTCTCAGGCAGGACAAGCGTTATAGCACTGGTAACAACCGTTCTGCAGCACAAAAGAGAGCATCCTCCACTCGTAAAAAGAAGTAATCATCAAGCGTCTGAGAAACCCTCAGGCGCTTTTTTCATAAATACATCGCGTATACCTGTAGATTCCTATGGACAATCAAGACCAGAAGATGCTACGTGAAGTTGTGGGAGACCACATCAATGACCTGAAAAGGCAAACAATCCTCCATGAACAAATTCGTAATGATGAGGATTATGATGATTGGGAATACGGCACCGAACCATCGTTCGGAAAAGACCAATAAATAAACAATAAAGACTAGGTAATAAAGTGCCTCTCCAGAAAATATCCAGAGGTTTCAAAGACATATCGTTGTCTTTCAAACGTCATCCAGTTACAAACGATATTTTACCCCTAAAGAATGAGGATGCTATCAAGCGTTCTGTACAAAATCTTGTACGAACTACGGTTGGGGAGGTATTTTTTAATAGATTGATTGGGACAAATATTAATGATGCGCTATTCGAGTTAGCAGATTCAGCGTTTCTTGACCCAATTCAGACACAGATTGAAACTACGATTGAAAACTTTGAACCCAGGGTCAGATTAACTGATGTTTTACTTGATGTTAGACCCGATGAGAACGCTTTGAGTGTTACCGTAAAGTATGATATTGTTGGATTGGAGTTTCCTGCACAGATTATTACGTTCGTACTACAACCAACTAGACTATAATGACCTTTACACAGTTCACGAATCTAAATTTTGAGGACATTAAGGCGTCTATCAAGGACTATTTGAGGTCTAATAGTAATTTTACGGACTTTGACTTTGAAGGTTCTAACCTTTCTGTCATTATCAATACTCTAGCGTACAATACTTACCTGACTGCGTTCAATACGAACATGGCAGTCAATGAATCTTTTATTGATACAGCGACTCTAAGGGAAAATATTGTATCATTGGCGCGTAATATTGGGTATGTACCCCGTTCAAAGCGTGCTGCAGTCGCAAATATTAACCTTTCTATTGCAGGTATCTCTTCTGATACGTCTTTAGTGGCGATTCAACCAGGAATTGTGGCGCTTGGTAACGCCGTTGACGCCAATTACGTATTTTCTGTACCCGAAGAGATCACAATTAGCGCAAGTAATAGTACTGCCTTGGGTAATTTGAACATTTACCAAGGTAATTTCATCATTCAAAACTTTGTTGTAGACACTTCGCAACCAAATCAGCGTTTTGTACTACCAAATGCCAATATTGACACCTCCACAATCCGCGTAAAAGTCAAAGATACTCAAGCAAGTACGACTTCTACCTCTTTTAGACTGGTTGACAACATTATTGGCATCAATTCTACGTCAAATACGTACCTAATTCAAGAAACAACCGACGAAAAGTACGAACTTTTGTTCGGTGATGGTGTTTTTGGCAAGAAATTGCAAAATAATAACTATGTGACAGTTAGTTACATTGTCACAAACGGAAAAGAATCGAATGGAGTTAGTAATTTTACGTTCTCTGGCATCATTAATGACCAAGATGGGGCAGCAATTACATCATTTGTCGCTACTCCTACTGCAGTAACACCCGCATCTAACGGCGATGACATCGAGTCTGTGTCATCTATCAAGACTTATGCTCCAAGACTCTATTCCTCGCAGTACAGAGCGGTCACAGCGTCCGATTATGAGGCGATTCTGCCTACATTGTACCCAAATATTGACTCTGTTACTGCTTATGGCGGAGAAGAACTAGATCCTCCCCAATATGGGCGCGTATTTTTGGCAGTAAAACCCAGAAATGGCACATTTTTGTCAAAATCGACCAAAGATAATATCGTTCAGAGTCTAAAAAGTTACTCTGTTGCAGGAATTGTACCTCAACTCATCGATATTAAGTATTTGTATGTAGAACTTGACTCTTATGTTTACTACGATCCCAACTATACGGGTGATGTAGACACTCTAAAGAGTAATATTAACTACTCTTTGAGTCAATATGCGTCTAGTAATGAAGTGAATAGGTTTGGTGGTCGCTTTAGATATAGTAAGACGATCGGTCTCATTGATGATGTTTCCACATCGATCACTTCTAACATTACACATGTTAAGATTAGAAGAAATATGGTAGCAGCAATTGCTCAAAATGCTGCTTATGAACTATGTTTTGACAATGAATTCTACAGACAGAAACCAAGACACAATATTAAGTCTTCTGGGTTCACGATTGCTGAGTTCCCCAACGATACTGTTTATATTAGTGATTCTATCGTTCCTAACAATATTGGTGCAACACTAACTACGCAAGGTGCTCTTGCGGCATCTGCCCCCGTTCAGCAAGGTGTAAAAACTGGAGCATTGTTCCTATTTAAAATTCTGAACGGTGAAATGGTGATTATGATTAACAATATTGGTTCCGTTAATTACGAAAAAGGTGAGATCCTTTTGAATACGTTAAATATAATCAGCACCGCTAAACCAAACAACGTCATTGAAGTTGAAGCAGTTCCACTTTCTAATGATGTTGTTGCCAGAAAAGAATTGTATCTTCAACTGGATATTGCAAATAGCAACATCTATATGAGAAAAGATTTGATTGCATCTGGTGCAAATGTATCTGGCACTACTTTTGAGTCCCAATCCAGTTATTCTAACGGAACGATAGTAAGATAAGAGATGATCGACACCTCCATCAACAGAGTTCAAGTCAATGAAGTAATTGATAATCAGATTCCTGATTTTATCGTAAATGATAATCCTGAATTTGTCGATTTCATGCGTCAATATTACATCTCCCAGGAATTCCAGGGGGGTGTAATTGATATTGCCGAGAGTCTGCAGGATTATAAAAATCTAGACTTTCTAAACAATGTCAATTTAACAAAATCTACAAATCTTTCATCATCTGACTTAGGACAGTTTGATGATGTAGTCTATGTTGACTCTACTGATGGTTGGCCTCAGAAATATGGTCTACTGAAGATTGGTGATGAGATTATTACATACACGGGGATTACTACAAACTCGTTTACTGGATGTGTTCGTGGTTTTAGTGGTATTTCTAACTACCACAAGACTAACGATCCTCAGTCTCTAGTATTTTCTGAAACTTCAGCATCTTTTCACGCTGGATTAAGCACTGTAACTAATCTAAGTAGTCTTTTCCTGCAAGAGTTCTTTAAAAAGACTAAAGAACTCTTTTCTCCTGGGTTTGAAGACAGAGATTTTAATGAGAATGTTAGCAGATCTAACTTTATTCGTCAAGTAAAGGACTTTTATCGCACAAAAGGTACAGAAGAAGCGTTCAGAATCCTTTTCCGCGTACTCTACAACGAAGATGCGTCTATAATTAGACCACAGGATTTTCTTTTTAGACCATCTGAAGCAAAATGGGATAAGAAGACCGTTCTTATTGCAAGATCTGACAATGATGCAGGTATCACAACGGCAACTCTGATCGGTAAGTCCATTACACAGAGTTCTACAGGCGCATCTTGCCCAATTTCTGCATTTGACTCCGTTAGAATTCCTAATGGACCAATTTATTATAAGATCTTTACAAATGAAGAGAATATTGAAGGGATCTTTGTTCAGAACGGCATAACAAGGGTTACTAGTCCTGTTGCAGTTGGTGCAACTGTCATCACAGTTGATTCTACTGTTGGTTTTAGTACTTCTGGATCAATTCTACTCAATACCGAAGAAGTAACTTATACCTCAAAGAGTTACAATCAGTTTTTCGGGTGTTCTGGAATTACAACAACATCTGATGCAACTACGGAAATATTTTCTTTTGACAGTCTGACTGTTGATGATGGTGTAAGTGTTCAAAAGTTTAGATTGACTGGTGTTCTTGACCAGTTCTATTCTGATGCGGATGCTCAGAAGAAAGGAGATACATTTGGAGTTAAGGGGTTTGGTTCTAACGAACAAGGATTACATTTCACTTCTTGGCTTGAAAATATCCCCACCAGAAGTAATGTAAACAGAGTTATAAGTCTTGGATCGAATCAATATCGACTGGAGTGTAGTTCTGATCACTTCTTGATGATTGGAGATAAGATTCTTGTTATTGATAGCAGCACAGGCGCAGAACTTGAATTTACTGTTTCTGGTAATGGTGGTCCCGCAACTACTACTGTTATTGGCGGTTCTGTACTAGACGCTACTGGTGTTACCAAGTATTACATCAGAAGAAAAATTAAGTTTGCATTTAGTAGTGCAAACGGTTATTTGAATCAATACACTACTAATATCCAAGACATTTACAACACAAAAAATGATGTATATGTCGCTACTACAGGTCTACCAAGTTATGATATCACAGTAACAAAGAGAGTAAGAACTTTCAATAACTCTGGTGTGACTGGAATTAGTGCCCAGATTTCTTTGACTAACCACGGGTTCTTTGATGGTGATGAAGTTGTTTATTCACCATCTGATGCAACAAAAGGTGCTGCTGGTCTTGAAACGGGTAGATCTTATGTTGTAAAGAAGGTTAATGGTGATAACCTGTATCTTGCCATTTCCCCATCTGCGGCACGAAAGGGTCAGTATGTTAATGTTTATGGTGAAGTAGACGCTTCATCTTTAGGGGCAAGAAATTATAAGTTGACTCCTAAGGAATTCTACGGTAAGGGTATTCAACCACAACATCAAATTAAGAGTTTCCCCAAAAAACAAACATTTGGATCTGAAAGACAAGAGTTTATTCAGGGCGATAGTGTTGGTCTGTTTTTGAACGGCATCGAAATTTCTACGCCAAAATCTGATAACAAAGTCTACTACGGACCAATCACAAAAGTCAATGTACTGAATGGTGGATCTGATTATGGTATCCACAATAGACCTAGACTTTCTGTAACCCAAACTGGTCATACTGGTCTTGGTGCATCCATCATCCCACACGTCCTTGGAAGCATCTCTGAACTGCGTGTTTTAACTCCAGGTGTAGATTATCTAGAAGTGCCCAAACTAACGCTTCAGGGCGGCAATGGTAAGGGTTTCATTGGCGATGTACGAATGAAGTCCGTACATAAAAAAATCACCTTTGACTCTACTTCCACTGGTGGTGTTGTTAATACTGCTACAGATACATTTACCTTCCCCGAAACCCACGAGTTCAAGAATTACGAGAAAATCGTATATAATTCTCTGGGCAATAAACAGATCGGTATTGGTACTGCTGAGCAGTTAGTTAGTGGTGCTACTTATTACGTCATTAAAGAGAACGACTACAGTATCAAACTTGCGGCATCTTTGGCAGATGCTCAATTAGGCACTAACTTTATTGGCATCACAACAAACGGTATTGGTGACCATACTTTTGAAACAGTTGCTACTAGAAATGTAGTTGACAGCATCGTTGTTGTGAATGGTGGTTCTGGATATGCAAACCACGAAGTTACCTTTGGACCAGTAGGCGTTAATACTTTTACTAATACAATTAAAATCCAAGATCATGGATATCAAAATAGTGATATCGTAAACTATACTTCTAAGGGTACTGTTATTAGTGGTCTATCCACTACCGTTGATTATTACATTAAAATAGTAGATAAAGATAACCTCAGGTTGTCAATTTCGACAGATCTGTCTACAACCGTAGATCTAGTATCTGTTGGTGTTGGTACTCATCACCTCTATCACCCACCAATTGTTGCGACACTTAAGGGTAGACAGGGTATTACAACCGCCAATGCAACTGTAGAAGTTTTGGCATCTGGTAAGATTGTTGGAACTCATGTTGTATATGGTCAAGAAGGATCTGGTTGGGGTTCTCTAATTATTGATGACTATCATAGACCAGAAGTGAATGTTGTGACTGGTGAGAATGCCGTTCTCAGACCAGTGATCAATAATGGACGCATCACTAGTGTTAACGTTGCTAATGGCGGTAAAAATTACTTCTCTACAACCGTTATTACAGTTACTGGTATCGGCACTGGAGCAGAGATCGTTCCCACCATTGAGAATGGCGTTATAACCGCCGCTACAGTCGCTAAAACGGGTATTGGGTACTCTACCCTTGGAACTGAACTTAGCGCCTCTGTGAGGGGTTCTGGGGCGGTTTTCTTGACTGATTTGGAAGAGTGGAGCATCAACCCCGTCAGCAAGAATTATGATTATACTTCTACCGACGATCTTTTCCCAGTCGGTGAAAGAGTAGATGGTAAAGAACTGCCTGTTGTTTCTTATTATGCACCCAGAAAACTTAGAGAGTCTTTATCAGATCTTTCTAGAGATGCGAATGGAGATGAAATCACTGATACCACGCACTCAAAAATTATTGGTTGGGCGTATGATGGATCTCCAATCTATGGTCCTAGAGGATTTGCAAATCCCAATGGTACTGGTGGTGTAAAATACCTAGAGTCTAGTTATAGTAAGATTACTGGCAGTAGAAATGGTGGTCCTCCAACGGCAACCTTCAAAGCGGGTATGTTTATAGAGGATTTTACTTATATTCCTGGAAGTGGCGACCTTGATCAATACAATGGTAGATTCTGTGTTACACCAGAATATCCTAATGGAGTCTATGCATATTTTGCTTTGGTAGAATCTGCGATCATTTCTGATACTAATGATCCATTCTACAGGTCTAGAAAACCCGTTTATCCCTATGTTGTCGGTCCTTCTCTGAACTACTATGCTAATCCAGATAACTTTGTAGATAGATTAGACCAGAATGATGATGTAAGTAAACTTCAACTTACCAAGAATACTTATCGTTATAAGTTATCTGATGGTTATGAGTTCTTGGAGCAGGTTAATCCCTCAACTAAAGTTGCAAAAATTACTGGATTAACTAAAGGTATCATTAATGACGTTGCGATTCTGCAGTCTGGTATCGAATATAATGTTGGTGATAAATTAACTTTCACGGGCGGTGAAAGTGGATTTGGTGCAATCGCTGTTGTTGAAAGTGTTACTGGTAATCAAATTAGTACGATTACTTCTACAGTAACTAATCTAGAGAATATTGTCTTCTCTTCTGATCGCGATACCGTCACTGGTGTTCATACTTCCGCACCTCATGGGTTAAAGAACGCGGAATATGTGAAAATTAGTGGCATCTCTTCCGCTACTTATAGTGGGTATGAGGGAATCTTCCGCGTAAAAGTCGGTCTAACCACATCTGGTTTGACTACTTCTATGCAAAGTGTACTGAATGTTGATGAAATTACGATCTCCGACTCTCTTAATATTTTTGATATTGACGACATCATTCGCATCGACCATGAAGATATGCGTGTTGTCAACAAGGATATTGACAACAACATTCTGAGAGTAGAGCGTGCAGTAAATGGAACTTCTAAGGCAACACATGCCACAGGTTCTGTAATTACTAGACAAGAGAAAAAGTTCACTTACAGTAAGAAAAATCTACCTGGAACTACTCCTCCCACAGATAGTATTGTTTTCTTTGACCCTTCTCAAAGTGTTGGTCTAGGACTATCTTATGGAGTTGGTATCGGTTCCACCGTGTCCTATATGGGCAATGGGGGTATTGCAACCGCATTTATTCCTACCAGAACCATTAGACTTCCTGACCATAGTTTTGCACACGGTGAATACGTTGGTTATAGCGCAAATGGCGGAGATAAGATTGTTATTTCTTATGACGGTAGTACTACTACTAATATGCCAGATGATTTGTACATCGTTAAAGTCGGCAGTGATCTTGTTGGTCTAGTAACTACTAAAGCAGGC
>Ga0181581_10003945_pt1 | contig 11581 bp, 11 predicted proteins | sample 071ome_22_FD_132433 | JGI IMG/M metagenome (GOLD analysis project Ga0181581, IMG submission 132433) | Coastal salt marsh microbial communities from the Groves Creek Marsh, Skidaway Island, Georgia - 071404AT metaG (megahit assembly) | ecosystem: Environmental > Aquatic > Marine > Intertidal...
AATTTCGACCTTTTCGCCCTGCAATTCACCAACCACAGCCTGAACCCGGCTACCGCGCATCCCAACACAGGCGCCAACCGGATCGATCCCCGGGTCTTTGGACAAAACAGCTATCTTGGCCCGACTACCCGGTTCCCGCGCGACACCCTTGATTTCGATAATACCATCATAAATTTCCGGCACCTCTTGGGTGAACAGCTTGGCCATAAATTCGTTGGCGGCACGCGATAGGAAAATCTGGGGGCCGCGTGGTTCCTCGCGAACATCGATGATATACGCCCGCACCCGGTCACCTTGACGCAACATTTCGCGCGGGATCATCTCCTCACGGCGAATAACCGCCTCGGCGCGGCCAAGATCAACGGTGATCGAATAGCTTTCAGCGCGTTTGATCGTCCCAACGACGATCTCGCCAACACGGTCTTTATATTCTTCATATTGGCGGGCGCGCTCGGCATCACGGACCTTTTGGGATATCACCTGCTTGGCGGTTTGCGCCGCGATCCGGCCAAATTCGATCGGTGGCAGGCCTTGCCGCCAAAATTCACCGACCGCCAATGGTGGCGTCTGTTTGGCCCCTTCGGCCGCACTCATCTGGGTGGCTTCATCCTCGACCTCTTCGACAACCTCGATCCAGCGTTCCAACTTGATGGATCCGGTTTTGCGGTCAATCATCGCCCGAATGTCACGATCAAGGCCATATTTGGCGCGACCGGCTTTTTGGATAGCCTCTTCCATCGCCAGCATGACTTCCTCACGCTCGATCGATTTTTCGCGCGCCACAACATCGGCAACCTGTATCAGCTCAGGGCCGGGAATTGATGATGTATCCATGATCATTTTACCTTTACTTGCAGTGACCCCGTTTATCATCGGGGTATTTAATCATCTCTGGTTCAACCGTTACCCTCGGCCGTTTGGCCACGGGCAAGAATTTCACGCGGGTCGAGCCGTGCCGACTCAATCGCATCAAAATCAAATTCAAAGCGGCCAAAGCTGGTTTCCAGACCAACCTTGCCTTCTGTTGTCACGCCGGTCAGCCGCCCATCAAAGCGGCGGCGGCCATCGCGCATCAACCGCAGCCGTATTTTCGCCAACTCACCGGAAAACCGGACATAATCATCAAGACGCGTCAGCGGACGGTCGATACCCGGCGAGCTGATCTCGAGCATATAAGCATCGGCGATCGGATCCTCGACATCGAGCAAGGCCGATATATGCCGGCTTAACAACTGACAATCATCGATTGTCATTTCGCGATCTTCAACGGGCTCGGCCATAATTTGCAACTGGCTTCGACCGGTTTTGCCGCCCGAAAACTGTACCCGGACAAGCCTGTATCCAAGCTCGGCTACCGCCCCGTCAATCACTTGTCCGATCTTTGTTTCGACCAAAACCTTATTCGCCTTCTTGCCTTGGCGGCCCTGTATCGCAAGGTCGCCGGTATTGCGTTGCTGCCGGTTGGCCGACCTCACCATGCCAAAACCCACGGATCTTGGCCTGAAAAACGGCAATAAAAAAGTGGGCCAGTGGCCCACCGTCTTTTATTCGACAGCATTGTTGATATCCATATACGCGCATCATCGATAAAAATCAACAGCTTTGGCAGGAATCACCGGCGCGCCGAAACAAAAACCACGATGAGCGGCGACCAGCGCGGTCTCCCTTTTTCATATAGCGTGTCTCGGGCAAAAAAGCCGGCCGCTGACGCCAGTCCTCTGGCCGTTTAGCGGTCCAGTCAAAGGCCGGATGGGCCATCGCCATCGCCAACAGCCAGCCTTTGGCGGTTGGGTCATCACTCGCCATCACCAACATCCCGCCTGGCCGGATCAACCGCGCCAGATGATCCAGCATTTCAGGTTGTAAAATGCGCCGCGCCGCATGGCGTCGTTTGGGCCACGGGTCAGGGAACATAATATAGGCCCCAGCCAATATACGATCTGGCAGGGCCGGCAGAATCAAGCGCACATCATCCGGCCAGATCCGGATATTCGTCAACTGATCCGCCTCGATATGCCGCAGCAGGCTGGCCACCCCATTAACAAAGGGTTCAGCCCCGATAAAATTATTTTCCGGTGCCGCCGCGGCAAGACCAGCAAGATGTTCGCCGCCGCCAAAGCCGATTTCAAGAAAGCTATCAGCCGACCGGCCAAATTGCCTATCCAAGGTAGAGGCCGGATCAAATGTCAGCGCTGGCAACCGCGCATCCAATAGAGTCTGCATGCTGGCGCGAAGCGGCCGGCCTTTGCGCCGGCCGTAAAATTTGGGCGCAGACCGATCGTACCGCGCTTTATCCGACGGGGTCGACATAACGTTAACTGGCCCTTTTTATTTGGCTAAACCGTCTTGGCTATTACCGTTTTAGCGGCAGGCAAGGCTGGCCTCAGGCAAGCGCTGTTTTCAGACTGTCAGCAAGATCGGTTGCTTCCCAGCTAAAGGTGCCAGCACCGGCCTCACCAGCCACCCGGCCAAAATGGCCATAGGCCGCGCTTGGCGCATAAATCGGCGCATTCATGCCCAAATGCTGGCGAATACCACGCGGGGTCAAATTCATCGCCTCACGCAACGCACGCTCAAGCCGCTGGTTGTCCACGGTACCGGTACCATGCGTATCAGCATAGAGCGACACCGGTTCAGCCACACCGATCGCATAGGCAATCTGAATGGTGCAGCGTGACGCAAGACCAGCCGCAACAACATTCTTCGCCAAATAGCGGCAGGCATAAGCCGCTGAGCGGTCAACCTTGGTTGGATCCTTACCAGAAAACGCCCCGCCGCCATGCGGGGCGGCACCACCATAGGTGTCGACAATGATCTTGCGCCCGGTTAGCCCGGTATCGCCATCCGGACCCCCGATGATGAACTGCCCGGTTGGATTGATCAGGATATCCTCATCTTCAACCATCCACCCATCGGGCAACACATTGGCGATAACCGGTGTGACCAAGGCGCGGATGTCGGCTTGGGTGGCATCAGCGTGATGCTGGGTCGAAACAACAACCTTGTGAACACCTGTCGGCACCCCTGACGCATCATAATGAAGACTAATCTGGCTTTTTGAATCCGGACCCAAAATCGAGTTTTGATCCCCTTTTCGAAGCTGTGCCAATTCTTTAAGAATTTGATGGGAATAATGAATCGCCGCCGGCATCAACACATCGGTTTCACGGCAGGCATAACCAAACATCAGCCCTTGGTCACCCGCGCCTTCATCTTTATTGTCGCCCGAATCAACACCCATCGCGATATCGCTGGACTGGCCATGCAGATAATTTTGGAATTCAAAATGGGCGTGATGGAATGAATCTTGTTCATAGCCAATATCCTTGACCGCCGCCCGCACGGCAGGCTCAATCTTGGCCATGATATCATCCATGACGTCCTTATTGGCCCGCACTTCACCCGCCAGAATGACCCGGTTAGTTGTCGCCAGCGTCTCACACGCCACACGTGCTTCAGGCTCATGCTGCAAAAACAAATCAAGGACGGTATCCGAAACCCGGTCACACAGCTTGTCAGGATGTCCCTCAGAAACCGATTCAGATGTGAAGATATAGCTCATTTTGCAGTCCTTATATTTAAGTGACAGGGTATTTAAGTGACAGGTGACAGTTGTGGACAGAGTCTTGCGTGGCGGCGCATGGTTATTGCCTGATCCGGCGTGACAGGTCAAGCCACAGCGCAACGCCGATATTCAGCACCAACAAACCAAAAAAAGCAAGATTGCCAAATTGGGAAAAAATTGTCGGGTGCAAAGCGGGTGGCACCCTAAGGTCAAGCGCCCCCACCGCCCCCAGCGGCAGCACGCCAAGCGGCCTGCCATAGCCATCAAATCCAGCGCTGATACCGGTGTTCGCCACCCGTAACAGCGGTACACCTTCTTCGACGGTACGCATCTGGGCATGAAAAAGATGTTGCCACGGGCCAGCGCTGTCACCAAACCAGGCATCATTGGTCAGATTGACCATCACATCGGGACGGGCCGCCCGATCGATCACCCGGCCCGAAAAAATCACCTCATAACAAATCAACAGCTGCATGCGGCGGTTGTCGCCAAATGGCAAAAGCCGGTTATTTTGTCCGGGGGAAAAGTCAATCGGCCCGGCAAAAGCGCTGACAAACGGAAAGAGCTGCCGAAACGGGATATATTCGCCAAACGGTACCAGATGGCGCTTGTCATAGGACCCGGCATGGGTGCCATCATGCGCATAGAGACTGGCCCCATTTAACAAGCGGCGGCCGGGTTCCAGGCGCGGCGCGCCCATTAGCAAAAACCCGCGATCAGCGGTGGCTTGGCGGGCGAGTCCTGCAACCAGATCCGGTTCCCGTCCGGGAAAGCCGGCAAACGCTGTTTCCGGCCAGATAACAAGATCTGGAATCGGCGTTTTATCGCGTGACAGGCCAACTAGCCGGGCGAGATGATCGGCCCGTTTCGTCGGGTCCCATTTTTCGGTTTGGGGTATGGCCGGTTGCACCAGACGCACCACCGGTCCGCTATCGCCCGCTATCTGCTGATTCAGCGGCGGGGCGTGTTCAAGGCGCCAGATACCGGCGCCAACCAGACCAAACGGCACCAGCAGCCAGATCACCGCCACGCGCCGGCCGCCAACCGCCCAAAACGCCGGCACCATCGCCAACAGCAACGCCAGCATCGTTAACCCATAAGCACCAAAAAGACTGGCCGCCTGCAAACTGGCCACATCAACCGCAAACAAACTGCCGGGCATGTTCCACGGAAAGCCGGTGGCCACAAAGCCACGAGACCATTCAGCAAGGCCAAGCATCACGACCAACCAGAAAGACCGGCCAAGCGCGGTCCGTCCCAACGACCAAGACAAAGCCGCGGCGGCGGCCCAAAACAAGGCAAGGCCAGCCGCCAGCGCGGCGGCCATCAGCGGCATCAAGAACCACAGGCCCGGATTGTCGATTATCAACGCATGGGCGACCCAATAAGTCGAGGCCAGAAACCAGCCACTGCCCGCGGCCATCCATATCGCCGCCGCCGCGATGCGGCCAGATGCGTTGAGATAACCGATCATCGGGATCGATAGGGCGAAAATCGCCGGTATCAGGAACAAGGGTGGTACCGCCAGGCTGGCAACGGCACCGGCCAAAAAATGCCAGACAAGACGGCCGCTTACAGACGATGGATTAGACGGCCTTGGCAAGATCATCGCGCGGCAATCCGCGAATTTTCAAGAGGGTTATCCGCCGCGGGTCGCCTTCAAGAATCTCGAACTGCACACCACCGCGATGCCGGACCACCTCGCCATGGCCAGGCACCCGTCCGGCAAGGCTGAAGACCAAACCACCGATCGTATCAACCTCGTCACGCTCGTCATCATCAAGAAGTGGCCCGGTGATCGCTTCGAGAATATCGATTTCCAACCGCGCATCGGCAATCGCTGTGCCATCACTTTTGCGGTCAAACCGCGGCGTGGTGACGGTATCATGTTCATCCTCGATTTCGCCGACAATTTCCTCGACCAAATCCTCGATGGTAATCAGCCCATCGACCCCGCCAAATTCATCAACAACCAGCGCCAAATGCCGCCGCCGCAACCGCATTTCATTCAGCAGGTCAAGCAATCTTATGGTTGGCGAAACAAACAGCGCCGGCCGTAAAAGACTGTGGACAGCCGGCCTTTTGCCATTCCGCAAATGCGTAACAAGATCCTTTATATGGATGATTCCGGCCACATCATCCAACGTGTCACGATAGACCGGCACCCGGCTATGATTGGCCGCACTCATTTGTTTTACAATATCATCAAGACTGTCGGTCAGGGCAACCGAGACAATATCGGCGCGCGGGATCATCACATCGATCGCGGTCTTGTCACGCAACCCCAGAAGGTTACGCAACAGCGCCCCTTCATGGCTGTCAAAGCTGGTTTTGTCTTCGATTGATTCCTGCAGCAATTCGGTCAATTCATCGCGTCGTGATGACGGTTTGGCAAGACCGGGGAATAATTTACCAAACAGCGCCAACATTACCCAGCCTCCCGCGTGCCACTGCCATAGGCCGCATCATCATACGGGTTGGCGACATTCATGCTGGCCAACACCCTAATTTCGAGCGTTTCCATTTCGTCTGCCATCGCCTCATCAATATGGTCATAGCCAAGCAAATGCAGCACACCATGCGTGAACAAATGCAGCAAATGATCAGGCGGTGACACATGTGCGGCAGCGGCCTCACGCTGTACCGTCTCGCCAGCAATCGCGATATCACCGATGCTTGGGTCAATGTCAGCGCCGTGAAAAGTTTCCGGCACGGCAGGCCAGTCACCGCCAGCCGCGCCGTCATAGGCCGGAAAAGACAGCACATTGGTTGATTTGTCATAGCCGCGATGCTGATGATTCATCACGCGCATTTCATCATCACCGCATAAAAGAAGACTGACAAAGGGCGGATCAATCGACAGCAGGTCAACCAGATGATCAAGCATCAACGGGCCGCGCTGGCCAAGGTCGGCTATCAGATCGTCAGGCCAAAAAGCCGGATCGATGCGTGCTTCGATCATCGCGCCGCAAGGCGAGCGCCAGTCCTGTGCAACAAACAGCGCCGCGTCGGGACTGTCAGGCTCCGGATTTGTGTCACTTTTCGGGCTGTCGGCTGTCATCTATCAACTATCTGTTCGATCCACCATCAGGCTGCGGGTCGCATCCTATGGCATATATCTGCTATTTGGCCGCATCTGATCGCTTTTGTCCAGCCTCATAGGCCTGCAAAATACGCGCCACAACCGGATGACGTACCACATCCCGGCCTGACAAATGGATAATGCCGACCCCCTTGATATCACCAAGCAATGAGACCGCCTCGGCCAGACCAGAGGGCTGGCCTGCCGGCAAATCGACCTGCCCCAGATCGCCGGTAATGACCATATGCGAATCCTGACCAAGCCGGGTCAGCACCATTTTCATCTGCACCGGTGTTGTGTTCTGCGCCTCATCGATAATCACATGCGCGGCAGCCAATGTACGGCCGCGCATAAAAGCCAAAGGCGCAATCTCGATCTCGCCACTGGCCAACATACGGTCAACCTTGTCAGCCGGCATCATGTCATAGAGCGCATCATAAAGCGGCCGCAGATAGGGGTCGACCTTTTCTTTCATATCACCCGGCAAAAAGCCAAGCCGTTCACCAGCTTCAACCGCCGGTCGTGAGAGAATGATCCGCTCAACTTCACGTTTTTTCAACGCTTCAACAGCGCGCGCCACCGCAATATAGGTTTTACCGGTACCAGCTGGCCCAAGCCCAAAAACCACCTCATTCTGCCGCAGCAGATTCATATAGTCGGCCTGACCGCGGGTTTTGGCGACGATCTTTTTTTTCCATGTATCGAATGCGGTTCCGGCATGCGGCCCATCGGGGGCATTGCCATTCGTCACCCATCGCAGCGCATCATCAACAAGCGCTTTATCAACCATATCATATGTGCCGTCAGCGAGGCATTTATAGAGGCTCTCGATCACTTGGCGTGCCGCTCGGGTCGCCGCCGCTGACCCTGACACCGTCAGGCAATTACCAAATGAGTCGACGGTCACATCAAGTGATTTTTCAATATGCGCCAGATGCTGATTATGCTCGCCTGACAACAGGGCGACCATGACATTGTCATCAAACTCCAGCCGCAGGCTGCTGGCTTTGGCCCGGGTCACGCTGCCCCCTTAAGGTCAATGATCTCACCGCGCATGCTGTTTTGGCGGGCTGCGGAAAGCCGGCATGACAAAATCTTGCCAATTTGATCCGCGGTGCCATCAAAATTGATCGCCTGCATATAAGGGCTGCGCCCGGCCATTTGCCCGGCACGGCCGCCGGCGCGCTCGACAAGCACATCGACCACCAGTCCTTCTGTGGTCTTGTTGAACGCCAATTGCTGGGCATTCAATAATTGCCGCAAACTTTCCAGCCGTTCAGATTTGACCACTTCCGGCACTTGCTGGTCAGTTGTTGCGGCCGGTGTGCCGGGGCGTGGGCTATATTTGAATGAATAGGCCGAGGCGTACCCAACCGCATTCACCAACGACAAGGTGTCGGCAAAGTCGCGATCAGATTCACCCGGAAACCCGACAATAAAGTCACCCGACATGGCGATATCGGGCCGCACCGCCCGCAACCGGTCGATCAAGGCCAAATAAACATCACGGTCGTGACGCCGGTTCATTTCCCGCAATATGTGGTTGGACCCAGACTGAATCGGCAAATGCAGATAGGGCATCAGCTGTGGCACATCACCATGCGCTGCAATCAGGTCATCATCCATATCAAGCGGATGCGAGGTGGTGTAACGGATACGGTCCAGCCCGTCGATATCGGCCAATTCGCGGATCAACCGGCCAAGCCCCCAAATATTGCCGCCGTTGGTTTCGCCATGATAGGCATTCACATTCTGTCCCAACAAAGTCACTTCACGGGTGCCGGTTGCGACAAGCCGCCTTGCCTCGGCAAGGACCGTGTCGACCGGACGGGAAAATTCCGCGCCGCGCGTATAGGGCACAACACAAAAGGCGCAAAATTTGTCACAGCCTTCTTGCACGCTCAAAAAGGCGGCAGGGCCACGCGGCGCATGCTCACCCGGCAAAAAGTCAAATTTGACCTCTTCTGGAAAATCGGTGTCAATCGCACGCTGACGGCTTGCCGGGTCGACTTTGCCGACAAGTTCCGGAAGCCGGTGATAGGTTTGCGGCCCAACCACAATATCCACCCACGGTGCCCGGCGGGTGATTTCTTCACCTTCTGCCTGGGCAACACAGCCGGCAACCGCAATCGTCAGGCGGCGGCCTTGCTGGTCGGCCGCCCGCTGCTGCAATTGCCGCAAGCGGCCCAATTCGGAAAACACCTTTTCCGATGCCTTTTCGCGAATATGGCAGGTATTCAGAATGACCATATCGGCATCATCAACCTGATCGGTCGGCGCATAGCCAAGCGGTGCCAGAACATCGGTCATGCGGTCAGAATCATAAACATTCATCTGACAGCCATAGGTTTTAATAAACAGTTTTTTGGTCAACGGTGGTACGCCATCATTTTGCACAGCAAATACAAGGCCCCTTGTAACGTCTTGCAGTAAAGCTGGTCAAGAAAAAGCCTCTGTCAGCAAGCATTTCATCAACACCGCATCGACCGCCCCACCGGGACGCCGATAATAATGTGGCCGGTGGCCTGATATGATAAATCCGGCTTTTTCATAAAGGCGAATGGCGGCCATATTGTCGGCCGCCACGTCAAGCCAGATCGCGCCGATATTTTGTGTATCCCGCTGGGCGATAAGATGACCAAGCAAGGCCGCGCCAATTCCGCGGCGGCGTGCCAGCGGTGCGACCGCCAGCGATAAAATTTCTGCCTCATCGCCAACAATCTGCGCGATGATATAACCAGCAAAAGGGTCCGCGACCGGCCAATCTTTTTCCGCCGCAACGTCGGCAACAAAAGCCACGCCGCCCGGCTGTGCGAGAAGATGTGTCAGATGCCGCTTGTCAAACGCCGAGGTGAACAGCAGCGCCTCAAGCGATAGAATGGCGTCATAATCGGCTGGCCGTACCGGCCGGATCATGTTTTTTTTGCCTTTGTTGGTCCCAGGCGGGGATCGGCTAAATATAGCGGTGACAGGGCGGGCATGTGGCCGTGGGCAATATGGTCGGCCGCTAGGCGGGCAATCATCTCCGCATCCGGACTTGTTGGCATTGCCGCGGCTGCGATGTCTGCCAAGGCGACCGCGTGATGGCCATGATCGGCAAACAGCGGCACAAGCTGGGCGACCGCATAGCCGACAAGCACAATCTCCTGACCAGCAATTGACGGCGCCAGCAGCACCGGCAGCTGCGTATCAGTGGCGTCAAACACATCGCTGGCTGGCGCCGCTTTAGCTGTGAATATTTGCGCATAGAGGTTGCCGCGCCGGGTATCGGCCACCGCCAGAATCGGCCGGCCCGCCGCATCGGCGCGCGCATGATAGGCGAGGGCCTGAAGCCCGGATATTCCAAGGCCGGGCACGTCCTGTGCCAAACACACACCTTTGGCTGCCGCCAGTGCCACCCTGATACCGGTAAAAGACCCCGGACCACAGCCTGCTGCCACATGGGTGATATCAGCAAAGGATTTTCCGGCCTTGGTCAACGCGCTGACCGCCAGCGGCACCAGCCGCGCCGCCTGTCCAAAACGCGCCTCTTCCCACACCGATGATACGGCATCATCGTCCGACAGCACCGCGGCAGACAAGGCGCTACCACTCGCCTCAAACGCCAAAATAACCATTGGTTCTGCCTCATCTGATTGCGCCGGCCAAGGCCCCCTATGGCCGCCAGCCTACCGCGATTAAACAATTGCCAGCGCCGGACCCGATGGGTTACATCTACCCAAGACGAGGACAGGTGACAAGGGCGCATCGGAACCGGGCGGCCCGCCAGTCACCCCAAAAAAGGACCGGTAATCGTGGCCAACGTCATGCAAAGAATACCGCACTGGCTGCATCACCTATGGCGATTAGCGATGGCTGGCGCTGTCCTGCTGACCAGTCAAATGGCAATCGCCGCCGATCATGCGGTGATTTTGATGTATCACCGGTTTGGCGAGGATGCGATTCCCAGCACCAATATCCGGCTTGAACAGTTTGACCGGCACCTAGAGATTTTGACGAATGGTGGCTATACCGTGTGGCCGCTTGGCAAGATCGTCACGCATATGCAGACAAACCAACCGCTTCCCGACCGGACGGTTGGTATCAGCGTCGATGATGCCTATTTGTCGGTGTATACCGAGGCGTGGCCGCGGCTGAAAGAAAAAGGGCTTCCCTTTACCTTGTTCGTTGCGACCGATCCGGTCGATCGCGACCAACGCGGCTATATGAGCTGGGCACAAATCCGCGAATTGCAGAACGCCGGCGTTGAAATTGGCAGCCAGACCGCCAGTCACCCCCATATGTACCGCCTTGATGCCGCCGAAAATGCAGCCGAGCTGGCCAAATCCAATGATCGCTTTCTGGCCGAGATCGGCATTCGGCCACGACTTTTTGCCTATCCTTATGGTGAATATAGCTTGGCCGTCATTGCCGCGGTGAAGGCCGCCGGTTTTACCGCAGCCTTTGGCCAAAATTCAGGGGTGGCGCATGGTTATGACGGATTTTTTGAACTGCCGCGCTTTGCGATGAATGAACAATATGGGACCGAAGAGCGGCTACGCTTGGCAATCAATGGCCTACCCTTGAAGGTCAGTCAGATATTACCCGAAGATGTTTTGCTTGATCAAAACCCACCGGCGTTTGGTTTTACGCTGGCACCAGATTTGACCGAGGCGCAACAGCTAAACTGTTTTAACACCACCTATAACAGCCTTGATATCACCCGGTTTGGCCAGCGTGTCGAGGTGCGGTTTCCCGGCCCATTGCCCGCCGGTCGGGCGCGGGTCAATTGTACCATGCCCGCCACCGATGGACGCTGGCGCTGGTTTGGCAAGCAATTTCTTGTACCGTAACCGCTGGGTACCGTAACTGCTGGGTGCGTTAACTGCTGGCAATCGCATAGCGATACAAATTGTTTGATTTGATCAGACGCTGCAATTTTTTGACATAGGCCA
>Ga0181581_10003955_pt1 | contig 11571 bp, 6 predicted proteins | sample 071ome_22_FD_132433 | JGI IMG/M metagenome (GOLD analysis project Ga0181581, IMG submission 132433) | Coastal salt marsh microbial communities from the Groves Creek Marsh, Skidaway Island, Georgia - 071404AT metaG (megahit assembly) | ecosystem: Environmental > Aquatic > Marine > Intertidal zone...
CCGCCGACTGCCTACGCCCGCGGCCCCCCGCCCCGGCACGAGTGGCAGCGGCGGCAGCCTGACCAAGGCGAGAATGTCTTGCCCCCCGAACGCACCCGCAGAGATCGTGTGCGACAGGTACAACGTCCCCGACGAGGTGCCGCGGGAGGAGCACGAGCAGTGGCCGGACAAGACGGAGGCGGTGACTGACTCGTTCGCGAGCGAGATCGTCAAGCTGTCGCCGCCCAACCTGACGCGGCTGACGTTCGTGGGGTGCCCGAACCTGCGCCGGGTCGTCGTGTCCCCTATGGGCAGCTGCCCGATGCTCCGGGACCTCAACCTGAGCCAGTGCGACAGCCTCGAGTACGTGCTGGTGCAGTCTGAGGCCGTCGAGAGCATCAAGCTGTCCCTCTGCGGCAACCTCAAGAAGATCCTCCTCCACTGTAAGAACCTCTCCAGCCTTGACCTGCGCGAGTGCCTGTCCCTCGAGAGCATCGTCATCTGGTCCGACCTCCTTGACTCGCTCGACATCATGGAGTGCCGCAAGGTGAAGCAGCTCGAACTCCACTGCCCAAGCATCGGCAAGACGCGGACTGCCCCGCTCGTGCTCGACCCGCGCGCGATCAGCGTTAAGCACGCGCCCATCGCGCTTCTCCGGGCGCACGAGAACGCCCGCGACCGCGCCGAGGAGGAGAAGGAGCACGCCACCTTCTTCAAGGAGGCCACTTCCAACGCCACTGTGCCCAAGACCTTCCGAACCTTGTGACGCGCCAGCGAGCGGGTTGAACGCCGCGCCTGGGACCGACCCGCCTGCCCGCCCCCCAGTTTACACAGCCCCTACCGTATACACGGGCTAGCCCCGCTAGCCCCAACCCCGCCCCGCCGGGAGCGCCTAGCCTCGGAGCTTGCGGACGAGGTCGAGGCGGTGGCGGTGCTTGGAGAGGGCGACGAGGACGTCCTCGAGGGCGGCTTTATCGATCCCCTGCGCCTTCATGGCGTCCCTCGTATACATCCCCTTGACCCACGCGTGTAGGCCCTCGTAGCTGAGGTCCCTCCCAGACAGGAGGAAGTAGGAAAGCACGGCCATCTGGATGGCAATCCCGTACAGGTACGTCAGGGGCTCCACCGCGTCCCACGACAGGTCGTAGTAGGTGAGCCGGTAGAAATACCCGACCTGGGCAATCAAGTACGCCATGCCACCCCACGTCACGAGCCTTGCGCGCCTGTCGGCCCTCGCCTGCACGCATCGCGGGCGCGGAGCGTGAGCCCTCGGCGACCCCCCCACCAGGCGACCAGCCGCGTGGCGGGTCGGGCCGGCGGCGGGGTGGGGGCCGCGCGCTCACCTCGATGGTATGGAGCTTCGCGTCAAGCTCTGCGGCCTCCTCCTCGAGCTTGGCGATCTGCTGCTCGAGCTTCGCCTCGCTCAGCCGGGACTCGGGGAGGATGTCCTGCAGGATGTTAGCGACAATGTCGGGGCGCGTGTAGAACTGAGACTTGAGCCGGACGAGTCGCTTCTGCTCCTCGAGCTCTTTGATAACGGCCCCGACGCTCTCCCGCTTGATCCCGTTGCTGCGAGGTGGGATAGGGCGGAGGTGAGGAGAGCCCGGAGGGTGTCCGGAGGCGGGGCGGCGTGGAGGTAGCGCGGCGCGGGGAGGGGCTCACGTCCTGAGGACCTCGGTCACGTCCGCCAGCGAGAGGGGCCCGCCCTGCTCGTCCGTGCACTCGTCGAGACGCTGGTGCAGGGACGGCAAGTCACGCTGCGAAAGGGGAGCTGGCACGGCCTGTTGGTAGCTCGCTTGCTAGTTTGGGGCCAGGGACCGTGGCGTCGCGTGACCCTCACACCGGTCTCCGGGGGCTATCGTCGCGTTTTTCGGGTCCTAGAACCAAGATGGATGGTATTTGTCGCCCTTTCACGGCTAATTATCCTAGAGGACGGTGAAATCGGGGCCGGTATCGCATCTCATTATGAATCTTTACGGAGCTCATGGGGCTCACCTCCTTCGTCGTCTTCGATTCCGATACAAACGACCGGTAGTTACGACCCGGACCAGCTCCGAAAACACCCCATGAAGCCCACCCCTCCCACCCAGAGACGGCGCGTGACGAGAGAGGGTAGGATGTGGAAGCGAGGCCACTACTCAAGGCCCGCAGGGACCCGTGCTCCGGCGATATGGGACCGAACACACGGCGAGCGGCCGCTTCCTGAAGTGCAGATGCCGCACCGGCGCACCGCCTGGCCCCTCTTCTCATCCCCGACATGCCAAAGCGAACACTAGACTGGGACGAGCCCAGGGGGGATCTGCAGCGTCACCTATGGAGTGATGGAAGGCAGACGGCTCCCGCCACAGAATTGAGTTACGATGCGGGAACGCTTCAGCACGCCCAGTAGGGGAGGGGGTGGGCGGCAGACACTCTGGGCCGGACTCTCTGGCGAGTTCCACTGGTACGCCCGTTCGTTGAGTGGCACGGTGGTCCGACGACTCTCACGAGCAGGCAGGGACCGCCGGGCGCAATACGAGCCCGCATCGCCGAACCCTGATGGGAAATTGTACGCGCTTCTTCCTTCTCGGCTAGGAAAAGGCGCGAGAAAGATGACCCGCACTGCGAGGAGGTTGGCACTGTGCCTGAGGGCCGCCGTGGCCGAGGTGAGGACACCTTTTCACCCACTCGGGTTCACTCGGGTGATTTGTAGGCACGATTACCCCGTTACCATCCCGATTTGCAACCCTACGTCCCCCGACTCCCTCCCGTCGCCCAGAACGCCCCGAGGCACCCCGTGGCCCACCCTCCCTTCTCCCCTGAATTCTGCCCTTGATACTGGCCTTTCACGCAGGGCACCGCAGTGTCAAAGAGGTTCGGATCCACTTCGTCCATCCCGGGAGGTGAGACCCTTGACCAGGAAGAGACCCCCGCTGAACCGTCGAAACCTGGGGGGGTCGTAACGAAGTTTGTTGCGACTCCCCTGCGCTTTCCTCGCCACCGCTGCCCATGAACGCCTGCTTGATTTCCTCACACATCTCACTTATTACCTCTCCTGCTGTGCAGCGTGCGCGCTCTCTCTCCTGCGCGCGAGGAACTCGCCCGGATGGGCTGCCACGCCCGTGGTGGGGGGCTTCCCCGCGGCGCGCTGGATCCGCTCCTCGGCCGCTGTCCAGGACAAGGTGAGGTGCACTCGTGTTTCATCGCGCCACCGCGCCGCCCGCTGACTCCCGGGGTCACGCGCCCCCGGCCGCCGAACCGCCCTCCCCCCCTCCCAAGCCCCCCTCCCAAACAACCGAGCCGCAGGTGGAGGTACCTTCGATGGGCGAGTCGATCTCCGAGGGTGGTATCGCCGAGGTCAACGTCAAGGTGGGGGACATCATCAAGGACGGGGACATCGTCGCGCAGATCGAGACGGACAAGGTCACCATTGACGTCCCCTACACGGGCGCCCCGGCCAAGGTCACGGCCGTGTTCGTGTCCGTTGGCGACTCTGTGACCGTGGGCCAGGGCGTCTGCGAGGTGTCCACGGACGGCATCGACGCCAGCGCCGCGGCCACCCCCGCCGCTGAGGAGAAGGCCGCCCCGTCCCCCGCCGCCGCCGCCCCCAAGCCCACCGCCGCCCCCCCCAAGCCTGCCGCGCCCGCCCCCGCTGCGACTGCCCCCGCGCCGGCCGCGCCGGCCGGGACGCGCGCGGAGCGCCGGGTCAAGATGACCCGCCTCCGCATGCGCGTCGCCGAGCGCCTGAAGGGCGCCCAGAACACTTACGCAATGCTGACGACGTTCAACGAGGTCGACATGACCAACCTGATGGCGCTGCGGGGCAAGTACAAGGACGCTTTCGCGGAGAAGCACGGCGCCAAGCTCGGGTTCATGAGCGCGTTCATCGCGGCGGCGAGTGACGCGCTGCGGACCGTGCCCGCCGTGAACGGCGTGATTGACGGGGAGGACATTGTGTACCGCGACTACAATGACATCAGCGTGGCGGTGGCGACGCCCAAGGGGCTCGTAGTGCCCGTGGTGCGGAACGTGGAGAGCATGAAGTTCCACGACATCGAGAAGGCGCTCGGGGAGCTCGGGAAGAAGGCCCGCGAGGGCACCATCTCAATCGACGACATGGCCGGCGGGACCTTCACCATTTCCAACGGCGGCGTGTTCGGGTCCATGCTCTCCACGCCCATCATCAACCCGCCCCAGAGCGCAATCCTAGGGATGCACTCGATCCAGCAGCGGCCCATGGTCATCGACGGGACCATCGTACCCCGGCCCATGATGTACATCGCCCTCACATACGACCACCGCCTCGTGGACGGCCGCGAGGCCGTCTCCTTCCTCAAGCGCGTCAAGGAGGTTGTCGAGGACCCCGTGCGCCTTCTCATCGACTGCTAGACCCCCGAATTGACTGCCGGACGACCGCCGCGGGACGGCGCAGACTCTTGAAAATCCTGAACCCTGAGGGACGTGCTGTCGAGGGCAGGCTGCACAGGATGCTGGTACAGCGTTTCGTGTATCCATGAGCTCGCGTTTATCGTGGGGCACCTGTAGGGTCTGGGCTCTGCGTCCAGACGATTGAAAGGACGGGGCCCGCAGGTATTAACTCCCCCGCCCCGCTACCGGGCCACGACATCGATGGGGATGCCGGTCCCCCCAGTGCCCTTCCCGCCACCGACCTCCGCTGGCGCCTCGAGCTTCTGGAACATAGGCTTCTTGGCGCGGAGGATGTGGAACGCCATCCAGTAGTTGAACAGGAGGATCCTCCCGAGCTGGACGACGGGCTTGCGCGCGCCCCCGAGGGCCAGGGGGTCGAACCCCCGGCGACCAAGGGCCTGGTCGCCAGAGGCGAGGTCCCCCGGCCGGGACGCGTCGAAGGCCATGCCGGAGAGCTCGTTGACCACGAGCGCCTCGAACGCCTGCTTGATCAGCGACACCTTGGGCACCCACCGCAGCGGCCACGGCACCGACTCCTCCGTGACGTAGAGCCCGCCGAAGACGATGAAGATCACCATCAGCAGGGGCCCCAGCACGAGGGCCGTGTCCGCGTTGGGCGCAACGGATCCCATCGTGAGCCCGATCGCGCTCGAGGCGAAGGACTCGGCTGTCAGGATCCCCATGAACCGCAGGAACCGGGAGAGCCGGGCGTTGAGCCCGCACGCCGGGTACACGATAGCTCCAAAGGCTGCAGGGAAGAGGGCGCCGATGGGCAGCTCGGCGAGGAGCTTGGCGGCAAAATACGGGGCCACGTTGTAGCTGTTCTTGGCCCGCTCCCGGGACACGATGGTCCGCTCCTTGGGGAACACGCTCAGCGTCTTGGTGATGGACCCCATGGCCGTGTTGACTGCCACAACCTGCATCAGGCCGAAGCGGTCCTGGATCGAGACCTGGGACAGGCCCAGGCGCGCGAAGATCGACCCGAAGATGACCGCTGACCCGATCGACGACCCCAGCCGCGCTCCGTTGGTCGCCTTGTCCCGCGTGCTCTGCCGGAAGGACCGCTGGAAGAGAAGTCGGAGCTGCCGCCACCAACCGCTCCGGGGCCGCTCCTGGCCCTCGGTAATGACGAGGGCGTCGCGCTGGTCGAGACTCCCCCGGGAGGGGCTCAGCCGGTCCACGGCCCCGGCTACGAGCGCCTCCAGCCGGCCCCGCGTGGCGGCCTCCGTCTCCGGGGACGTGAAGTCGATCGACACGAGGTCGATGAAGAAGTCGGCGGGATTGTAACTGGGCGGGCACGCGTGGCCGAGGGACGCGAAATGTGGCACGGCGCCGTCGGCGGGCCCGGCGTACACGCATGCCCCCTCCGACATGAGCACCAGGTCGTCGAACTCCCGGAAGATGGAGGATCGGGGCTGGTGGATCGAGCACACCACCGTGTGCCCCTGCGCCGCCAGCGCCTTGAGCGTGCGGACGACGCGCTCGGCCTGGAACGCGTCGAGGCCCGAGGTGGGCTCGTCAAGGAAGAGGCAGGACGGGGAGCCGACGAGCTCGCAGGCGATGCTGAGCCTCTTCTTCTCCCCGCCAGAGAGGCCCCTCGTCTTGGCGTCGCCGACGACCGTGTCGCGCGACTTGCCCAGGCCCAGGCGCGTGAGCAAGTGGTCCACGAAGGCCTCGATCGCCTCCACGGGCGTCGACGCCGGGAAGCGCAGCTGGGCCGCCATGGTCAGCGTCTCCGCCACCGTCAGCTGTGAGAAGAAGAGGTCCTCCTGCTGCACATACCCGATCTTGACGTGCGACGCCGCCTGCGGGGTCCCGTTCAGCTCAACGGCCCCTCGCAGGGTCATGCCCTTGGTCCGCGGAACCTGCCCGGCCAGGGCGTTGAGGAGCGTCGTCTTCCCGGACCCGCTGGGGCCCATGATGGCCACGAGCCTCCCGGGCTTGGCCGCCCCAGAGACGCCCCGCAGGAGCTCCTTGGTGTGCCCCGTCTTCGGGTTGCGGACGGCGCACTCGAGCCCGCGCCACTCGAGCGTGATGGGGTGGACCCGGTGCTGGTCCAGGACGTCGCCCTCCGCCTCCGTGTCCCCGCCCTCCTTGCGCGCCTTGCGGACCCGCCTCGCCTCCAGCGCCCCCTTCACCACGTTCACCCCGGCGCTCGCCACGAGCAGGGGCACCTGCACCGGCGGGGGGGAGGGGGGCGCTTCGGAGCGCGGCGGGGGTCACAGGGTCGATTCTCGGAAGGTTTATCCGTCGCGGACGCTATAATCGTCACGTAATCGAGTACCGAGAGCATCGAGGTATCGAAAGAAGTCCCGAGTGGATCGGAAGCGGCGAGGATAAACCAGGGTCGGGGCGCACCTGGTGCTGGGGGGCGACCAGGGACGCCAGGCCAAGGAGGAACGACAGATTCGGCGCCATTTTTGGCGCTTTATCAACGTGTCCTGCCGTGCAGTCGCTCGTTATGCGAATCAGTCCAGGGACCTGGCGCGCCGAGCGGCTGTCCCCGGACGGTGCTGGTGGCCCTTGCGCCCCCGATGGCCACGGAGAGGACTCAGAATAGAGTCTCGTGGTGCCTCGACAGTCGTTTTATGTCACTTCGAGGGATCGTCCGCAGGGACTAGGAGAATCGCACCCCTTCCGGAGCAGGGGCCTGCCCGAAAACATGGGTTGCCGAAGTTGTCGGGCCCTGCTCGGTCGGGGGCCTCCCAGGCCGGGGCCAACTGCGTTCTGGACAGACGTGTCGGTGAAAGATCTGTAATCCCCGTATCTACCGCGGAGCCCTACACTGTCGAGTATATACCGGAGAACCGCCCATTTTCGGCCGAATCCTCGCCGGGCCGTTGCACCTCCACCTCCCCCGTCCCCGCTGGGCCCCCCCAGCACAGCCGAGGCCGCCGCACCGGCACAGAACGGTCCTTCGAATCAGAGGAGAGGAAACGAGATGCTCCAGCTCACCCTCCGCCGCGTGAGCGGCCTAACGGCATGCAGCAGCCGGCCAGCCCTCACCGCTGCCCTCAGGGCTGGCCATCACGCGGCACTGGCCCGCCTTCTGCACGCCGGGCCAGGGACGCCCGCCCGCGACGTGGCCGCCCCCGCCACCGGCGACCCCCCCGCTCTCCGCCCCTCCCCCGCGGGCCCCGGGCGCGGGGGACCCGGGCGCGGCCGCGGCGGCCGCGGCCGCTCCCCGCCCCCCCCCGGCGGCCGCGGCGGCCGGGGCTCCGCCCCCCGCGAGGCGGCCCCCGCCGCCGAGTACGACCCCTTCGCCGTCCCCGCGCGCGGCGGTGGCCGCGGAGGCCGCGGCGGCCGCGGCGGCCGCGGGCGCTCCCCCGCCCCCGGCCGCGGCGGCCCCCAGGCCGCCCGCGAGGTGACCGACGAGCGGGACCCGTTCTTCCAGCCGGTGCTCGAGACGGACCGGGACCCGGAGGGGCACCGGAGCGGGTACGTGGCGATCGTGGGGCGCCCGAACGCGGGCAAGTCGACGCTGATGAACTGCCTGCTGGCGCAGAAGCTGTCGATCGTGACGGCCAAGGCGCAGACGACGCGGCACAAGATCCTGGGCATCCTGTCGGACGAGAGGTCGCAGGTGGTGATGCTGGACACGCCGGGGGTGATAAACCGGGCGAACTCGAGGATGGAGGAGCGGATGATGCTGGCGGTGAAGGAGGCCCTGGGGGACGCCGACGCGGTGCTGGCCATTGTCGACGCGGGGGACCGCCCGCGCGAGGCGCTGGCCATGCTCGAGCCGGGGGGGGAGTGGGAGGGCCCGCCCCTGTGCCTGGTGCTGAACAAGTGCGACACGCTGACCGTAAAGGAGGTCGAGGCCCTGGTCGGGTCCATCCGGGCCACCTCCGCCGCCGAGAAGGTCATCCCCATCTCGGCGAAGGAGGCCCAGGGGGTGGACGAGCTCCGCGAGTGGATGGTGTCCCGCATGCCCGAGGGCCCCAGCCTGTACAACAAGGACTACGTCGCCATGGCCAGCGAGCGCTTCTTCGTCTCGGAGCTCATCCGCGAGAAGATCTTCGAGCTCTACGAGCAGGAGGTCCCCTACGGCTGCCAGGTCAACGTCGTCGAGTTCAAGGAGCGGCGCAACGCCAAGGACTTCATCCGGGCCGAGGTCCTCGTCGAGCGCAAGGGGCACGTGGGCATCCTCCTGGGCCACAAGGGCGCCGCCATCAAGCAGCTCTCCGCCTCTTCCCGCGTCGACATCGAGGGCTTCCTCGGCCGCCCCGTCTACCTCGAACTCACCGTCAAGCACTCCAAGGGCTGGCGGGACGACTCCCAGCTCCTCTCCCACTACGGCTACTGACGGCGCGGCCCCTTGAACGGAGCGGCGACCGCGGCGGCGCGCCCCCCGGGCAGGGGCCGGAGCCGGCCCCCCGCCGGTCCCCCTCAGTGGTCCGCCCTGGCCTTCTTCAGGGGGCGGCCCTCCGCCCCGTCCCCCTCCCCGGCGGCCCCCGCGGCCCCCGCCCGCGCCTCGGCGTACCACTCGGCGAAGTGCTGGCACCGGAGCCCCTCGGTCCGCTCGTTCTTGCCCAGCGCCTCGGCGATGGCCCGGGCCGCCCCGCGGGCCCTGTCGGCGCTCTCCTGCATCTCCCGGTCCAGCATCTCCAGGTACACGGCGCCGCCCAGCCGGCGCGCCTCCGTCTTGAGCCGTCCCTGGCCCGCCTTCCGGGCCACGTCGAAGATGTCCCGCTCCTCCGCCCCCAGCTCCTCCCCGGGGCCGCGCGACACGACCAGGACGTTGTTCCGCGGGCCCACGGGGGACTCGGCCTCGAGGCTGTAGTAGGCCAGGTCGATGGCCACGGGGTTGAGCCGGTTGCGGAAGTCGGCCACGGCGTCCAGGGAGGGCGGCGCGGCCATGGCCTCGGCCGCGCGCTCCGGGCCGCAGGGCCCCTCGGCGGCCACTCGGCGGGCCTGGAAGATCCGGAGGAGGGCGCAGAAGGCCGCGCCCGTCATGAAGGCGTCGTAGCCCGCCTCGTGGGCCTTGCCGCCGGACCCGACGTCGACGTAGCGGTCGAACCCGCTGGCGTGGGCGATCCGCGGGAGCTCCCAGGGGACCTCCCGCGGGGCCGGGGGGGCGGCGGCCTCGGCCCCCTCCGCTCCCCCCCCCGGGGAGTCCTTGGGGGCCGGCCCGTGCACCAGCGACTCGAGGTAGGCGTGCACGGCCTTGTAGACGGGGGCGCCCTCGTCCACGAACGCCGAGTGGATGTCCTCGAGGCTCGTCTGCCCCTTGAACACGTCGTACGGCAGGCTGCGGCACAGCAGCTTGGTGTCGAAGACCCCGCCGGGCATCCAGTGGCGCGTCCGGCGCTGGTACTCGCCCCAGGTGTCGGGGAGGGGCCCGACGAACTGGGAGCTGACGAACAGGAGGTCGAGGCTGACGTTGTGCCCGACGACGGGCAGCCCCGCGTCCCGCACCAGCTCGAGGACGGCGCTCAGGCCCACGCGGTCGTGCACCCGCGCAATGGCCGCCACCTTCTGGGCCTCCTTCCGGGCCTCCACCTCGGCCGCCGAGAGGGGCTCCAGGCGCAGCCCGCACCAGTTCCCCCTCCCCTCGTCCGCCTTCTCCCACCACAGGCTCCCCGCCTCCCCCCCCAGCGCCCGCTGCCGGTCCTGGATCGCCTTGAGCTCCCGGTACAGCACCAGCCGCTGGAACCCGTTCATCCGGTCCAGCTCGAGGGGGGCGGCCTCCTGCCCCTCCTCGCCCGCGAGCCACCTCTCGACCGCCGCGACCTTCTCGTCGCGCCACTTCTGCGTGTCGTCGTTCAGCGTCGGCCCGTCCTCGTCGCCCCCGCCGTTCACGCGCTCCGCCATCTTGGCCAGGGCCGCGCGGCGCTCCGAGAGGGGGGCAAAGGGGATCCCGCCGTAGATCCACTTGTTGAAGTCGAAGCCGTTGGAGGCGAGGAAGTGCAGGGACCCCGGGTCGGACAGGAAGAAGCGCGAGTCCGCGGCCCGGTCCTGCTCCTCGGGCGGCATCGCGTAGAAGTTGTACGTCTTGGCCTCGAAGCGCCCCGCCCCGCCCTCCCCCACCCAGCTCCACACCGACACCCCCAGCTGGTTGGCCAGGAACCGCTCCACGCTGTCCCTCTGCGGCACGCGCGCGTGGGGGGGGGAGGGGTCGCGGGGCGAGAGGCTCCGGGGGGGGCGCCGGGCGGGCCGGGCGACGGCGCCGGGCGGGCCGAGGCACCTGGTAGTCGTAGCGGTCGTGGACGTCGTCAAACCAGCTGGACTTCTCGCCGGGGGCGAAGAGGCCCGTCATCTCGCAGTCGATGGCGACGAACGAGGCGCCCTCCAGGGAGTCCCGGAGGGACGAGAGCATGCAGGGGAAGTTGCTCTTCGTGACCTCCATGTCGAAGCCGGCCGCGGCCTCCCGGGGGGTCCCGGCGTCGCCCTCGAGGAACCGCTCGATGATGCTGTCGCACGACCGGACGGCCTCGAGCTGCGCCAGGAGGGCCGCCGCCTCGGGGTCCAGGGGGGCGTCCCCGGCGCGGGCGCGGGGCTTCATGGCCGCCGGCTTCCTGCGCGGGGGCGGGCGGGTGGGGGGGGGGGTGGAGGGATGGAGGACGGCCCGGGGCGAGCGTGGCCGCCGCGCGGCTGCCACGCGCGCTCGCCGCGTATCTTTCCGTGCGATGGAGATACACGCGGGTGATGCCCCCCGATAAGCCGCGACACCCTCGGAACCGGCTCTCACGGGCGCACAGCGGCGCATCGAAACGTGGCTGCGGCCCCACCTCGAGGTCTGCGTCTTTATGATCGGTTTGGCGTTCGGCTTGACGACGCCAGCGATCATGCTGTGGATGATTCCGATTTTGACAGCGACCTGTTCCCGCCGCGGTTCCGGCAAGTCCTCGGCACACCAGCGAAAGGGTAAGAAAGGTCGTTGGGCGACGGGCGGAGTGCGGGGGACTCTACGGCCTCGAATTCCCGTATCTACGCTCCGGTCTCCGCATGTGGACCCCTCGGCGCTTCCTCTAAATTCGCGGGGATTCGGGGCCGATTTCTGCCTCTCCCCCAAACTTTGCCAGCCAGAGGCATTTCGACAGGAAATACTGCTCGGCGCGCGCGAGTTACCGCGCTGCGGTCGCTAGTCTAGAGTGCGTGCCACAATAATGGATCTGGGGTAGCTATAATGTGAAATCAGTCGACATGTAAAGCACATCGGCCCCCCAAAATCAGGGTTCCCCC
>Ga0181581_10003957_pt1 | contig 11569 bp, 6 predicted proteins | sample 071ome_22_FD_132433 | JGI IMG/M metagenome (GOLD analysis project Ga0181581, IMG submission 132433) | Coastal salt marsh microbial communities from the Groves Creek Marsh, Skidaway Island, Georgia - 071404AT metaG (megahit assembly) | ecosystem: Environmental > Aquatic > Marine > Intertidal zone...
GGAGACGCTGTGCGCGGACACCTCCACGACGCCCGGGGCCCAGGCCCCCGCCGCGCCGCCGCGGGCCCCGCCGCCGCGCCCCGCAGCGCCCCGCAGCGTCCCCCGCGCCGGCGGCACCAGCATGGCGCCGCCCAGGCCGGGGGGCGGCACCTGCGCCGGGCTCCCGGCGCGGTCCGGCGACGGCGCCCGCGGGGACGACGCGGCCGAGTCGAAGGACTCGGGCCGCGGGCGGGGCCCCGCGGGTCCCCCCAGGTCCCGCGCCCACGTCCAGGGGCGCCCCCCCGCGCCCCCGCGGGCGCCGGCGGCGGGGTCGGCGGCGGGGTCGGCGGGGGGGGCGGGGTGCCTGCCCACGGCGGAGCGGGTCACGCGCAGGGACCGGAGGAGCCCCGCGACGCGGAACGCGAGCCCCGCCATCGCCGAGAGGTCCTTGGCCGTGCCGAGCACCTGCGTCAGGCTGTAGATGAGCATCAGCGTGGCGAAGCTCGAGTTGCTGACGAGCGCGGCCCGGTCCCCGGGGCCCCGGGGGGCCGCCGCGCCCGCCCAGAACACGGCCCCGGCGACGAGGAGGTAGTTGACCAGCGCCCCCGCGTACTCGAGTCCCTTGGAGACCCCCGCCAGCGCCCACCGCCGGAACGCCAGCGCCCGCTGGTTCCCCGCCGCCTCGGCCAGCCGGTGGCGCAGCACCCGCCTCTCGGGCGCCTGGCCCGACGACAGCGCCACCTCCTCCCGCCGGTCGTGGGCCCGGGCGTGCGCCTGCCTCAGGAGGCCCTCCCGGCGCTCCTGCTCCGCGACCAGCCGGGCCACCGGCCGCAGCAGCGAGCCCTGCAGCACCGCCCCGAGCCCGAAGAACCCGAAGCACGCCGCCGCGCTCCCGGCCCCCACCAGCCGCGCCGTGAGGACGGTGTACCACGCGACCTTGAGAGGCGCGGCCAGGGCCACCCGGCACACCCGGCCCATCGACGCCGCGAGCTCCTGCACGTCCTGGGTCAGTCGCTGGTCCGGGGTGTCGAGCTCCCGCCCCGCGCGCAGCATCCAGCGCCCCCGGCAGTACCGCGACAGCGCCGCCCGCCCCAGCGCCCACCGCCACCTGCGCGTCCGGGGGGGGGTCCACGGGGCGCGCCGGTCGGCGGCGTGCGGGGGCGGGGCGCCCGGCGGCGGGGGCGGGGGACCCGGGGAGGGGGCCGGGGGCCCCGGGGAGGGGGGCGGGGGCCCCGGGGAGGGACTCGCCTGTACGAGAGGAACTCGGTCACGAAGTCCGCGGCCGAGTCGAGGGCGGCCGAGAGGGCGAAGAGGACGCAGGCAGCGGCGACGGTGCGCCAGAAGAGGGCCCGGTCGTCGTCCACGAAGGCCTGGTAGAAGGCGCCGTACGTCATTCCGGTCCGGGCCGTCACGAACGACTCGACCACGGAGAGCGCGGTGATCCAGACGGAGCCCCACGGCCTGCGCTCCGGGGGGCAGGGGCTGCCTCGTCCGCCCCCGGGGCCACCAACGAACGTCGCCCAGAAACGCGAGCGGCCGCGCTCCCCCGGAGTCCCGCGGGCGTTTCTCCTGTTAATTGCGAAACGAAGTGCGTAAGGTGTCGCGGCGGAGGGGATTGCTTGCGAGAGAACCGCGAGCGCACCTCAGGACGCCCAGAACGTAGCCCATGTCGGCGACGAACTGTCTCAGCGACGGCGAAGGCGCGTCCCCCTCGGCGTCCCCGGGCCCCTCTCGGGAGAGGAGGGGACTGGAGTCCCCCGCAAATTCCGCATGCCTGAGGTCCAGGGGCTCCCGCCCCGGGTCGAGCTCCAACGAGCGCGGGGCCGAGGAGGAGCCCGAGGCCGCGCCTGCCCCGCTGTGGGAGAGCAGCAGCGGCCGGGCCTCTGACGGGGGCGCCGCGACGGGCCGCATCGTGCCCAGCTTCTCCCGGGGCGCCGGGAGCCGGCGGACCCTTCCGCGCGGCGCAGGCCCCCGGAACGAGCCGTCGCTTCAACGCCCGACCCCCGCCCGTCAGACCCGGGGCGTCGCGCGCCGTCGCCCGCCGTCACCACTTGACCGCGAGCGACGGGTGGCTGGCCAGCCGGGCCAGCGTCTCCCCGGCCCGGGACTCGATCTTGAGGTCCAGCATGTCGTCGGCCCGCGTCTCCCCCACCGTCACGGCCGCGACCGGGGCCCCGCGCTCCCGGGCCGCCTTGACCAGGCGGAAGGCGCTCCACACCATGAGGCTGCTCCCCACCACGAGCACGCCGTCGCACTCCTCGGCCAGGCGCCCGGCCTCCGCGACGCGGTCCCGCGGGATGTTGTCCCCGAAGAAGACCACGTTCGGCTTGACCATCTCGCTCCCGCACGCCTCGCACGGCGGGTGCCGGAAGCCGTCGTACAGCTCGTGGGCGTCCCCCAGCTCGGCGTCGCCGTCGGGGCGCGCCGGGGCCTGCCCGGGGGGGGCGTCGCCCGTCCCGGCCTCGCGCCACTCCCCGTCCGCGCTGAAGCCGTCCCGGTAGTCGCTCCGCTGGGTGCCCGGGAGGAACACCCGCACCTTGGCCCGGGGCCCCGCCCCCGCCCCGGCCCCCGCCCCCGCCCGGGCCCCCGCCTCCCCCATGCCGCCGGGAGCGGTCCAGCTCCCCCCGGGGCCCTCCCCCGTGTCCTCCCCGGCTAGCGGCCGGAACGTCCCCGGGGCTGCGGACACCGTCTGTGTCGACGACCCCCGCGCTCCCGCGCCGGGCCCCACCGCCCCGCCCGCCCCCTCCGCCGCGCGCCCCCCGTCGGCCCGCGCCAGCGCCCCCCCCGGGCCGACCATGGCGCGGGCGTCCGCGGCCTGCGCGGGCGGCGGCCCCTTCCCCCCGAGGCGCCCGGAGCGCAGCAGCTCCGCCAGCCGCGCGGCCCCCGGGTTCAGCGAGGCCATCTTTTGCTGGAAACGATCCCTCGCCTCGAGGTGCCCGCAGTCGAGGCAGACGATCTCGTGCGTGGTGCCGTGGAGCTCGAGGACGCGGCGGGACCCGGCCTGCTGGTGCAGCCGGTCGACGTTCTGCGTGACGACGCTGTCGACCCACCCGACAGACTCGAGCTTGGCGAGGGCGAAGTGCCCCTCGTTGGGGCGCGTGCCCTTGAACTCGTCCCAACCGACAAAGGAGCGGGCGTAGTAGCGGCGGCGGTTGGTCTCCCTACCGACGAACTGCTGGTGCATCATGGGCTTGAAGCCCGTGGAGTAGGCGCCGTTGGGGCTCCGGTAGTCGGGGATCCCCGACTCGGTGCTCAGCCCCGCGCCAGTGAGCACGAGCAGCCTCTTGCGCCGCGAGACCCACTCGGCGAGCTCGTCGATCTGCTGCTGAGTCGCGGGGGGAGACTCCGGCGCCGCGTTGCGCCGGAGCGGCTTGCTCTCGACGTCGGGGCCGGGGCGGGGGGCGGCGGCGGCGGGCGCGGCGGACAGTGGGCGTCGCAGCGGGCCCGTGGGCAGGAGGGCCCCCCCCGCAGGGCTGGGGCCCGGGAGAGGGAGGCTCGCCCGGAACCCGGCGCTCAGGGAGACCCGCAGCATTTCACGCGTCGCGAACGCTGATACCGGTCCTAGATGGCTTGATGACGACGGGAACCGACCGAGCGAGCCGCCCATCGCTTACTGCGAGCGGCTTTCTTCCTTGTGGCTGTTTTCCTCGTCAGGAGTTGGGGACCGCCAGCAGATGCGCGGCTGCTCTCTTTCGTCGCGGACAAGGCGCAACTGAGGAGCCCGTGTACCGCGGGCACTGCAGGGGACTGGCGGGCTCCGTGCGGGGCGGCGGGACATGAAGACGGAAGGGCTAGGGCTAGGGCCAATACGCGACTGCTTCCTGGGGACCTTGACCTCAGGTCAGCCTGGTGCCTTTGCCGGGGAGGTTGAGCGCGGGATCGCAGTTGTGGGGAGGTGTACCAGACCCAGACGACAGTCCACGAGATAAACTGTCCTCGCAATCCCCATTACGGCCGGGATCGACAGCGAAAAGGTGCGCACCGGCGCTCGAAGAGGGACCTCGCCAGCGGGTGGGTGCCGGCGAGATGACGCCGGAGGAGGTGCCAAAGCACGTGGAAGAGCAGCTTCGGAGCAAGTTGAAGCAGAGGGCGCTGCGGAGATGTGACAAACTGACCCAGGCGAGTCGCGACGCGCACGTCCCCCGCGACTGCCCCCGGGAGGCGCTCCAGGGATGTGGGGAGACGGGAGCGTGCGGGTGTCGGGGGCCGGCACGGGGGCGACCGGGGCAGGCGCGGGGACTATCGGGGCAGGCACGGGGGCGACCGGGGCAGGCACGGGAGGGATGCTCGCCGCAGTGTCGCACGGGCCACACCCCCGCCGGGGGTCCCTGCTGAGCGCCGCCCCCCGCCCCCCGCGCAGGCGATGGTGGACTGCTCGCGGGACCGGCTGGTCTCCGTGGTGTGGGCGTGCCGGGACAACCTCCGGGAGCTCAACGAGTGCACGCACCGGTGGACCGAGGGCGGCCAGCTGGAGGACCTCAAGCGGCGTTGGATCGCGGCGGGGGAGCCCAGCGACTGGCGCTGGAATCCCTGGCCCGAGGAGGCGGGGATGGACGCAGAGTTCGAGGCGCGGAGGCAGGCGCGGCTAGCGAAGAAGCCCTAGCTCCGGCCCAGCCGCTTCAAAGGGGAGCCCGCCCGGGGACCGAGGCCCCCACGCCAGCCCCCCCGGGCCCGTCCGCCCCCCGGGACCCACCGGCGCGGGGCGGCCAGGGGGTGCCCATGGCGCCCGTGCCCGGGGGGGCTGCGCCGACCCGCCTACCCGACGCGCGGGCCGCCGCCCCAGGGCACCACCACGACCTCCCGCTCGAGCGCGACGCCCGTTTCCTGACGCACGCGGGCCTCGACGAGCCCGAGGAGTGCCAGAATGTCGGCACTGGTGGCCGCCCCCTCGTTCACCACGAAGTTGGCGTGCACCTCGGACACGGCCGCGGCGCCCACGCGGGCGCCCTTGAGACGGCAGGCGTCGATGAGCCGCCCGGCGGCGTCGCCCGGCGGGTTCCGGAACGCGCACCCGGCGGACCGACCGGCCACCGGCTGGCTCTGGTTCCGCGCGGCCAGCCACTCGCACGCCCTCGCGAGCGCCCCCTCGTCCCGGTTCAGCCGCAGCGTCGCCTCCACCACCACGCACGGCGAGTCGAACCCCGACAGCACGGACGACCGGTACCCAAACCCGAGGTGCTCCCCGGAGAGCCGGACGATCTCCCCGGACGACGTGCACACGCTCACGCTCTCGACGACGTCCGCCATGCTCCTCCCGTGCGCCCCCGCGTTGGCGAACGCCGCGCCCCCCACCGTCCCCGGGATCCCCACGGCGAACTCGAGCCCGCCCCACCCCCTCTCGCTCCACCGCCACGCCAGGGCGTTGAGCCGGCACCCGCCCCCGGCAACCACCAGCCGGGCGTCCCCCGGTACCCCCTCCCCCTCGCGCGACTGCCCGCCCAGCTGCACCGCCTCGTGGTCCACCCGGTTGAGCAAGACGAGGCCGGGGAAGCCGCGGTCGTCAAACAGCGTGTTCGAGCCGCGCCCGAGGACGTGCGCCCTGACGCCGTGGGCCGAGGCGGCGGCGAGGGCGGCGCGGACCTGATCCTTGGTGCGGGCCTCGGCGAAGAAGCGGGCGGGGCCGCCAGTGCCCTGCGGGGACGGGCGGGAGGGGGGAGGGCGCATCGGGGGTCGCAGCGCCGGGGAGCGGTTGGGGGGCTCTCGGGGAGCGGCCGGCGGGGGGCCGCCTGCGGGCCGGGGGGGGCTCACCCATGTCGTGTATGGGGCAAGGTACTCGTCCGTCCTGAATACCAGGCCGGTATCCGCGCTGGCCTGCTCCAGCGCCTCGAAGAACGGCGCCAAGGAGCCGAGGGAGTGGGGGTCCCTGCCGAGGGGCGGCGCCTCCAAGTCGCGCCCTTCCCTGGTCGTCTGGCGGGAGACTGAGGCCTCTGGCTGCTTGCTGCTCGCGGGCGCCACCCTCCTCCACCGCTTCGGCCCCACCCCGTGCGGGCAGGCCGACCTTGCTCGAGGCCTTGTCCCCCCACCCAAGCCTTCCCCCGGGCCCTCGGGCCGGGAGCAGGGGATGGCGGACGAGAGGCGCAGGGAGGCCATACTGAGATCGATTGCTGCCCAACGACTCGAGACCTCAGCCGCGTGGTCGCCGAACAACTGTCCCGCGCGGTTTCGCGGCCGCAGGGGCTCTGTCGCGACGCTCCACCTGCGTGGTTGCGCGACGGACGAGCCTTATAGCGCGACAGTTCGCTCTTCTGCGATGTCGAGGGGCGCTGGCGCGCTTGAGGGGGGCGCAAACGGGGAGGACGGGGGGCCCACGGCCGTGGAGGTCTTCGTCGGTCTACTGGACGTCCCACTCTTCTCTCTCGCGTGCGCGCTCATCCACACCCTCCTCGCCCCTCCTCGAGCAGACTAGGGTATCGTGGTCGGTACCGGAGCCGGAGCGCACCGGACTTTATACCTGGGCAGTTGTCAACACTTCCCGAGGCCGCGACCCCACATCCCCAGGATGCAGATGCAGCTCCCGTCGGTACGCGATGCCCCATCTTCTCGCGCCCCAACGGGCGCTCCGACTCTCCCGCACCCGCGCCCGCTGCACTGCCCAGATCTCGGGGCCAACAGTCGGGTCCCCCGCCCGCGGTTGCATGTCGCTATCTGGTTTGGTTGTTCCCACCAGCGATTCGCGAAATGTGACCAAGTCGCGGCGCTCGGGGGTGGGGCGGGGCGTGTAATGTTACAAGAGCCCTTTTCGGCGCCGTATCCCGCACTTGACCGGGGGTGGAGCCGCGCGACGCTCGACCTTAACTCCCGCTCTATCGACCTTCCCGCAGACCGCGCACAGGCTCGCGGGGACCCGCGGGGCCAATGCAGGTGAGCTATTTGTTGCCCAACGCTGACGGTCGGGCGCTTGCGAGGTCGGGTCGGGAGAAATCGACCGAGGGGAGGTCGCCCCCACTTAGCGGGGACGAGGCTTCGCTGCCCCTTTCCCCCTCGTCATCCCTCCTCCTGCCGCTCCCGCCCCACCCTGGCGACCGCTGAGGGACGGAAGCTCCTCTCTGTGCCCCTCGACCTGACCGGCGCCCCCCCCTCGCTCCACGAACCGCAGGCACCCGGAGGCACGTCGTGGGGCCCAGGAGGGGGCGCGCGATGCGTCGCGTCGAGATGAGGTCGGAGGTGGAGGGGGGGTTCGACAAGCTCTCCGTCGACGACATGGAGTCCTGGGAGGACGACGGGCCCAACACGCCCCTCCTCGACACCATCAACTACCCGGTGCATCTCAAGGTGAGGACCCCGTTCCTCATCCCGCCATTATCGTCCCCCGCGCCAAGATCGGGGGGGCGCCGCGCCCGCCCCGCATCCCTGCCCTGAGATTATTGCGGTGAACGAGCTCTCGCGCACCCCGGATCCCTGCCGCGCCCGCCGCTCGCACCCCGCGCGGCGCTGGACCTGGTCGGCCCAATGGCCCTGGCCCGGGCCCAGGCGGGGCAGCAGCATCCCCGAACCCCCCCCCCTCCCCCGTCCACCCCCGCAGAACCTCTCCATCTCCCAGCTCAAGCAGCTGACGAAGGAGCTTCGGTCGGAGCTGATCCACTCGGTGTCCCAGACGGGCGGGCACCTGGGCTCGTCGCTGGGCGTGACGGAGCTGACCGTGGCCATGCACTACGTCTTCGACACCCCCGACGACAAGTTCATCTTTGACGTGGGGCACCAGGCGTACATCCACAAGATGCTGACGGGGAGGAGGGACCGGATGAAGACTATCCGGCAGGCGGGCGGGCTCTCCGGGTTCACCAAGCGCTCGGAGAGCGAGCACGACGCGTTCGGCGCGGGGCACTCGAGCACGTCCATCAGTGCGGGGCTGGGCATGGCGGTGGGGCGGGACTTCAAGGGCCGCAAGAACCACGTCGTGTCCGTCATCGGCGACGGCGCCATCACGGGCGGCATGGCCTACGAGGCCATGAACCACGCCGGCTTCCTCGACAGCAACATGATCGTGATCCTCAACGATAACCAGCAGGTCTCCCTGCCGACCCAGTACAACGGGCAGAACCAGCCCCCGGTGGGGGCGCTCTCCTCGGCCTTCGCCCGGCTGCAGAGCTCCAAGTTCCTCCGCGAGGCCCGCGAGGTGGCCAAGACGGCCACCAAGACGCTCCCCCAGCCGCTCCAGACGGCCACGTCCAAGATTGACGAGTACGCGCGCGGGATGATCTCGGGCCAGGGGTCCACGCTCTTCGAGGAGCTCGGGCTCTACTACATCGGCCCCGTCGACGGGCACAACCTCAACGACCTCATCCAGGTCCTCAAGGAGGTCAAGTCCACCGAGGCCATCGGCCCCGTGCTCATCCACGTGGTCACCAACAAGGGGCAGGGGTACGAGGCGGCCGAGACAGCCTCGGACAAGATGCACGGCGTGGTCAAGTTCGACCCGCTCACGGGCAAGCAGTTCAAGTCGTCCGGCAAGTCGTACACGCAGCTCTTCGCCGAGGGCCTCATCGCCGAGGCCAAGGCGGACGACCGCGTCGTGGCCGTGCACGCGGCCATGGGCGGCGGGACGGGCCTCAACATCTTCGAGAAGCAGTTCCCCGACCGCACCTTCGACGTCGGCATTGCCGAGCAGCACGCCGTCACCTTCGCCGCGGGCCTCGCCACCGAGGGCATGGTCCCCGTCGCCACCATCTACTCGACCTTCCTCCAGCGCGCCTACGACCAGGTCGTGCACGACGTGTCCCTCCAGAAGCTCCCCGTGCGCTTCATGATGGACCGCGCCGGGCTCGTCGGCGCCGACGGCGCCACCCACGTGGGCGCCTTCGACGTCACGTACATGGCCTCCCTCCCCCACATGGTCTGCATGGCCCCGTCCAACGAGGTCGACATGCTCAACATGCTCGCCACCTCGATCGCCATTGATGACGGCCCGTCCTGCCTGCGGTACCCCCGGGGCAACGTGGAGGGCCTGGACATGGCCCAGTTCGGGATCGTGGACAACAAGGGCGTCCCGATGGAGATCGGCAAGGGCATCGTGCGTCGCGGGGGGAAGGACGTCGCCATCCTCGCCTACGGGACCTCGGTGAACGAGTCGATGGCCGCCGCCAAGCTGCTCGAGGAGCAGGGGGTCAGCGCCACGGTCGCCGACGCCCGCTTCTGCAAGCCCCTCGACACGGACCTCATCCGCGACCTCGCCGCCAACCACTCGCGCCTTATCATCGTGGAGGAGGGCTCCATCGGTGGCTTCGGGTCCCACGTGCTGCACTACATGGCCCTCAACGGCCTGCTCGACGGGAAGATCCAGGTGCGGCCCATGTGCCTGCCCGACCGGTGGATCGACCACGGCACCCAGCCCGAGCAGAGGAGCTGGGCCGGGATCGACGCTGCGCACATCGCGGCCACGGCCCTCAACCTCTGCGGCAAGACCCAGAAGGCCCAAGAGCTCCTTGTCTGAGCGGGGGGATGCACCGGCGGGGGGGGGCGCGAGACCCCCCGGTCGCTCGCCATTCCAGTTGCCCTCTCCCAGGACCATTTAGCTACGAGAGCGCTTCTTTCCATCCCAATGCATGCATTCACGTGTGAGAGAGACTCGAGAGACAGCAGAGTTTGTGGTGAAGACGTTTGAAAAGTGAAGCTACCGGCCAGAAGGACGACACCGCCAGCTCCTGCCCCTACTCGGACTCGCTCCCCGTCTCGGGCTCCGACTCGGTGTCCTCCACCCCGTAGGTCTCGAGCACCAGCTCCTCGGTGACCCAGAACGCGAGGCCGGCGGCGACGAACGCGGCGGGGACGACCATCATGGCCCCACGGAGGCCGTACTGCGCCGCGAGGGCCGCCACCGACAGGGGCCCCACGGCGGCGGTGACGTTTCGTGACGTGAGCCAGACGGCCGTGGCCGTGGACCGGATGTCGGGCGGGGACACGGTCCGCACGATCACGGCCGCGTTGGACCGCCACACCTCGCTCAGCATGAGCCCCACCGTCAGCAGCCCGAAGGACACCGGGTACGATGGCGCCAGGAAGGAGGCCGCCAGCACAGGCCCCGCCGCCACGGTCGCCCCCGCCGTCAGGTACTTGCGCGTCCCCGCCCGGCTCATCCGGTCCCCGAGCAGCCCGCCCCCGACGCCCCCGATCACCCCCGAGACCGGAATCGCCGCCGCAAGGATCGGCGCGTACACACTCGACGGCAGGTCGTACACGCGCGCGTAGAAGGGAGCCTGCCACGCCACCAGGCTCCAGATCCCCACGTCCACGAGCGCCGTCGCCGCGCAGATGCCCAGGAAGGCCCGGTTCCCCCCGAGCCCCGCCAGTTGCCCCAGCATGGACCCGGCCTCTGCCTCGCTCTTGCGCTGGTGGAACACCTTCTCCTCCGCCCTCCCCCGCGCCAGCGCCCGCCGCACCCCCACCAGCACCTCGGCCGCCCCAGTGGTGATGTCCCGGGCCGCGTCCTCCCGCGCCAGCCCGCGGGGCACCTCGAAGGCGTCCACGCTGGCCAGTACGTCGAGAGCGCCGGCCTTCGTCCAGCCCATCTTGAGGGCGACGCGCCGCAGCCGGCGCCGGTTCCGGACGTCCTCCCCAGAGGCCCACGCCGCGAACTGTGCCCGCCAGGTGACGATGCCGCGGCGGATGTCCTGGGCTCCGCGGAGCACGCCCGTGTCGTCCTCCACCCGGCTCGGCAGTCGCCCAGTGACGATCGTCTCCTGGAACCCCCGGAGCAGCGCCAGGGGCCGCTTCGGGTCAGACAGCGTCAGCAGAAGCAGCGCGGCAAGAACGAAGCCCGGGGCCGCAGACTCGAGTAGGATGCTCCGCCACGCCGCCAGGGCGTCCGGGGACACCTGGCTCGCGTCCGAGTAGTCGTACAGCGGCGCGATGGCCACCATGTCCCCCTGCATGTACAGCACAGACACCTTGGACAGGTCCAGCTGCTCGAGCGGCACTAACAACGCGTGCTGCTGCCCGTCGAGGCCCACCCCGGAGGACAGACCCGCCTCGAGCCCCACCGCGGCGAACCCGAGCCCGCGTCCGAGGTGCATGAAGCAATTGTACGCCGCCAGCGCCAGCGCCCGGTTCCGCGGGAACAGCTCGGGCACCAGCGTGAAGCACACGGGGTTCTGCACCGCCTGCGCCACCGCAAACCCGGCCCTCGACGCCATCAGCGACACGAAGTCGGAGCTCGTGGCCTCCGACACGGTCAGCACGGTCCACAGCGTGGCCGCCCCCGCCAGCAGCTGCGGCCGCGGCAGCCGGTCCGCCAGCAGCCCCGCCGGCGTCAGCGCCAGGGCGTACAGCACCGAGTACCCTGACGTCAGCAGCGCGGACTGGAAGTCCTCGAGGCCGAGGTCCTGGGAGATCTGGGGGAGCAGGGCGGGGAGCCCGAAGCCGCACGTGGAGTGGTGCACGTACGTGAGGCCCAGGACCGCCATGAACCAGCCCTGGACGGCGCGCCGGTCGAGGACCCCCCCGCTGCCCCGGGGCGGGGGCGGGCCGCCCGCATCAGCGGGGACGGGCACCGCGACAGACGCCGGGGCCGCCGCGGGGGGGGCGGTGGGGGGCGCGGGCGGGGTCGGGGACGGGGGGGGGGACGGGGACCCCGCCGCCGCGGCCATCACCCGCC
>Ga0181581_10003958_pt1 | contig 11569 bp, 9 predicted proteins | sample 071ome_22_FD_132433 | JGI IMG/M metagenome (GOLD analysis project Ga0181581, IMG submission 132433) | Coastal salt marsh microbial communities from the Groves Creek Marsh, Skidaway Island, Georgia - 071404AT metaG (megahit assembly) | ecosystem: Environmental > Aquatic > Marine > Intertidal zone...
CCCTAAGTGATACAGTTTTATTCATAACCAACATACCATCACTATCCTCATCTCTACAGAAATAACCATTTCTCTCAAATTGGTAAGATTTATAGAGTTCAGCGCCAATCATATTTCTTTCGCAGAAGCCATAAGTTGAGATAAGGGAATTGGGGTTGATTAATTCTTCAAAGTTATCATTTTTGCCAGGGTTTTCTTTTGTGAACAATCTATCATAAATTCTAAATTCGGTCGGTACAGCTTGGGTTGCCTCAACAAAATGAATAACACCTTTAACTTTTCTGCCATCTGTTGGATTTCTCCCAAGGGTCTCTTTGTCATATTCTGCATAAACTGTTGTAATATTTCCATCAAAATCTGTATCAAAAGTTATTGCCTTAATAATATATGCATTTCTTAATCTAACTTCTTTACCGATTGATAATCTTTTGTATTTATTACTTGGAGCCACTTCACAAAAATCACTTCTTTCAATGAAGATTTCTTTAGAGAAGAAAATTTCTCTTTTACCCATTTGTTCATTTTGCGGATGATTTGGCGCTTGAATAGACTCAATTGAGTCTTGAGGGTAGTTTTCAATGATTACCCTAATTGGATCTAGAACACCCATTGTTCTAGGTGCATTATCATTTAAATCATCTCTAACGGCATCTTCGAGAATTTTGATATCTGTCAATGAATCGACTTTTGATATTCCAATTCTATCTGAAAATAGCTTTAGCGCATTTGGAGTATAACCTCTTCTTCTCAATCCTGTTATTGTTGGCATCCTTGGATCATCCCAACCAGTAATATGGCCATTCATAACAAGAGTATTAAGCTTTCTTTTAGACATAACTGTATACTCGAGATTAAGTCTAGAAAACTCATATTGATGGGGACGATTTGGTTTATTAAAATCATCAATGTTGTCCAGTATCCAGTCATACAAACGCCTGTTATCTTGAAATTCTAATGTGCACAAAGAATGAGTTATCCCCTCCAATGCATCAGATATACAATGAGCAAAATCGTACATTGGATATATACACCAAGATTCTCCAGTTTGGTGATGTTTGCCATATCTAATCCTATAGAGCGCAGGATCTCTTAAGCAAATAAATGGGCTAGACATATCAATTTTTGCACGAAGTGTACATTGATTCTCTTGAAATTCACCATTACGCATTTGCTCAAAAAGATTAAGATTCTCTTCTATTGAATTTTTTCTATAGGGGCTATTCTTTCCAGGCTCTTTGAGAGTTCCTCTATACTCTCTAACTTCATCAGTATTTAGGAAACAGACATAAGCTAGGTCTTTTTTTATTAATTCCAAAGCATAAGTAAAAAATTTCTCAAAATAGTCTGAGCTGTATTTTTCTTTTCCATTCCATGCAAAACCAAGCCATTCAATATCTTTTTTTATTGCTTCAATATATTCGACATCTTCTTTCAAAGGATTAGTGTCATCAAATCTTAAATTACATAAACCTTTGTAATTTTTGGCTATACCAAAGTTCAAAAATATAGATTTTGCATGACCAATATGAAGGTATCCATTAGGTTCTGGAGGAAATCTTGTAACTATTTTTTTGTGAAGCCCAGAGTTTAAATCGCTTGCAATTTGACTATTAATGAAATTTATTTTAAATATCTCGGATTTTTTATCCATAAACGAATTCACTTAGTCAAATCTGCAGGTATTATATCAGGAATAAAAAAGTTCAAAATTATAGGTGTTAGCAACTTTGAGAAATTCCCAACTCTTAAAAATTGATGCACTTCTTTTAATTTTTTTCATACTTTTTCCTATATCACTTATTTCTATTAAGCCTCTTGGAAATGTTTTATTACTAGCAATAGTAATTATTGGTCTATATAGAATTTTTAAGGAAAAAATAAACCCTTTTAAAGAATCCGAGTTAAGATTATTTAGTTATTTAATGATTGGATATTTTTTGATAATGTTATTCTCGATAATATTATCAGTAGGAATTGGTGAAGAGTTAAAGCATATTGCTCGTAAATTGCATTTTTTATTAGCTCCAATTGTTGCAGTAGCTTTCTATAAAAAAAGTTTAGATTTTAAGAACTTTTTAATATTTACAAAAATTGCAATTATTCTTAATGCAATTTATTTTTTTCTGAAAATACATTATGGCGAATTTGATGTAACTGACCAAAGCACTCCAATTGGTCACGAGGGAATGCTTAATTCTAATGTTTATGGTGATTTGATAGTAACGTTAACGTTTATATCTATTTCAAATATATTCTCAGAAAATAAATACAATTTTTTTTTGAGTTCTTTAACTTTTTTTTGTGGGATGTATCTTTTATTGATTTCATACAGCAGAGGCTCTTGGTTGGCATTTGCTATTTTATTGACAGTTTTTTTTATATATAACTATAAACGCATTCTTGAATACACGGATGCTAGGAAGAAGGCCGGTCTTATTCTTTTAGTTATGTTTAGCTTTACCGCCTATAAAATAGCTGACTTTAATTCAGTTGTTCAAAGAACAGTCGCCAATATTGAAAGCTCTTCGAATGACAATAAGCTCCATAACTCATCGAATAGCAGAATATTGATGTGGCAAGCAAGTTTGTTAGCACTTAAAGATGCTCCGTGGCATGGGTTTGGATATAGGCTTGCTAATAAAGAAGTTGCTAAATATGCAACAAGTAAATCAAAATCTTTTTCAAAATTTACACACCTTCATAATGAGTACTTAACACATTTACTATCTGCGGGTGTATTCGGATTGATTTACTTGCTAATTGTCTTAATACTTCCGGTTTATTTTTCTTTAAAATTTAAGCGTAAAAATGATAAGAATCCAATTCCTCTTTCTATAGTTATTTTGTCTACTAGCTACGCATCTTTTGGGTTAACGCACATGGCCTTTGGAGAAGAGAATCTAAACGCTTTATATATATTTTTAATAAGTTTTTTGCTACCAAAAGTCTTTGTGAAGAAAAGTTGATTTTTCTGATATCTTTATATACCTCTTGCGAGTAAAAAAAGATAAATACATTAACTTGATGCCCAAGAGAAGTTGAGTTCTAATTCTTTTATATTTGAATCTTAGGTTGGAATTTAGTCTGAATTTAGAACTGACGGATGAGCCCATTAGTTTTTTTAATTTAATTAACTCTATTCCGTAATTCTTACACATATCTAATTGAATAACTGGCGAAGGCTCAATCTGAAGTGATAAAAGGTCTTTTGTTCTATATATTTGAGCATCAGCAAGAGCTATTCCAAGTTGTTTTTCAGCTCTGAGAAGTTTTTTTGCTCCAGAAGGCCATAATATATAAGCTGCGGCTCCAGTTGTATCATGAAATAATCTGTAAAGATTAACTCCAGAGATAATTTTCCAAGGCTTCATAGAGACAACTTTTTTTCTTCCTCTATTCTCGAGATTAATAAGATCTATGCTGCTAATCTTATCTATTATGTTGAGAATTCTCTTTATATCTGATGAAATAAACGCATCATCTTCAAGAATTAAACATGGATTATTTTTTTGACTAATTTTAGTCCACAGATTTCTATGGGAGAAATAACAGGCAAGTTCAGAAATTTTTAGTTGCCTATCCCAATCTAGTGAATTATCATCGAAAATCTCTTTAGATATATCTGATGTTGAACAGGCGTCTAGGAAATTAAATCCTAGATTTAATTTGTCAAACTGCTTTATTTGAAATTGTCTTCTATTAGAATCCCTTAAACTGATAACAAAAATTTCTAATCCCACCATTTTGTTTTATTCCTTTTATGCCTGTTTTTGGCTCGGTAGAAAACTGTATTATTACTCTGTGCTCTATCGTAAATTTCCTTAAATATTCTTCCAGCAATATTCTTCTTTGCGATCTTATCTATTCTCCACCTCATATTTCTCAATGTATCATCAGTGCCAAATTTAAAGACAGAGACACCATCAAATAAGGGGAACCTTAGGTTGCTATCAAGTTGTTTTTGCTTTTCTACATTGTCTTTATTTTTATCTGAATCATTTAAAAATCTCTCGGACTCATATAACTTGATAGTATTTAAAAATACATTACAGGCAATAGATATTTCTCTGATAGAAGAATCGTTAGAATTGTCGGAAAAGGTGTCAGATGAAGCAATCAACCATCGTGTATTTAAATTTTTAAGCAGAAAATCAGTTTCCTTAATCCAAATTTCTTCAAAAATTCTAAAGTTTTGAGTTGTTTTATACTCTCTTCTAATTAAGACAATTATTTTTGCAATTGTAAAACATAGTTCGCTTTCCCCAGAAAATTCAGATCTTAGAGCTCTAAAATGTTTGCTTATTTCATTACTACTTCCATGAGTGTATACTTTCTCTTCTTCAGGGCAAACTTTTATAGATTTCTGTTTAACTGTATCTAAATCAATTTTAGAAGCTAAATTTTTAGCCCCAAATCTTCTTCTATACCTAATAAAAGAGAAAAGTTTTTCAAATTTTGTTTTCTTTCTTATCATGAGAAGTTTGTTAATTTCAGATTTTGTACACATGTTATATTTTAAGTAAATTAAAATTGAACAGGGTGTATGTTTAACTATAACTATTCAATACATACACTAAATTTAATTTTCGAGATTTTATGCACCAAAGTGAAAATTTAGTTTCCGGAATAATCACATTAGTTAAAAAGAATCCTCGAGATATTTTCTTTTTGACAGTTTTCATTTCTTTTGAGTCATTGATGATCGCATCAAGTGTTTTTTCAATTGTTCCGCTTGCAGACTATATGGTGGATCAGTCACTTACTAAACCTAATGAAATAACTATACTTGTCATTGAATTGTTGGGAAATATTAATATTGGAGTAAGTTTTTATTCTCTCGGAGGTTTATTCGTTGTTCTAACACTAGTTACAGGCATTATAAAAGTTCTAACAAATAGAAAAATTCATAAGATTAAATTTAAAGTTGCTAGTATTCTTCTAGATGAAATTCTGGATGAAGTCTTCAATGCAAAATTGAAATATTTTTTAAAAAATGACCCAGGCATTTTTCTAAATGCTATGAATAAAGAGCTTAATCTTGCGATGGATGCATTTGGACACTTTGGAATGCAATTGTCTAGAGTTATACAAAGCTTTGTATACATTGGCATTGCGCTTTACCTTAATTTTTTAATTACATTAATTGTGATTTCTTCATTCTTATTAGTTGCAATACCAATCAGCTTCATAAATAATTTGATTTATAAATATGGCAAGAAGACTACAGAGCAGAGCAATAAATTATCTGGAGTCCTTTCTGAATTGGTTCAATCGATTAAAATCATTATTAGTTATCATAAGCAAAATGAAGCTTATAGTTCATACTCTAAAAGGCATAAAACTCATTTTGATACCCTAATAAAATCAGCAGTTTTAAGCAATGCCGTCCCTGTAATGTTCCTTCCTATTGGTATATTTATTATTATATTTTCTATAGGACTTGATTTATACTTTGGGGGAAATCTTGAGCTCTCAAAGCTTACTGCAATTCTTTACAGTCTAGTTTCTTTCACACAAGTTTTTTCATCAATGCTAGAGTCAAATACAATTCTTTCAAACTTTATACCTAGTTTCCAACAAATTGAAAAAATTAAGAGTGAAGCGAGGGGGTTAAGGGAATTATCTGGAAGAAAGAAACTCAAATCTTTTAAGAAAAACATATGTTTTGAGAATGTCTCTTTTAGTTACTCAAAAAAACAAAAGACATTAAATTCTATTAACCTAAGTTTTTCAAAGTCGAGCATCAATGCTATTGTTGGTGAATCAGGTTCAGGAAAATCAACAATTATTGATTTAATCCTTGGTCTTCAAGAGCCAACAGATGGAAGGATATCTGTTGACGGAAACTCTCTAAACGATATTGAATTAAGATCCTTAAGAGGTTTAATTGGGTACATCCCTCAAGAGCCAATCTTATTCAATACAACAATTAAGGAAAATCTTCTATGGTCAATGCCCGAAGCTAAGGATGAAGAGATATACAGGGCTCTTAAATTAGCTAATGCTATGGAATTTGTTGATAACCTTCCAGGTAAGATAGATTATAAGGTTGGACAAAGAGGCTCCAGTCTTTCAGGCGGCCAAAGGCAAAGAATTGCGTTAGCTAGGGCTTTGATTAAAAAGCCTCAAATTTTGTTACTTGATGAAGCGACCAGTTCACTTGATAGTAATTCTGAAAATTTAATTAGAGAATCACTACTTAAAATCTCAAAGAAAACAACATTGATTATTGTCGCTCATAGACTCGCTACAATTAAGGGAGCGGATATGGTTTATGTAATTCATAAAGGTAGTGTTTCAGAAAAAGGCTCATTTGAGGATTTATATAAAATAGAGAATAGTTTTATAAAGACATATTTTTAGTTCCTGGGTGTCTGTATTCAAAAGATACTCGATATTGGTTAGAGTTTACAATTAATTAAAATTTTTATATATGAATTAATTTGCCACTATGAACTGGTTAAAATTTAATGAAGAATTTAATACAACAACAATTTCTTACCTTAAAAAAACTCAATTCAATTTTTAAAGATGTTTTTCTTTTTCGAACACAAACATAAAAGCTATGCTTATTAAAGACTTAAGTTTTCTCAAAAGAGAAGTTGATTTTTCATATATAGAGAGATCTTTTGAAAACAAAGTTTTAAAGATGGTCTCTAATTCAAAGTTTCTTGTCATTGGGGGCGCAGGATCTATTGGCTCTGCGGTTGTAAAAGAAATATTTTGTCGAAATCCCCTAAAGCTTCATTTAGTTGATATTAATGAAAATAACTTGGCAGAAGTTGTGAGAGATTTAAGAAGCTCATATGGATATATAGAGGGAGAATTTAAGACATTTTGCATAGATGTTGGGTCAGTTGAATATGACGTTTTTTTTGAGTCAGATGGTAATTATGATTATGTTTTAAATTTATCTGCTATGAAGCATGTAAGGAGTGAAAAAGATCAATATACTTTAATGAGAATGGTTGATATTAATATTTTAAACACTATAAAAACTATAGATCAATGTGCACAAAAAAAGGTCAAGAAATATTTTTGTGTAAGTACAGATAAGGCCTCAAATCCAAGTAATTTAATGGGTGCAAGTAAAAGAATTATGGAGCTTTTCCTCTTTTCAATGTCTGATAAGATCGATATATCTACAGCTAGATTTGCCAATGTGGCATACAGTGATGGATCCTTGCTGCATGGCTTTATTGAGAGGATAAATAAGAAACAACCTTTAGTTTCTCCTAAAGCCATCAAAAGGTTCTTTATTTCACAAAGAGAAAGCGGTGAAATTTGTTTGATGAGTTGTTTATTTGGTGAAAATATGGATATTTTTTTTCCAAAGTTAGACTCTAAGAATGATCTATTTCTACTGGAGGATGTTGCAAAAAACTTTTTAATTAAGAATAATCTCAAGCCATTGATTGTAAGCTCTGAGGATGAGGCTAGAAGAGCTATTTCGAATACTGAAAGCGGGTTTTGGCCACTTTTTTTATCTAATAGCGATACAACTGGTGAGAAATTATTTGAGGAATTTTATTCAGATTCAGACCATGTTGATAATAAAAGTTTTTTGAATCTGGGGGTAATTAAGAATAGAGCTAATGAGAATAAAAAAAATCTGAAAATTTTTCTAGATGGAATTACTAACTTAAAGACTCAAAAAGTTTGGAATAAAAAGGACATAGTTGATTTATTTTTTAAAGTTATCCCTCATTTTTCTTATTTTGATAATGGAAAATATCTGGACGAAAAAATGTGAATAGAAATATTATCCTCATAGGTGGTGGTGGGCACTGCGAATCTGTTATAGACATTATTGAGCAACAAGGGGAATATAATATCTTTGGTATTGTTGATATAGAATCCAAAGTTGGCTCAAAAGTTCTAGGCCATGAAATTATTGGTACTGAAGCTAATCTTGAGGAAATAAGAGGTAAAGTCATAAATGCTCATATCTCCCTTGGGTATGTAAAAATTAATAAAAAAAGAAAGGAACTTTTTCAATTCTTAAAAAAAATCGGCTATTCATTCCCAACTATTATCTCTCCTAAATCTCATGTTTCCGCTCACGCAGAAATATTAGAAGGTACGATTATCCATCATGGAGCGATAGTAAATTCTAATTCAAAAATTGGATCAAATTGCATAATTAATTCAAATTCCTTAACTGAGCATGGTGTTATTATCAAGAGCAATTCCCATATAAGTACCGGAGTAATTTTAAATGGTAATGTTTCTGTGGGAGAAAATTGTTTTATTGGTAGCGGTTCAATTGTCATTGAGCAGACTGTAATTCCTGATAACTCTTTTATAAAGGCCGGGACTCTATACAAATGAAAGTCTACATTATTGCTGAAGCAGGGGTTAACCATAATGGCTCAGTATCCATGGCTAAAGAACTTATTGAAATTGCATCAAGCTGCGGGGCTGATGCAATTAAATTTCAGAGTTTCTCAGCTGAAAATTTAACAACTAGATCTGCCGCCAAAGCAGAATATCAAAGAACTGAAGGCAATGAAAGTCAATTCGAAATGTTAAAAAGACTTGAGTTAAAAGAGGATGATTATCATGAAATTAGCGAATTTTGTCAAAGCAGAGAAATATCGTTTCTTTCTTCACCTTTTGATATTAAAAGTTTGAACATTCTTCAGAAATTTAATCCAGATTTCATAAAGGTTGCAAGTGGTGAAATTACAAACCTCCCACTTTTAGAAAAAATTGCAGAGGTAGCAAATAAAGTAATACTATCAACAGGTTTATCTAATATTGAAGATATTTCAAAAGCGATCGATATTCTGTCCAGTAATGGTTTAGAGAAAAAAAATCTCTCTCTTTTACACGCTAACACAATGTACCCTACACCATTTTCTGATGCGAATTTGAAAGCGATAAATACTTTAAGAGAAAGATTCGACTTAAATGTAGGGTATAGTGATCATACTTCTGGTATCGAAGCCTCTATAGCTGCTGTAGCAATGGGCGCATCAATTATCGAAAAACATTTTACAATTTCAAAGAAACTCAGTGGTCCTGATCATAAAGCATCTCTAGAGCCTTTAGAGTTAGAGGCCCTAGTAAAATCTATAAGAAATGTAGAGCTCGCCCTTGGGACTGGAGAAAAACAACCAACCAATAGTGAGTTGGTTAATATCAATGCTGTTAGAAAATCAATTGTGGCTGCAAAAAAAATTAAAAAAGGGGAGTTGTTTAATATTGATAACATTACCACAAAAAGACCTGGAAACGGAATATCGCCCATGGAATGGTATAGTGTTTTAAAAACTAAAGCAAAAAAAGATTATGAAATTGATGATCTAATATGACTACTAAAAAATCCATATGTGTTTTTACGGGCAGCCGAGCAGAATATGGAATTCTTGAGCCCCTTTTAAGAGAAATTAAGCTATCAAATTCTTTAGAACTAAATCTTGTAGTAGGCTCTATGCATTTGTCTCATGAGTATGGAAATACCTTCAAGCAAATTGAGCAAGACGGCCATTTAATAGACGAAAAAATTGACAACTTAGATTATTCAAATAATATCTCTGCCATACCAAAGTCTGCTGCAAACTTACAGGCGCTCTTTTCAGATTATCTTCTCCATAAAAAGCCAAACCTTGTCCTACTTTTGGGGGATAGGTATGAAACACATGCAGCTGCGTCAACATCATTGTTAATGAATATTCCCGTCGGACACATTCATGGCGGCGAATTATCAGAGGGTTCAATTGATGAACAATTAAGACATTCAATTACAAAGATGAGTCATATTCATTTCTGCGCCAATGAGGTTTACAGAAAAAGAATCATCCAAATGGGAGAAAGCCCTAAAAATGTTTTTAACACAGGCTCTCCAGGATTAGATTATCTATTCAATACTCAGTTTCTTAAAATTGGCGAAATTATGAAAGAGTTTGATTGGAAAAATCAAGAGCCATATTTATTATTTACATACCACTCTGAGACAATTGATTCAAAAAATCTTGAATCTAAATTAACACATATTTTTGAGTTTTTAAAAGAAACAGGATTTAAAGTTTTATTTTCGTTCTCCAACTCTGACTATGGGGGTGGCTATATAAATAAAAGAATTAAGGAATTTTGTAAAACTAACTCTAGCAAATATAAAGTTTATCCGAATTTAGGAAGGTTTTTATATTTGAGTGCAATGAAAAATTGTCTTGCTGTTGTTGGCAATTCATCCAGTGGCCTCATTGAGGCAGAGTTTTTTGGTAAGCCTTGTTTGAATATTGGCGATAGACAAAAAGGTCGACTACGTGGTAAGAATGTCATAGATTCAGATTATCAAAACTTGAGAAAAAATATGAAAGTGCTTTTGTCAAAGGAATTTCTTAGTAAATTAAGTTATGGTAATTGCACATATGGAGACGGTAATGGATCAAAGAAAATTGTTAAAATATTGGAATTAGTGGATTTTGATACTCGAAAATCTTTTTTTAATGTTTCTTAAACTCTTTTCCAAAATCAAATACTCAGTATATGCATAATTCTAAAGCAATTGAAATAGATAAAAAAACTAAGATTGTCGAATGTCTAAAAGTTTTAGATCAAACAAATATGCAAATTTGCCTAGTCGTTAACAATAATCGCAAACTTCTTGGTACAGTCTGCGACGGTGACATCAGAAGAGGAATTCTTAATGGATTTTCATTAGAAGATACTGTTGATAAGATAATGTGCTCTTCCCCTGTTTTCTTGGAGGAGGGTTTTTCTAAAACTGAAATCTTTAATATTATGTCCTCAAAAAAGATTCGCCAATTACCAATTGTTAACCACTTTGGTTTTATAGAGGGAATTGAGCTACTGGAGGACTTGTTTAGCCAGACAAAAAGGTTAAACAGAGTTATATTAATGGTTGGAGGATTAGGCGAAAGGTTAAGACCATTAACTAAATCCTTGCCAAAACCAATGCTTAGTGTTGGAGGAAGGCCAATACTTCAAACAATCATAGAATCACTCGTTGAACATGGTTTTGTAAAAGCAACTATGTGTTTGGGTTATAAATCAGAAAAAATTAAAGATTTCTTTGGTGATGGAAGTAAATTTAACATTGAAATAGACTATATTTTAGAAGACAAAAGAATGGGAACGGCTGGCGCATTAGACTTAATTGCCGATGAAATAACTGATCCATTTATTCTAATGAATGGCGACTTGTTAACAAACATTAATTTTTCAAATCTAATCGATTTTCATATCAATACTAAAGCATCTGTAACAATGTGTATCAAGGAGAAAGAATTTCAGGTTCCTTATGGGGTTATTGAAATAGACGATGAAAGAATTATTTCTATAAATGAGAAACCTGTTCAGAGTTTATTTATCAACGCTGGGATTTATGTTTTAGACCCAGATGTTATGAAATTTATTCCTAATAACAAATTCTATGATATGAATTCTTTAATAACAAGAATTATTGAGGAAGATAAACTAGTCTCTCCATTTCCAATTACAGAATATTGGATCGATATTGGTAGATTCGAAGAATATGAAAAAGCCAATGAGGAATTTGAAAAAATCTTTAAAAGTAATTAAAGTATTTTCTTTATGTTAA
>Ga0181581_10003964_pt1 | contig 11562 bp, 5 predicted proteins | sample 071ome_22_FD_132433 | JGI IMG/M metagenome (GOLD analysis project Ga0181581, IMG submission 132433) | Coastal salt marsh microbial communities from the Groves Creek Marsh, Skidaway Island, Georgia - 071404AT metaG (megahit assembly) | ecosystem: Environmental > Aquatic > Marine > Intertidal zone...
CTTCGTCTTGAAAGACTACCTCTCTATAATCTGGATGTATACCTTGTTTCATAGTTCTACTTTACCTTAAACTTTAGCTTTTGCGACATCCTTTAAGAATGCATCATTGCTTTTTGAATTTTTAAGCCTATCAATTAGCAACTCTGTAGCTGCTCCGCCTTCTAAGCCAACTAAAACTCTTCTTAAGCTCCAAAGTGACTCTAGTTCTTTTGGAGATACCAATCTTTGTTCTTCTCGAGTACCTGAAGGAGTAACATCAATCGCAGGAAACACTCTCTTGTCTGCAAGCTGTCTATCAAGTCTTAACTCCATGTTTCCAGTACCTTTAAATTCCTCAAAAATAACCTCATCCATTTTGGATCCCGTTTCAACTAGAGCAGTTCCTAGGATTGTTAAGCTTCCACCACCTTCAATATTTCTTGCAGCACCAAAGAATTGTTTTGGAGGTGTGAGAGCTGTTGAATCAACACCACCAGAGAGGATTCTACCACTAGCAGGTGTTGCTAAGTTGTGAGCTCTGGCTAAACGAGTGATTGAATCTAAAAGAATAACAACATCTTTACCTTCCTCAACTAACCTCTTAGCTCTTTCAATTGCTAACTTAGAAACTTGAGTGTGCTCATCTGGCGGTCTATCAAATGTAGAAAATACGACTTCGCCATCAACTGATCTCTGCATATCAGTTACTTCTTCTGGTCTTTCGTCAACCAACACAACCATTAAATAAACCTCTGGATTGTTAGTAGATATTGAGTTTGCGATTTCTTTTAAGATTGTAGTTTTTCCAGCTTTTGGCGGAGATACAATCAAGCCTCTTTGTCCTTTTCCGATTGGAGCAATCAAGTCAATTATTCTCGGAAGAATTTTTTCAGGTTGTCCATCCATTTCAAGTTTTAATCTCTCATCTGGAAACAGAGGTGTTAATTTATTAAAGTCTACTCTTCTAGCAAGCAATTCTGGATCAGCATCGTTCACAGTTTTTGGCTCAATAAGCGCAGGATATTTTTCTTTTTGTCTTGGAGCTCTAATTGGACCCGAGACCAAATCACCCTTTCGCATTCTGTATTTTTTAATTGCACCTGCAGCTACATATACATCATCTTCACTTGGTTTATAACCATTACATCTTAAAAAGCCATAACCTTCAGGAAGTACGTCAAGTATTCCAGTTCTAGTATCGCCTTCTTTTATTTGACTATCGCCAGAGCTTACGACTGCCGGTGCATCGTCAGAAGAAGAGATAACCTCTACGTTTACTTCTTCAACAGTTTCGTCACTATCTAAAATTTCGTCACTGTGTTCAACAAGCAAATCTATTAATTTTGCCTTTTGAAGACCTTTATGCTCTATACCCAAACTATCCGCTATAGACCTTAAGTCTGCGACAGGTTTTGATTGTAATTGTGATCTTGCTGACATTTTTCTCCTATTTTCAAATCACTTACTTTTTAATGAAAGGAATTGTGACGTTGTCTGAAAGACAGTTTTATTATAAACTGAATTAAAATTTTATGTAATATTTAATTTATTTTTGTAAACGAAAATATTGCAACCGAAATAAAGCTCACGCAGTAATAAGTGATTCCAAAGATTGCAACTAAAGGTGCATTCAATATTGTAGAAAGCGCTAAAACTATTGGAAAGTTTTGGCACACAGCCTCTATTTTTAAAGTGTTTGAATTACTATTTTCTAAATTTAGTAATTTCGTACACTGATTCACCCCAATATAAATACAAAGCAAAATAGCCACTGTAAAGAGAAAAGATTCAATGAAATAATCACTGATATAAGCTCTTAAGTCAATTGGAGTCCATATTGAAACTAGTACAATTAAAAATTTTAAGAATCTATCAAGTGAAACATTGATAAATTTATAAATTTTTACGAATCTTGACTTTATAATTATTCCGAGAAAATACGGAAGTAATATTGCTAAACAAAGTTGAAGAAATAGTTCTAAAAATTCAACTTCATAATCTTGAATATTTGCCGAGGATAATCTCAACCATAAAGGGATAGTTAACGGTGACATTAAAGATGTTAGAGATGTTAAAAACACTGACAAAGGAACATTTGCATTTTTAATATGCGAAAAATAGCTCGATATATGTCCTCCTGGGGTAATTAAAACAATTAGTACTGCTAATGAAAGAAGTGAATCTGAATAAATTTGAGAAATAGCAAAACCAATCAGAGGCACAAAAAAAAGTTGAATAACTAAACCAGCAAGTAAAGATTTTTTATCATTTTTAAACTTTTTAACTTGCTCAATATTGCTTGTCATTCCTAAATATAAAAACAACACAGGAATAAACATTGTTATCAAATTTATAGGAATTGAATTGCTAATTGCATCTCTCATAGTTTCACATTAGTAGAAATTTACTGAGAAGATATTGCCATACTCCAAACTCTTTTTGTCTGGTCAATAAACCAGTCATCATTGTATTTAGACCAAACTCTAAAATTACTGTCATAGCGCATCCATAGAAAGAGAGCGCCATTAAAAATCATTACTAGATCTACTGCTAACTTATGTGGATCGATTTCTGAATTTGATTTATTTTTATAATCTTCACACAAATTTATTACATAATCTAAAGGTTCATCACTAAGCCAATTTCCGCTTGATAAAATTTTATCAATATTAAAAAATGCAACTCTTATGGCATTTCCATACTTAATTACCTCTGAAGCTTGTAGTTCAATAAATTTGAGAATTCTCAATTCAGGATCAGATTCATTTTCCATATAATCTTTGAACTCAGAACTGATATTTCTTAAACCATAATTTAATATTGACCCATAAACATCCAGTAAATTATTTGGAAAGTGGTTGTAGGCTGTAGCAACTGATGTTCCTGCTTTTTTAGCTATTTGTGAAATATTAATGTTTTCATTAGGAAAACTCTCATCATTAATTAAGTCAATAGCACTGAGAATCAAGCTTAAGTGTGTGTTATCAAATATATTTTTTTGACGTAAAACTCTTTTATCAATATTCATAACTAAAATTTCTTTTCTTTGCATAATATTTTAAAACAACCCCAAAAATTAACAGTATGAGAATATAAATTATCAAAATTGTTGCAAAAGTAAAAGCAAAAGATCCCATTGCCATTAATTCCTGCTGAAGTTTATCAAATTCACTATCAGGTTTAACAATCAAAATACGTACGAACAACCAGAAACCGATAATAAATGAAATAATAGGTAAAATCTTAAAAAAACCTTTGGAATCTTTGAAAGATTCACTAAGTTCATTTCCACCGCCTGGTAGAGATTTAAACATAACTCCTTCAAGACACATCAAGTAAGTAAGTGCTGTAGCTGCTGTGAACAAACTAGAACTATTTACAACTTCCAAAGAAGTTAAGTAGAAGAAAAAGTATCCAACGCAAATCAATAATATAGAGGAGTAAAATTTGGGAGACAGCCTTGCTGTTTTTCTTTCAGATATAATTTGGCTTGTTGCAATAAAACCAAATACGAAACCAATTGGCATTTCAAAATAAATAAAAGAAACAGTAGATAATAGAGCAAAAAATATTGCTTGAGGTGCCCACTTAAATCGAACTGATTGTTTATAAACCTGCTTTTCTAAAATCGCCTCAGTTCCCTCATATAAAAATGTTACTGTTGCTAAACCAAAGAAAGCTGCAATAAAAATTGCTAAATTTTCTAAATCTAAACTTAGCTCAGCGCCTTCTTCGACATATCCAAGTAAAAACGAAGTTAGTAAAAGTGAGATGGATATATAGAAACTAGTTACAACCTTACTTCCTTGCTTGAATTCTTTATCTTTAAAGAGAAAGTTTATGTTGTGTGTGCTGATTATTTTGTTAAACCATTCTTGTAATAGCAGCACTAAATAAAATAAAAATATTATTCCTGTAGCAATTACAGATGCAATATTATTTTTTTCAATATCTGTAAAGTCAACTTCCTCATAAATTGGGATATTTGTTATTAAAGGATTTGTAATCTCTACATTTAAAAAGTTGTTATTTTTTGGAATTGTTGGAATAGTAGTTGTAGTTGTAGTTGTAGTTGTAGTTGGAATTGTTGTTGTGGTTGTAGTTTGAGGAGATTTTATTTTGCTTAAATTAGCTTCATTAACATATTCTATTTTTTTAAAATTAAAACACTCTAAAGCATCACAAGATTCATCTTCAATTTTTTCTGCATTGGTAACAACAACTACGATTTGTACTGTCACTTCATTGTCGTAACAACAAATTACTATGCTTCCTTTGTTAAATGGCAACTCATATTGTTCATTAGATTCATCACTAATAAGGTTTAGAACAATTGAATCATAGTCTTCATATAAAATCTCCCATGATATTTCAATTGATGCTTCTTCTACTCTAGAGACGTTTAAATTAATATTTGTTTCATCTTGTGTAAAAAAAAGTATTAAAGGAATACAAAATAACAAAAATATATTTTTTTTATTCATTAAACCTAATTGAATGATTCTATTTTTTTTAGCTCAGCTGTAACGACTAGTCTCTCTTTAGCTGAATACTTCGGATGACATGTAGTCAAGGTAAGTCTTGAATCTCCCTGATCGAGTAAAACATACTCTTCACCGACAGCACCCACAACTTTAAATTCAGTTACTGAGTAAATAAATTTGTTATTGCCAATTGTTACAGATACTTCATCTCCAATATTTAACTTATCTAAATTCTCAAAAGGCGCACCATATGTAGTTCTGTGTCCAGCTATTGCTAAATTTCCACCTTGTAACGGGTGGCTTGTTCCTAAGTATTTTCCTGGTCCATATTGCAGACTGTTTTCGTCAGTTCCATTAACTACGTAATGTTTCAAGCTGATGCTATCTGCTTCAATCAAGCCAAAAACAATAGGAAGGTTTTCTTCTTCATAATCTCCAACAATTGGTTTAAATATGCTTGAGATGTTTTCAAGGATTGTAATTTCACTTGCAAAATTATTAATAAATGTTCCCATTGTTTCATCTTCTTGAATTTCACTTCTAGAACCTTCGGTTGTGTCTACTAATGATTTGGCAATATCTTGTTGATTATTTTTATATAAGTAATCAGACATATAAGAATTATTAAGTACAGTTATTCCAAAACCTAAACCAACCATTAAAGACAGTGAAGCAAATCCTGATAAAAGTCTAAATTTTTTGCTTTTTATAGCTGAGATGTTTTGATTTAATGAATTTATCTCTTCTTTCAAGAATTTTATTTCTGACTCGAATTGAGCAGATTGCATATTTAATTTACTCAATTGATCATAAAAAGTTTGAATATTAGAAACGTTTTTAATTTTTGTATTAAATTCAGATTTTGTAACTTTAATGTAACCATCATTCTCATATTTTTTAATATTTCCTACAAACAATTTTGAAAAAGTTTTTTTATTCTGAGATTCAGATTTAAATAGAGATGCTGTATTCAGCAACTTCTTTGTTCTAATTTTTAATAATCCAAATATGCCAACAATTGTAAATATAAAAAAGTTAAGAATATTTTGGAAAAAATTAAATCCAGTATTAGCTAATTCCTGGCTTGAAAGAGTTTCATCTTCCATATAGAAATATCTAACTAAGTAATCCTCGTCCTGAACATAGTTTGTATCTGTTGAAAAATCCCACTCAACAAAATCATCACCCTCTGTTTTTGTGAAAGCAACATCATTAACATCAACTAATTCAACTTTTACGTTAGAGACAACCTCATCGCCATTATTTGCAGTTCCTAGAGCTTGAAGAGTGTGAACTCCCGGTTCCAAATCAGGAGTTGGGAGATTTCCTAAAAGGTTACCATTTGCGTCTGCCTGTAACACGCCTACAAATGTAGGTTCAGAAAACATATATATCTCTACTAAAGAATTGGGTTCAAAACCTGAAGCTTGTACAGTAATTTTTCCACTTAATTCACCACGAATAACTGCTTCGTCTACAACTTCTTCCTCTACAGATTTAGAGTCATTTGCGTTAGTTTTTTTAACTTTTTCATTACTTTCTTTTTCTTCTGCATCACAACCAATAGTGCAAGTTAAACCAAACTTCATAACAATATCATTATTTGAAATTTCGACCTCTGATTTGCTTTCAACTTCATATTCCATAGAATCATCAATTCGATTATTCACAAGGAAACTTGATTTTTTCGTTAGAGCTTTTTCTACTGGCCCCATAGTTGTAGTTGGTGAAATGCCACCTATTGCAATTGAAGGATCTGAAATAATAGTTGTATTAGTAGTCTCTTCTTTTTTGTCCTGATTCTTAGGGCCACGTAGATTGGCTTCAGTAGCTGTTACTAGATTTTCTGGTTTCTTAGTATTATTCCTACCGAGCAAACAATTTGTATTCTTTTTAAACTTTCCAACACTCTTGTTTGAACCTAAAGAGTCAGTAATAATAAATCTAGTTTTATACTTAGCGTCCTCTGGGACGTTAGAGATTGTTGTAATAGATTTAAACTCACCTGGGGAAATTATATATTTGCTCTCAGCAACTCTATTATTGTCTACAAAAATTCTCACTACAAGTTCGGCTGCTACATTAGAATTCACATTATTTACAGACAAACCGTAGTTGGCACCACCATTCTCTTTACAGAACCTTTCGTTATAAATAATCGGCAAGAACTTATTCTTTGGAACTTCTCTCTCAACAACAGCAATAGTAACAGGCAGTGTAGTTGTTGTAGTAGTAGTTGTTGTTGTTGTAGTTGTAGTAGTAGTTGTTGTAGTAGTTGTTGAAGTAGTTGTAGTTGTTGGATCTGGAGTTGAACAATCAATTTCTTCAGACTCTGCTTGAGCCTCTACGGACATATTTGTAAAATCGCCTGTAGTAAAGGAATCTGTAATTCTCCATATAATTGTTCCACCTTCAGATACTGAAGTTGTACTCGAACTATCAGAAGTGCTTGCTTCCACGGATAGGTTTGCTGAGAGGACAGTAAAAGTTGTACCACTATCCAGTGAGTACTCAACTTTATAAAATACTGTAGAAGACTCTCCATTAGTAATTGCTAAAGTAGAAATTTTTGCATCACTAACACAAGATGCAAATGAAATACTAAATGTAGAATCTGGATCACAATCAACTGCTGAGGACTCTGTTTGTGTCTCTACTGACATATTTGTAAAATCTCCAGATGTGAATGAGTCTGTTATTCTCCAAGTAATTGTAGAGCCATGAGGTACAGATGCTGTAACACTAGTATCAGTTGCTGATGAAGCAACTGATAAGTTTGAAGATGCTGTAGTGAATGAACCACTGTCAATTTGGTATTCAACTTTATGGTAAGTTGTTGATGATTCGTTATTAGTAATACTTATCGTTGAAGTTTGTGCACCACTTGAACAAGAACTAAATGAAGAGGTTACTGTCGAATCTGGATCGCAATCAACTGCTGAACTTGTACTTTGGGTTTCATAAGAAACACCGCTGAAATCATTTGAGCTCAAGCTGTCTTTTATTCTCCATGTAATTGTAGAACCATGAGGTACTGATGCTGTTAATGAAGTATCTGTATTAGAAGCTGCTATAGAAAGATTTGTAGCTGCAGTGGTGAATGTTCCACTATCAATTTGATATTCAACTAAATAATATGCTGTTGAGGATTCATTATTAGTAATACTTATTGTTGAAGTTTGTGCACCATTAATACATGATCCAAATGATGTTGAAATTGTACTATCGACAGCACAGTCAACAGTCGCACTTGTTGTTTGTGTTTCCGTAGACATATTTGTAAAGTTTCCAGATGTGAATGAGTCTGTTATTCTCCAAGTAATTGTTGAGCCATTTGCAACACTTGCAGTTACAGAAGTATCCGAAGCTCCACCTGCTATTGATAAGTTTGCAGACGCAGTGCTAAATGAACCACTGTCAATTTGGTACTCAACTTTGTAATAAACTGTAGAAGACTCATTATTGGTAATATTTATTGTTACAGTACCGCTTCCTCCTGAACAAGTAACGACGGGTGGATTTACTACCGTTGATTCAGGGTCGCAATCCACAGCAGATGTTTCCGTCTCGGTCTCAGTTGACATATTTGTAAAGTTTCCAGATGTGAATGAGTCTGTAATTCTCCAAGTAATTGTTGAGCCATCTGGCACTGAAGCAGTAACACTAGTATCTGTAGCTGAAGAAGCAACTTCTAAATTTGATGATGCAGTTGTAAATGAACTTCCGCTATCAAGTGAATATTCAACAAGATAATAGGCTGTTGCAGAATCATTATTAGTAATACTAATTGTTGAAGTTTGTGCGCCATTTACACATGAACCAAATGAAGATGTAATTGTAGAATTTGGATCACAGTCAACTGTAGAACTCTCAGATAAAGTTGTGTAATCTCCTGAGAAAGAGTTTGATGTGGAAGAAGTTTTATATCTCCAGGTAATTGCTGATCCATGTGATACAGATTGGGTTAAGGTTTCAGAACTATTTACAACTACAGATTGATTTGATGCTTTTGAAGTCCAATTAGAACCTCCATCTAAGGAGTACTCAACTAGAAAATAAGCTGTAACAGTAGCAGAGTTTGAGTTTGTCAGAGTTATTGTAGAGACTTGTGCTCCAGCACTACAGCTTCCCAAGGCTTGCGAAGCAGAAGCATCGAGAACTGGACAGTTAATGGTTACCGCATCAGCAGCAGTGTATGCTCCAGATGAAGGATTGGATGCTCCAGATCTTACTTGAAAATTAACAGTTGTTCCATGAGATACTGCCGAACTTAAAAAATACGTTTCGCTACCACCCGATGTAACAGAGTTTCCGTCTTGAAGGTCGCTCCATGTTGAACCACCGTCAGTAGAGTACTGAACATCAAAATATGCTGTACTGTTTCCAGTATTGATTACAGTTATAGAAGGTGTGGAAGATCCGCTTGAACATGATCCGGCACTAGTAGAAGTTGTAAACGTATATGTTGGACAACTTACAGTTCTAGAGGTTGCTGATGTGTACGAACCTGAACTTGGATTACCTGAAGAGTCTGCTCTGTATTGCCAGTAAATTGTCGTACCATGACTTTGAGCTGTAGGTATTGTATAAGTCTCTGCATTTCCTCCTCCAGCAGCTATGGAATTACCATCTTCAAGAGTTACCCAAGAACCACTGCCAATTTTGTACTGCACATCAACATACATGGTTGCATCAGAAGCAGTAATTGTAATACTCGATGTTGCAGAACCACTAGAACAACTTCCTAACGATGTTGTTGCGGATACAGATCCCGTTGTACAACTTGATGCATCTATGGTTATTGACGATAGTGACGTTGTTCCGCTTTCAGGTTCTCGTAGATTTTCTGTTGTGTATTCTGCGTACCACGAAATTACGACACTAGCACTATTCGCTTGTCCTGGAACACTCAGGCTAGTATTTGTTGAACTAGAACTTACCGATGTACCCGTTGTTAAACTTGTTGAACTTCCTCCGTTTACTGTGTAAGTAACAACAAAGTTAACTGCTTTATTAGAACTTGAGTTATTCAACGTTACATCAATCTCTCTATTTGACCCATCACAAGATCCCTGTGTAGCTGTAACAGAAGGATTGAATGTGGTGTCAGGACTTCCTCTATGACATGCGGCACCATCATTGTTGTTACTGGAAGCTATATTGTCTCCAGTATCGGTCATGCTATAAGAACTACCGTTGGTTGTTATTTTATAAATATTTCCTGAGTCATTATTTGCTACATATAACTCATCTCCACCAAAACCATAAATTGCTCCAAAAGCATCTCTATCAGCAGAAGGAATTGAAACACTGTAAGCTTTTGTTACAATCGCAATACTCTCAGAGGATGTTCCTTGGTTTGAGATTGTATAATATGATGCATAAATTTTTTGATTTGCCCCATCTACACCTATAAAGTCTGGCTTGTTACTTCCTGAAACTGAAGGAAATGATGAATTGTCCTGTATCCAAGCAAAGTCTTTAGCATTCGATCTATTAGGATTGTAGCTACCAGTGTAGCTTGTGGAAAAACTACCTGTTTTTGCCAATGAGGTGTCAGAGTTAGATGCAAATCGAGCAAAACCTCCACCAGAACTAAAATGACCTTTCGAGTAAATTGCATACTCATAACCATTGTCGACAAAGAATGTAGCAGCATTTAAATTTACACCTGTATAGCTGCTTGAAACTAAAGTAGGTGAGCCTGAAGGGTTGACCAGGTACATATTACTTGCAGCTCCATTATCGCTATTTTTCTTTCTTTGAACGTATAAGTTTCCATCTAAATCCATGAACGAAGCATTTATTTCGCCTGTACCTGAGAAGCCAGAGCTAAAGGTAGTTGTAGCTTCAGTATTTGTTGAAAAGTTATATCTCTTAACTTCAAGAGAGCCACTTGAATATTTAGTTTGAAAAGCAATAGGTCTACCATTTGAATCCAAACAGTCCCAAGATGCAGCAAAAACAGGTTCTGGATCAACAGTTTCAATAGTTACAAAAGCAAGAGAGAAAATAAGAAAAAAAGCTAAAAAGCTATTAAATAGTTTATAAAAAAAGTTTTTTCTTCTGAAAATACCTATAAAACTTTGAGTTAACAAAGCTAATTTAATCAAACCTCACTCCTACAAAAGATAAGTTTAATTTAAGTTAGAAATGATTCCAAGTAAATTATTGAAAACTAGCTGCTATAGCTTCCTCTACTACGCTCACTGTATTTTCAAGGGTAAGAAAGCTTTCACTTTCAGAGTTATTAACAACTTCATAGCTAGAAATAACCGAGTTTATCGATTCACTAAATTTCTCAGGAGAAGCAGTACAAACAGCAATCGTAGGAAGTTTAACTGTTTGTTCAAGTGTCATGCCAATAGAAGTAACACTGTGGGGATCGAAAATAATATTAGACATCTCATATATGGAGACAATTTCTGATTTAATTTCTTCATCAAGAAAAGTCTTAGAAGAAAAAACTTGCTGTAATTTTTTAATACTGTCAGCACTTAAATTAAATTTTTGTGTTTCTACTAGTGAATCGTAAAGTGCCGAAGTATTGCCTTCAAGATCAAACACCAACCTCTCCAAGCTTGATGGTATTTGAATGTCCATACTTGGTGCAATGCTTGGCTGAGTTGTTTGTGGTTCTAAAGTACCTGAAGAAATGAACCTATTCAATACATCATTAACATTTGTAGAACATAGTATGTTATTAATTGCAAGTCCATGCGATCTTCCAAACCAGGCTGAATAAGCATTGCCAAAATTACCGGATGGAATCGCTACATTTATTGGTGAACTGAATTGATTTGTTAACCATACATAGTACGAAACCTGTCCCATAACTCTCAACCAGTTAATAGAGTTCAGAGAAATAAGTCTTCTGTTAAATGGATTTTTAGAGAGCATCTCTTTTACTATTCTCTGGCAGTCATCATAGGAACCCTCAATAGCAATATTCAAAACATTTGGTTCAGTAACAGAAGTCATCTGTTTTCTCTGGTATTCACTAATTTTATTTGAAGGATGTAACACTACAATATCTATATTTTTTGAACTTTTTACAGCTTCAATTGCAGCACTTCCTGTATCACCACTTGTTGCAACA
>Ga0181581_10003980_pt1 | contig 11541 bp, 11 predicted proteins | sample 071ome_22_FD_132433 | JGI IMG/M metagenome (GOLD analysis project Ga0181581, IMG submission 132433) | Coastal salt marsh microbial communities from the Groves Creek Marsh, Skidaway Island, Georgia - 071404AT metaG (megahit assembly) | ecosystem: Environmental > Aquatic > Marine > Intertidal...
CACGTGGACTATCAAGAAACTCCTGGGTGTATACCTGATCAATATCCCGTTTTTGAAACTTTACGGCATCACAACCCGCATCAACTGCAACATCGATTAGTTCTTTACATATAGACATATCACCATTGTGATTAATGCCAACTTCGGCAACAATAAAAATACTCATTTTAGTTCAACCATTATTTTTCAAAAATAAATTGGATATTTCGGTGGCGGACATACTTTCAAGTTCAATCAATATTTCAATAAACTCTCGTACGAAACCATCGCCACCCACTTTAGACAAAACCATATCCGCTTGATGAAGAATCAGAGGATGTGAATCGTATGGTACTACTGAATAGCCTGCAGCCTGAATTGCAGCGAGATCATTTAGATCATTACCTAAATAAATCAAACCATCATGTTCTAGATTTTTCTCACCGAGATACCTTTCTAGATAATCCGCCTTATTAGACACAGACTGTATACAGTCAACTTGAATTTTCTCAGCCCGAACTGAGACAACCGGATTCTTTTCTTTAGAAAGAATAAAATACCGCAGATCCCAGTTATGCGCTTGGATAAAAGAGCGCAATAGATCAAATCCAAGGCCATCACCACGATCGCAACGAATAGACTCAATACCATTCTGATCAACCCAAACCTTGTTATCCGTAAATACACCATCGAAATCGAAAACTATAGTATGGACATCCCTCCAATACGGAATATTTTTATCAGACAAGCCCAAGCTCCTGTTCAATTAAATCACAGAGAATGTGTCCCAATAAAATATGACACTCTTGTATTCTTGCAGTAGATTTTGATGGCACTACAAGGGAGTAATTAGCTAAATCAACTGACTTACCTCCAGACTTGCCTAACAAAGCTATTGTTGTTACACCCATAGAATTTGCTTGAGAAATAGCGTTATTAACATTTTTGCTATCACCAGATGTACTTAATGCAATTAGAACATCGCCATGGCAAGCAAGGGCTTCAAGCTGACGTGAAAAAATATCATCGTAACTAAAGTCATTAGATATACATGTTAAGACAGAAGTGTCTGTATTTAAAGCTAAAGCGCGCAGTGGTTTTCTATTAACCGAAAATCTTCCAATTAGCTCTGCGGCAAGATGCTGAGAATCAGATGCACTCCCTCCATTGCCACAAAAAAATAAACGCGAACCTGACTCCAACCTCTGACTAAGAATACTACTAATGTCACTGATTTTAGAAACGAAGGAATCGTCAAGTTTACTAATCAGCTGCAAATGCTCTTGAATATGGTTAGTTATTAATTCTTTATGCATCATTAAGGGACCTTAAATTAGTTTTTTTAAAGAAAAAATATAAATTGAATCTATATTTTTTATTGATTCGATTGCAAAAGTGTCTTTAAAATTATCTATGATAGCATTCATTCTAGACAAGGACCTTTGACCTATTAAAATTACATGATTACGATCTTTAATATTATCAATTAACCAGCGATCCTGTTCTATGATACTAGACGTCGAATATATATCTGAAAAATCTTTTTTTTCAAAATAGCGTATGTATGCAGGCTGAACCACTAACTCACACATTGAGTTATCTTGAAAATATTTTAGATACAAAGGCACTTCAAACATCTCAGGAACAAAAAGTTTAGAATCTTTTCCACACAAAGATTCCGCATATTGAGAAACAACTAATATATTAGGCCTTATTTTTTGAGTAACATTACCCAAAGACCATGAAATTATAAAAGATATATAAATAATACCACAAACCAATAATGATTTTAGGCGGCTGCCTTTTGAAAGAATATAAACTAAAAAAATATAAACTACAGGGAGAGCCGCTAAAAAGTATCTCGGGAAAGACTGCAAAGTAATTATCGCCTGAAGTGATAAAAATAATGCATATAAACACACCACTAAAAAAAAGGAAGCCATGGTCTTATTTAGTTTCAAATAACTAGAAATTTTCGTAAAATTAAAGAAATAATTTAGAAATAAAATGGCAAGAGTAGAAAAAATATAAATCGAGAACTCAGGCAGCCAGCGGTTAGTAACTACAATAGACATTGAAATTATTGATGAAAAAATCTGTTCCGCCATAACTAAAAACTGTTTTGGATCGGGATTTCTTTTGTCTAAAATCTGCTCGAGGAGATTTAAATTTTGGAGCAGACCAATCAATCCTGCTGCTAATATAATAATAAAAAACACACGGTGTTTTCTTAAAAATGAGAAATGCGAAATGAGAAATGTTATTAATGCAAGTATGCCAATATAAAAATGAAGCATAAAGGCTAATAAAATAAATAAGCATTTAATCCAGAGCGAATCAGCTGGCTTTGTCTTCACAATATAGAAAACCAAGGCTAAATAAACTAACATAGCTAAGGAATAAGGCGCGACTTCTATTGACTGATATACAAAAATCGCATTTGATGATAAAAAAGCAGCTGCGAAGCTAGCAAACCATTTGTCAAAATAACTCAATCCTATGGAATAAGTTAAAAATAAGGATACTAAAGCGGCTAGCAGTGATGGTAACCTAAAATGCCATTCTTCATCAGCTCCAAAAAGTATCAAAAGTCTTAGCAATCCTTCATAAGATAGGAATTGTCTAACCCAAAGACTTGGAGAGTCAAAAAATGATAACTGAGTTGCTTTTGCAGCCTGAATTCGCCAAGTCTCATCAAGCCAGAATGCTGTACCAATATCTTTTAGGGCAAAAAAAAGAAATACAGCACAAATAAAAAATAACAGAACATTTTTCGAGATGTAATCTTTAGTTACTAAGCTCATATATCTAGAACGTCCATGAAAAATCCTGAATTTATAAAAGATTTATCTACACTCGGATACATTGGGAGTCGCGCTAATCTTGCACTTAGATCAATTGTTTGATTTAACTGACCAGAGATTCGACCTACTTTTTTTCCATATTCACTGTTATGAAGAGGGACGTAATGGAATGTACAATTAATGCCTAGCAACCTCATTTTTTCTAGAAAAATATTTCTGTGTTCATTATTTCTTAATAAAATGTAGAACATATGTGCATTATGGCTTACATCTGATGTAATTTTTTGTTTTGATATAACTTTATTCTTTTCTAATTCATCAAATGAATCATTATAAATATTCCAAACAACTAAACGCTTTTTAGTAATTGAACTACTTTCTTGTAGTTGCGCCCATAAAAATGCAGCTGTAAGCTCATTAGGTAGGAATGAGGATCCCTTATCAACCCAAGTATACTTATCCACCATTCCGAGCAAAAATTTAGATCTATTTGTCCCTTTTTCTCTAATTATTTCAGCTCTTTCAACATATTTGATATCATTGATTAATATTGCCCCACCCTCTCCACAATGAATATTTTTTGTTTCGTGGAATGAATAACAAGCAATATGCCCTATTGAACCAAGCATGCGGCCTTTGTAAGTTGACATTATGCCTTGAGCAGCATCTTCAATTACTACAAGGCGATGTCGTTCGGCAATGGCCATAATTGTGTCCATCTCACAAGCTACACCTGCATAGTGGACAGGCACAATAGCTTTTGTACGCGGTGTGATGGCCGCCTCAATAAGCATTTCATCAATATTCAGCGTATCTGGACGTATATCTACAAACACCGGCACCCCGCCCCGCAACACAAAGGCATTGGCAGTAGAAACAAAAGTGTAAGATGGCATGATTACCTCATCGCCTGGCTGGATATCCGCAAGAATCGCCGCCATTTCCAACGCAGCGGTGCAGCTATGTGTTAGCAAGGCTTTAGTGCATCCTACTTTCTCTTCAAGCCACTCTTGGCAATATCGAGTAAAAATGCCATCTCCAGCCAGATTTTTATTCTTAATTGCTTGACAGACATATTCTGACTCACGTCCAGCTATGAATGGCACGTTAAATTTAATCGTTTTCACTAGTTAAATTCCAATTTATCTGATCGACAATTCGATATGCGTTTGCCATTGTAAGCAACCCTATAGTTGTTCCAGGAAGTGAAGGGAAAGTCGCAGTATCCACTACATGTACTCTTTTCCAAGCAGCTACCCTACCCAGCGTATCAGTTTCTAAATTTCCCTTGGGTTGCTCCTTCATCGGCAATGTGCCGCCAACGTGATAGGCCCCACTGTTAAGCTTTGCAAATGGAAAAAGCGGAATGCAGCCAACGCGTCGGAATATGGAAAAAAGCTTAAACCATGAGGAAAACCATATACGCCATTGCGGTAAAGATTGTTTATGAATTGAATGTAAAGAGGTTGCATCGTTGTTTTTTTCCGGTGATGCCAACCAGAGCTCATAACTTCCAGAATGATCTGAATGATAATTAACTAAAAGAAGGACAGTTCGTGCAACGAGGGCACGCTTAAGCTTTGCTATAAATTGATTGTCAGTTTCCTTTACCGAAAATTTTTGTAATAGCAATTCGTTTTGAGGTGAAATTTGAACGTGCACCCAGTGCTTCAGCCACTTACCTCGAAACTCTAAGAACAATCCAGGTTGAGTATTGCAGTTTGGCCAGTTTGAAGGCAATCGTTTAAAACTCAACATGGGTATTACAAATCCACCTCGACTTAACATTTGAACTTTACGTTGATACAAATCAAGCGAACGCAATACTATTCTCGCACTATTGGCCGCTCCGGAAGCAATGAAAACTCTGTCGAATTTTTGGTGGTGAACTGAACCGCTATGATCACGACTGGTGACTTTTACTTGGCCATTTTTCTCAGCAATACGTTCTACAATATGGCCTGAGACATAGTCAATCTCACCTCTTTCACTCATTTTAATAATGTCGTTTCCAGCCTTATATATAGATCCATAAACACATCCAGACATGCATTGACCACAATACTTACAAGAGTGCTCATCCTCCTCTGAAGCTACCAATAATCGAGCCTGCCCAAAAACCAACTGCCCTTTTTTAATCGCAACTGACTTTTTCAAAGCATCTAATAATGATAGATCAGATTGACTAGGGTTTAGTGCATTCAGACGATGAGATAAAATCGGGAAATCTAAACTTAACCCATCATCCCTTGCGGAGTAAGGCAGTTCCTCAAGCACCTTAGCGCAATATTCATTCAGTACATCATGACTTACCGGCCAATCAGCTACATCGCAAGCCTGTGGCGGCAATACCGCAGCACCCCACCCAGCACTAAGTCCGCCAAGGGCATAACTGAAAGGTGGGAAATTACCCTCGCAATGGACTGGCGCATCATGAGTAGACTTTCCATAAAAAAAGTCAGAGCCAAATAACATTTTTTTAGGTATCGCGGAGCTATCGGTAACTGTCGGATTACTGCTCAACTTATATCGTTCCGCAGCATCCCACTGGTCTGGAGTCTTCTTAGCCATCGCAGAAACCCAATCAGAACGATCAGAATCCAATTTCTCGCCGCGATCAATGACCGTTGGTCGGATACCACGTGCACGCAATGCTTTGATCGCACCAACTGCAGAAAGTCCACTACCGATAACAAGAACCGACAAGCTCATAGTTTTGTCACTGGCGATGAGCCAAGAATTAGCTTATCACCATTATGGTTACTAAAGAACTCTCGAACTAATAAAGCTATCCGCTCAATTTCTGACCTGCTTAAACTCGGGAAGCACGGTATAAATATTCCGTTGTAGTAGATACGCTCCGCTTCTGGCAAAACTTCTCTATTTGGATAATCTTCTAGGGCACAAACCAACTCTAAGCTCGAGGTAGCAACATCCACACCATGATACGCAAAAAATGATTGAGCCACTATTGCGTTTTGCGAAATTATGATTAATTGCCAGTAGACATTAGATGAGTGTGCGGTTGTTGCCGGGAAACGGTTCGCTCCAGCGTATAATTTCACAAACTTGGCATTTTCGATGCGCGCAGTGTCGTTGGCTTGAACTGTTCTGAGATGAGCCAATCCAATTTCTGCTTGTACAGAGGTATAACGACTAAACCAAATTTTCGGCAATTCAACCAGTCGGCTCTTGTCACGATGGCCTGTTTGTTTGAGCGCCTGTTCTGGATTCCGCTTTCTAATGAACTGTAAGAGCAAGAAGGTGAACATCGAAAACCACGGCTGGCTAGTTGCAAAATTACGCACCAGATTGAGCCACGCTTTTTTAACTAGGAAGTTCCGGCTTGGGAGTTGAAGATCCACCTTCGCTGAACACAACAGATCGTGCAGGCGGTCATCATCGGTAACGACCAACCCACCACCAAGCGTGTCCAGCGTTTTAATCGAGGACGCGCTGTAGATACCGACGTCGCCAAATGTGCCGATGCGCTTGCCATCAAAATGGCCATTGAGACATTGCGAGAAATCCTCAATAACATAGATCCCGCGTTCCTGGAAAAGGCGCATCATCGCATGCATATCCGGCACAAGACCAAACAACGGCGTGACGATTACAGCCTTGGTAGCTGGTCCAATCTTTTCGCGCAGGTCAACTATCCGAAAGCAGATAGTGTCTGGATCAAGATCAACATAACGCGGCACCAGCCCCAAATCTACCACTACATCCACAATGCCCTTGATAGTGATGGGAGGCAGGATCACTTCACTGCCTTTTGGCAAATTCAGAGATTTGAGGACAAAATATATGGCAGTCCGCGCGAACGGGAATGCGACTCCATGTTTGCGTTCACAGTAACGCGCAAAGGCCGACTCGAACTCGCGCACCTTATCTCCATCATCAAGCGGTCTCCTGAGGGCGCGCAGCAAATAGCGAAAGCTCTGCAAAACGCTGTGATAGATAACTCCCCGCGGGATCTTCCTTCTGAATAAATTCATATCCTAATCGACCCCATTCCTTGCATTGATCAACGAAATGCCATCACATAGACATGCGCCAGGTTCAGCACATTCTTGTGTCGGATCACTCGGCAATGCCGCTTTAGAATCTCAAATTCCCTCATAGGCCCGATCTTCGTCGCTGAATGGGCATCCGGCCTACCGAGAAGATATTTGCCTATATTGTTGAGTAGGCCTTGCCGGCTGATACCAATCACCAATTCTAGTGACGGGTTCTTTTCTCTCAGTTCAAATAACAAGGATTCAAGCTCTTCTCCGCTGAAGCTATAGAAAACCTCATTAGAGACCAGTACATCAAAGTCAGTTATGCGCCAGTCGAGTATATCGCTCATTTCTGGAATGATGTCATAACCCACCACCTTCGCCCCAACAAGCAGACGCTTCAATTCACCGCGCCCGCAGCCAAAATCTAGGATGGTGATACCAGGTCTTTCTAGGCGGCCGACTTTAACAATCTGTCGCAGCAAATGACGAAAATAAAACTGCGATAGGCCCGAATACAATGTCACTCCTTTCATGCCCGATTCTTTTCCTCGTACCGCCACATCAGCGCGCGACCAATCGGCCCACACAGCATAATCGACACACTCAAAGCCAAATACGCTGTTAAACCGATCACATAACTTTGCTCGGGATTTTGCCCGAAGAAAGACAGCAGATAAGCAAATACGCCCTCGCGCAGACCTATGCCCTGAACGGTAATAGGAACTAAACGGATCAATTCCACCAACGTCGCTACTACTACTAGATGAAGAGTTGGAATGATCAGTCCAAATCCAGCGGATACGATCTGAATTGAAAGCACCCACAAAAAAATACCACTGAAGGTAAGTAGCATTAGCCTAAGCCCTCCCCTGAATGACATCAGTGTCGCTAGTGCGTCCACCCATGCTTCAAGTCCCAGCAAACGCTCCTTACCGACGATAGCACGCAACAATAACGCCAATCGACCGCCCATCGGGCGAGCCAGAAAAGGCAATGCGAGCACTGCTACCGCAAATTCCAGCCCGTAGAGATAGGGATTATCTACCGAAGATGCAAAATCATCTTGAAAGACCGCTATCAGGATATAAGCGATAAGGAACGTAACAACATAACCATAGAGTCCAAGAATGCGTTCCCGTAACAACAGCTTGAGCAATTCTGCCGTGGATGCAATAACATTTTTTAGCTTCATGAGTCTGTAGATATCTCCACCAAAGTTGGCCGGGGTGAAGGTATTGAAAAATGTCGCCTTTAAATACATCGCAAGATTACTACGCAAAGATGATTCGATTTTCGTTGCCGAGATAAAGTGCCACCGGACACCCATAATGCCGAAGGCGAATATATTGATGGCGATGGCACTAACAAAAGCCGACACTGAGCCTTGCCGCAGCATTTCCAACATGGTCCCCACATCAAGTAGTCTTACCGCAAGCAGAAGTAATACAACACTAGATGCCAACTTGAGAAAAGCCTTCACGCCGTTATGCCGCCAAAATTTAGAGATGTTGCTCACGCCATACTTCTATTTTGCGTCCGAGCAACTTTTCCAAACGGGCGATAGAATCGACGTATCCATGCGCAAGGTCGCGGAATGCCGACTGCTGGTCCTCCTTCACCACTGTAGCAGGATTGATGACCTCGTTAAGCATAGGAGGCACGAAGTTATGCTCAACACCTAACCATCGATACAAGCGCTGGATGCTCGCCAAGTTATTAACAAATTCTTCAAAAATTAAGACATGAAGCTGGTCAGTGTTAAACACCTCCAGATACGACTCGATATATTCTACGTAGCGACCGCGCTTGCGATAGGCATAGGGTGTAACCGAGGTGTTGAAAGCGGCGTTGCAAAGACGTTCCGGCTCCGCCTCTAAGGCTTCAGCAAAGGTCAATGGCTCTAACTTGTGCGCTACGCTGAAGCGGTAATTGGAATAAGCTCGAGCGACAGGTTCACGTAAGATAATCAGAATGCTGGCCTCGGGATAGAATGCCTTAATCCGGCGAGCTGCTTCTGGGCTTTCGAGGTAGGACGTACTCTTCTCCCCAAGGTAGCGCGCTCTAAGCTTTCGATCAGCGAAATAAGTTCGTTCGTAATATTCCTTGCCCTGCGCTACCAACTGTTCGCTCATGAAGAACTTCGGCTCTGGCCGCACAGGATGAACCATACTCACCTGTGGATGACTATCGAGCACCTCATAAAGATAAGTAGAACCTGAACGCTGCGCACCAACGATAAATAAATGTTTCACTTGCCCAAGATCTCTCGAATTTCATAACTCTGGCCTGAACCGACTTCACGGAGAACGCGTATGAGATATTCACCGACTATACTCAAAAGAAAAATTAAGATGCCGCTAAAAAATGAGATCAAAATGACAATTGAAGCCCAACCAGGAGCAGTGCTGTTGCTGAATAATGCAGACACTAAGAAATAGAGACTTAAGAAAAATCCACTCCCAGCAGCCAAAAACCCCAAAGCGGCACCATAGCGAAGAGGAATAGTTGAATGATTAAAAAGGACATTCGCAACAAGATTCATAATTTTGCGCAGCGTATAATTGCTCTTGCCATCAACACGAGGCTGGTGTGCTACCAGAACATTTCGACGCTTGGACGAATATTTCAATACCAACCCAGGAATATAGGGAGAAAATGATTGATCCCTACAGACTCTATCCACAACATCCCGCCTTATTAAACGAAAATTACTAAGAGTCAAATCCTCATTAACTTCAAATATTTTACGATTAAGCCAACCTACAAAACGACTACCAACCCGTCTGATTAAAGAATGCTGTTTCGTTTGGAATTTACCAATTACTAAATCAAATCCTAATTTTGCACCCTCAATCAACTTAAGTATTTCCATAGGAGGATTTTGGAGGTCATCATCCATCGTAATAATGTAATCCCCTTTAGACTCACGGAAACCACAGAGATTGGCATTGTGTTGACCATAGTTTTTTAATAAATCTATAGCGATAACTTCTGGGATTTTAGATGCCAATTCTGAAATCACATCCCAGCTAGAATCTGTGCTGCCATCATTAACCAAGATGACTTCAAAAACCATCTGGTTAGATTGAAAAAACTCTACGACCTGCCTCACAGTCTCTGAAATGATTTTCTCACTTCTATAGACAGGTATTACAACGCTAAATAAGTTTTGATTCTGCATAATATTTTTTTGAGAAATACGACGTTTTGTAACTAACCTAGCTTTCCCTTATCTTGGAGAAGCATTAATACAGCATTGACAGAGGATTCAATACTCATGGAATCAGTGTCGAGAATTAGTTCAGGCGTTTCCGGCGGCTCATATGGCGAGTCAATGCCAGTATAGTTTTTAATCTCACCTGCGCGCGCCTTTTTGTATAAACCTTTCACATCTCTCAATTCGCAGGTTTTCAAGCTTGCTTTGCAATAAATCTCAAGGAAATCACCATGAGGCATTAGGTTACGCACCATCTCACGATTGGCTCGGAACGGACTAATAAAAGCGGTCATAACAATAATCCCCGCCTCAATCATGAGCTTGGCCACTTCGCCAATACGACGGATATTCTCATGCCGGTCAACTTCAGAAAAACTTAAGTTTGATGACAAGCCATGCCTGACGTTATCGCCATCTAACACAAAAGTACGGCAACCTTGTTGGTGCAGTTGTTCTTCAACCGCATGAGCGAGCGTCGACTTCCCAGAGCCTGACAAACCTGTAAACCATAGGACACAAGAATGATGGCGATTGCGCTCTTCACGGCGCTCACGCGTAACGGATGCTTGATGCCAAATGATATTTTCTTGTTTACTCATTTTGCCAATGTTTTTTTCATTAAACTTATTTTCACCTAGGATATTCTTAAAAAGAAACTTTTAACATTAGGTCTTGCAATTGAAACCACACTCGAATAACTGTGATCGTAATTAGGATGGCTAATAGGTGTACTTGGAAGAAAAATCCCTTGCATTAATACTGAACATAAGATTATTTGCTAAGCCGCGAAAGTAATGTTTTAAGATAGGATCCGTAATTACTTTTCTCTAAAGCCCGCACCTGCTCTTCAATCGACTCTATAGAAAGCCAACCGTTATTAAATGCAATTTCTTCCAAGCAAGCTAATTTCAAACCCTGACGACTCTCAATGATCTGCACGAAATTACTCGCATCTAGAAGACTTTCATGAGTACCGGTATCAAGCCATGCAAAACCCCTACCCAAAAGCTCGACATTAAGATCACCACGATCCATATATATCTGATTGATGGTAGTGATTTCCAATTCGCCGCGCTGTGATGGTTTTACATGTTTGGCTATTTCTACCACATCATTGTCATAAAAATAGAGGCCAGTCACCGCAAAATCAGACTTCGGATTAATTGGCTTTTCTTCAATGGATATTGCTTTATTATTTTCATCAAAAGCAACCACACCAAAGCGCTCTGGATCTTTAACCTGATAACCAAAAACGGTAGCACCAGAGGAGCGATTAGCAGCTTGTTTAAGCTTGGGAGAGAAACCCTGGCCATAAAAGATGTTGTCGCCAAGGACTAAGCAGACTGAATCGTTACCAATAAACTTCTCACCGATGATAAAGGCTTGTGCCAATCCATCTGGCGATGGCTGCTCCGCATAGGTGAACTCAACACCAAACTGCTCGCCCGTACCCAGCAGTCGCTGAAAGCGCGGTAAATCTTCCGGCGTTGAGATAATCAAAATCTCTCGGATACCACTGAGCATCAGCACAGAGATC
>Ga0181581_10003981_pt1 | contig 11538 bp, 8 predicted proteins | sample 071ome_22_FD_132433 | JGI IMG/M metagenome (GOLD analysis project Ga0181581, IMG submission 132433) | Coastal salt marsh microbial communities from the Groves Creek Marsh, Skidaway Island, Georgia - 071404AT metaG (megahit assembly) | ecosystem: Environmental > Aquatic > Marine > Intertidal zone...
CTGACGCCGGGCTGATCGACAATCGGCGTGGCGGCCTCCACCCCGATACACATGAACGCCTCCTGACGCGGATCAGGCCTGACCTTGATCTGGTGGCGATGTTCGAAGCCCTGCCCGTCTCGGCGAGGCAGTCGATCACGCTGCACCAGAATGCCGAGTTCATCATCCTGCGCGATGCCGACAAGAACGATATCAACTACACCGACACCGATGAGATCCGGGCGATGCGCCGACGTCTCAGTGACTACAACCTGCTTCTGGACCGCACATTCATCGACATCCCCGGGCTTGGCCACCCGGCAGTGATCGTGACGCCCAACAAGGTCAGGCCGCGTGGTCGGCAAACCTATCGTAGGGTCACGGTTTCCCAATCGTCTAAGCGTGTCTCCCGTATCTTCTCAAACAGCGACTGGGATCAGGGAGGCCGGTTCTGGCGCGGCTTCTGGATGAGCCTCAAGTCGGAGGAACGACAACGCCTACACATCAACGATGAACCAACCGTCGAGCTGGACTATGCCGGTCTTCATCCCGTTCTTCTCTATGCCGAGGCGGGTGTCGATTACTGGGCGGGTTCAGATCGACGGCCTTACGAGACCATCGAGGTCTTTGACGGCGACACCGGGGAACTCATTGGCCCCGACATCATCAAGGTTTTTCTTCTGATCATGCTGAACGCCAAGGACAGGGCCTCTGGCTTCAAGGCGGTCCGGAAGTCGCTTGGTGGTCGGACCGGGGACATCCGTCTGACCGACAACCTACTCGACCGTCTACTTGAGGCCATACGACAACGACATCCCATCGTCGGTGACCAGCTAGGTACCGGGGTTGGTAATCGGCTGATGAACACGGATGGACGCATCACCGACATCATCATCGACCGGTTCACCCAAATGGACATCCCTGTTTTGACCATCCATGACAGTTACATCGTGGCCAGACAGCACGAAGACCTACTCCGACAGACCATGGTGAGTGCCTACCAACAGGTCACAGGAGCCAAGCAGGTCGTCATCGATCGCAAGGAAGAAGGGGAAGAAGAAGTTGCAACAGATGAATACAGGAAAAGACACCAGAGGTTCCTAGAAGCTCTAGGAGGGCTTACCGGTACGGATTCGGATTGATTGCCAAACGACAATCCTCGTTATTATTTCTATCGTTGCCTGAGGGCTGCAGCTTGTTTTTTGTCTAAGGCCTGATATTTGCCGTGTGAGAAGAAGTTCTCGGTTAAGGATCATTGGCGTTCGAGCAACATGAAATGAAAAACCTGCTAAAATCCATTTTTTAACAGGTCTTTCATTTCACAAAACACTTCTCAAGATATCATCAAATTATCTATAGTTTGATATAAAAACTTTTGTGATATCGATCAGTTTTTTCCTGCTCTCTTCGCTACCACCTACCGACCAACCAAGTCTCACTCCATTCGGAAGTGTTTTAGATTCTTTCGTATAATCTTTTATAAACGCGCCATGAGCAGCTCCATCAAGATATTGTATATCAAGAGATGCGCCTTCATTCAGCTTTACAGACTTTGACCAATCAATCGTAGTTTCTGAATTTCCACCTTTATTGTCATTACTGCACCGAGCCGAGGATCCGCGTGGATAAAGGTCATATTTTTTGTTCATCGAACATGGCTCTGCAATTTCCCACCGCATTTTCCCACGCGGCGCAGCAAAGTCATCCAATTTCCCGAAAACCACCAGAACTGGAAGGTTAATCTCGTCTGGATACCCAAGCCCATTAGGGGTTGGCCCTTCTGCGATTACTCCCTTAATTTCATCAGATTTGAGTGACGACGCAAGGTTTATAACAACTGATGCTCCGTTAGAAATGCCGTATAAATAAATTAGTTTATTATCTATTTCTTTACTATTTTTAACCCATTTAACGGCACCAAGAGTTGTTTTATACAGCATCATTTGCCGATATGAATTCATTAATATTTTCTCTTTGACACGATTCATTTCATAAACATCAAATATTAAAGTAGCAAATCCGCTACCCTGAAACGCCTTTGCAATATCGACTACACCCTTCTTTCCGAGGCCGCCGTGAGCTAATACAATTAATGGAGGTCTCTCTATACCGTCAGGAACTACAAATTCTACAGAAGGATTGCAGGGATCAAACCCAGACACGTCTCCCCTTAGGTGTTTCGGCCCCGGTCCACCATATACACTCGGTTTTTTCAGCTGGTCTGGGGCACATTCAAAACCAGTTATATTTTTTGAAAAAGCGCTAGTGGAGATAGCCGAATACAATAAAGCTAAAGAAATTATTTTTATGATATTTTTTGTATAAGGTGTGTTTTTTCTCATCGCTTCCCCCATCGTTTTTTTCGTGAAGTTCTGTCAACAACAAAAAGATAAACGAATTCTTCAAGTACTAGATTTAGCGTTCACCGCTGGTTTGACTGCCCAGAGCTTAAAGCATTTATAGAGTATGGCTATCGGTATTTTCGCTCAGCAACATCTACAAACCATGGTGAGTGCTTACCAGCAGGTCACAGGAGCCAAACAGGTGGCCATTGATCGCAAGGAAGAAGGGGAAGAAGAAGTTGCAACAGATGAAAACAGGAAAAGACACCAAAGGTTCCTAGAAGCCCTAGGAGGGCTTACCGGTACGGATTCGGATTGATTGCCAAACGACAATCCTCGTTACTCAGAGGGTCGTTGCTCAAGGGCAGTGATTTGGGTTTTACAGCCGAGATCTAATTTCTGCCCCCGCCTCGGCTTTGTCGGTCCTGCGAGGCAGTAATGATTTTCATCCGCCGAGGACGACAACCTTGTTCCAATCTTGTTCCACGCCGGATGGATTCACATTGGATTCCGGGTGGCATAGAATCCAACGGTCGTTATTAACCGAGGAAGTGGAACAAGCAGGGTAATTGTCAGAAACGCCTACCCGAGTGCATCGCAGACAGGGCACCCCCCACGCCGAACTGGCGCCGGTGGTCTCGGTCTCTGGAATGAAAGGATAGGCCTGGTCGGGAAGAGAGGATTCGAACCTCCGGCCCCTACGTCCCGAACGTAGTGCTCTACCAGGCTGAGCTACTTCCCGACATCAGGCGGCGGGTTTCTTACAACGCCAGCGCCGCCTTTGCAAACGCGGAAACGGCCGGATTGAAGGAGTACGCACAGCACATCCCGATCATCCTCTCCCCGTCACCCCTGCGAAGGCAGGGGTCCATTGACTCAAGCAGTTGCACTGTCAGTCATCGGCGTTAATGGATGCCTGCCTTCGCAGGCATGACGAGCGAAGGGGACAGACGCGTATTTGCGCCCCAGCAACAGTCCGGGAGGATGTAGCCTAGAGAAACTACCGCACGATCAGCACGGACTGGTTGGCGTGCCGCGCCACGCGGGCGGCGTTGGTGCCCAGCAGGTAGTCCTTCACCTCGGGCCGGTGCGCGGCCATCACGATCAGGTCCACCTTCAGCTTGTCCGCCGTGTGGATGATTTCCTCGTAGATCCGCCCGTGCTCCACGATGTGCTGCACCTTCACATTGCCGGGCACGATCGAGGAGACGAAGTCATGCAACTGCTTGTCCACCTCAGAGATCGCCTTCTCCGCGAAGTCGTCCGGAAAGAAGGAGCCCACGACGTTCATGCCGAAGTTCGGCACCACCGTCATGATATGCAGCACCGCGTTGAACGCGCTCGCGTAATCGATCGCCACGGGCAGCGAATTCTTCCAGGAATCCGTCTCCTGAAGGTCGATGGGCAACAGGATGTCCTTGTACATGGCGCGCCCTCCTATGCCGCGGCCGCGACGCCGCCGCGGTTCTTCTTTCGTCGCTTCTGATAGAGATACATCAGGATCCAGAGCACGGCGGCCACGCCCTGGATGGCTTCGCGCGGGATCCCCGTCTCGTCGGTGATCAGCGCCGGCCGGAACATCGCGATGGCCAGGACCAGCAGCGCGATCCGCTCCGCCCAGTTGCAGTCATCGGCGAAATAACCCTGCATGAACGATGCGAAGGCGAACATCGCGATCAGCGATATGACGAACACCCAGATGATACTCACCGGGTCGTTCAACCAGATGATGTCGCCGTTCGGGGCCACGCCCGAGATCATCAGCAGTTCCGTATTGAAGACGAATACAAACGGCAGGATCGCCGTGCGCATGTCATAGGTGAAGCCCTGGATGCCCGTCTTGATCGGGTCCGCCTTGGCGATGGCTGCGCCGGCATAGGCCGCCAGGCCCACCGGCGGTGTGTCGTCGGCCAGGATGCCGAAGTAGAACACGAACAGATGCGCGGCGATCAGTGGCAGGATCAGCCCGGCATCGCCGCCCAGGGTCACGATCACGGGTGCCGTCAGCGTCGCCATCAGGATGTAGTTGGCCGTCGTCGGCAGACCCATGCCCAGGATCATGCTGGTGATCGCAGTGAGGATCAGCATGATCGTCACGCTGCCGCCGGAGACGGCATCGATGAGCTGGGTAAAGCGGCTGACGAGACCCGTGCTGGTCACCACACCGACGATGATGCCCGCCGCCGCGGTCGCCACGCCCACGCTCATCATGTTGCGTGCACCGGCGATCAGGCCTTCCCAGATGTCCTTCAGCCCGTCCAGGAATGCCGCGCCGATGATCGGTCCGAGCTGCGCGTCGGGGTCGATATTGCCGGCCTTCTTGTGCGCACCGAGCGCCAGATAGGCGCTGATCGGACGCTGGATGATCATGATGACCGCCAGCGCCTCGATGGCCGTCAGCGCCGAGAAGATCGGCGATCGGCGTTCGATCACGAGGAACCAGATCAGGACGATCAGCGGGATCAGGTAGTGCATCCCGTTGAGGAAGGTCTTGAGCATCGGCGGAAGCTCGCTCTTCGACAGCGGCCGCAGGCCGAGCTTGAGCGCTTCCAGATGCACGACCCAGAACAGGGCCATGTAGGAGATGATCGCCGGGAACAGCGCAGCGCGAACCACATCCAGATAGGGGATACCGATGATATCGGCCATGATGAACGCGGCCGCGCCCATGATCGGCGGCATCAGCTGGCCGTTAGTGGATGCGGCCACCTCGACCGCGCCCGCCTTGTAGGCCGGCAGGCCGACCTTTTTCATCAGCGGAATGGTGAAGGTGCCCGTCGTCACCGTGTTGGCGATGGACGAACCGGAGACGAGACCCGACAGGCCCGAGGCGACGACCGCCGCCTTGGCCGGTCCGCCGACCCTGTGACCGAGGCCGGAAAACGCCACGTCGATGAAGTATTTGCCCGCGCCGGCCTTGTCCAGAAGCGAGCCGAACAGCACGAACAGGAACACGAAGCTCGTGGAGACACCCAGCGGCACGCCGAAGATACCGGTCGTGGACATGTACATGTCGTTGATAAAGAAATCGAGTGGGATGCCGCGGTGGCGCAGCAGGTCCGGCATGTACGGGCCCGCAAAGGCGTAGGCGATGAAGATGATGCAGATGATGCTCAACGCCGGGCCCAGCGCGCGCCGCGCGGCCTCCAGCAGCAGCACCATGGTCAGCACGCCCATCCACACATCGGTCTGCGACGGCAGTCCCTGACGGTTGATGATCCCGTTGAAATCCCACCAGATATACAGCGCACCGGCCACCGCGAGGACGGCCAGGACAACATCGATGACAGGAATGTATTCGCGGTTCGACCGCTTGGAGCGCAGGAAAGGCAGCACGGTATGCAGCGCGCGCGCCCAGCGCGGCGGGTTGTGATAGTCGTAGGCCGGGAAGGCCAGAAAGACGAGGCCCAGCGCGAATCCCAAATGCCAGGCGCGCGCGATGAACGAGTTGATCGGGTCCTCGGCGATCCACAACTGGAAGATCGACCAGGCAACCGAAATACCCAGAATGGCCGTGACGGCGATCTTGCTTTCCGGACTGCGCGGCCCGCTCTCGACTTCGGCGATAAAATCTTCCGGCGTGCGATCGTTGTCAGCCGCCGCGTTCTGGTCCGAGCTCATTTCTGGTCCCCTCTCGGAACAGCCCCATCACGCACGCTGGGTGCGGAAACAAGTCGGGCGGCGCCTCCCGGCGCCGCCCACTTGAAGAACCGGACTACATCCAGCCGCGTTCCTTGTAGTACTTCTCGGCGCCCGGATGCAGCGGAGCCGAAAGCCCCTTCAGCATGTCTTCCGGCTTGAGAATTCCGAAGGCCGCGTGGGTCTTCTTCAGCTCGTCGAGGTTCTCGAACACCGTCTTGGTGAAGTCATAGACGAGATCTTCCGGCACATCGGCGCTGCTCACGACCGTCGCTTTCACGGCGTAGGTCTCGAACGCATCGACGCCCTTCACGATGCCTTCCGGATACTGGGCCAGCACGTAATACGGCTTGTCCGAAATGAACTTCTTGATGGCATCCGAGTTGATATCGAGGATGTCGATATCCGTGGAGTTTGCAGGCTCCTCGATCGCCGCGGACGGCATGCCGACCGTATAGACGAATGCGTCGATCTTCTTATCGACCAGCGCGCGCGAGGCTTCGCCCTGCTGCAGGCCCTCGGCCTTGATGTCTTTCTCGGGGTCGATGCCGTAGAGCGGCAGGAGATCCATCGAGTTGCCGCGCTGGCCGGAACCCGGGTTGCCGATGTTCACGGTCTTGCCCTTCAGGTCACCGACGGACTTGATGCCCGTATCCGCACGGGTCACCAGAAGCACGGCTTCCGGATGCGCGGAGAAGACGCTGCGCAGCTTATCGACCGGCTTGCCGTCCCAGTCGGCTTCGCCCTTCCAGGCCTGGTAGTTACGGTCGGACTGGGCCACGCCGAAGTCGAGCAGGCCGCGGTTGACCGCGTTGATGTTGAACACCGAACCCAGCGCCGGACGGCCGACACAGTTGTACTTGCCGCCGGAGTGCTTGTTCATGAGCTGACAGGTCTGCAGGGCGACCTGGTAGTAAACGCCCGTGACCGACCCGCCGCCGATCAGGATATCGCGCTGCTGGGCGCTTGCGTCCGGTGCGTGCGAAGCCATGCCGGCAAATGCGATGCCGGCAGCCGCCGCAACCGAAAGAATGGTTTTACGATGGTGTGCCAATGGTTCTCTCCTCTGACATTAGACCTTGTTGATCTGCGTACGCTCCCCGAACACCGATCCGAGCAAAATCGGGGAACACAGTCCAGTCATGAGAATCCAGTGTGTCACAGGCGCGCCACACGAGAGCACCCCGAGACGTCATACCTTCGGATGACAGTTAAGGTTGAACGTTCAGGCCCGGACGCTCGCGATTGCGGCATCGATCGCATCGCCCAGGCGATCCACCAGGGTGCCGATCTCCGCATCGCTCAGGATGAACGGCGGCGCGAGAAGGATGTGATCGCCCCGCACGCCGTCGATCGTGCCGCCCGCCGGGTAGCACATCAGTTCCCGGGCCATGCCTTCCGCCTTGATCCGGTTCGCCAGCTTCAGCGCGGGATCGAACGGCTCCTTGGTGGTCCGGTCGGCGACAATCTCGATACCGCGGAACATTGTGCGGCCCCGGATATCGCCGACATGCGGATGATTGCCGAAACGCTCCTGAAGCGCTGATTCCAGCAAACCGCCGAGCTCGCGCACCCGCACCATGGTCTCCGGCGCCTGCAGTTTTTCCTGCACCACCAGTGCCGCCGCGCAGGCCGTCGCATGCCCCATGAAGGTGTGTCCGTGCTGGAAGAAGCCCGAGCCGTCATAGAACGCCCGGTAGATATCCTCCGACATCAGCACCGCCCCGATGGGCTGGTAGCCCGCCGCGAGCCCCTTCGCCACCGTCACCAGGTCCGGGGTGATCCCGTCCTGCTCGAAGGCATAGAGCGTGCCTGTGCGGCCCAGGCCGCACATGATTTCGTCCAGCAGCAGCAGCACGCCGTAACGGTCGCAGACCTCGCGCACTTTCCGGAAATAGCCGGGCACCGGCTCCACCCCGCCCGAGGTCGCGCCGACCACCGTTTCCGCGATGAACGCGATGACGCGTTCGGGCCCCGCAGCGCGGATCTCCGCATCGAGTTCGTCGGCCAGACGGGTCGCGAAATCCTCGTCGGATTCGCCGTCCCGCTTCTCCCGGTAGGCGAAGCACGGCGTCACATGGCGGGATTCGGCCATGATGTCGCGGAACGGCGCGCGCCGCCATTCGTTGCCGCCCACCGCGAGCGCACCGAGCGTATTGCCGTGATAGGACTGGCGCCGCGCGATGAACACGCTGCGATCCGGCTGGCCGATCTCCACGAAGTACTGGCGCGCCATCTTGAGCGCCGCTTCCATCGCTTCCGAGCCGCCGGATGTGAAATAGACCCGCTCCAGCCCGTCCGGCGCGCCGGCGACCATGCGCTCGGCCAGGGTTTCCATCGGCTCGTTCGTGAAGAATGCCGTATGCGCGAACGGCATCCGGGCGACCTGCTTCTGGATCGCGGCGATCACGTCGGCGTCGCTGTGACCGAGGCACGACACGGCCGCGCCGCCCGATGCGTCCAGGTAGCGACGGCCTTCGGCGTCGATCACATAGGCCCCGTCGCCGGCCACGGCCACCGGCAGGCGGCTGTGGCTGTGCCGGTGCAGGACACGGGTATCCGGGCGCGGGTTCGCGCCCCCGTCGGAGGCTGCGCTCATATTCGGCTAGTCGGTGCGGTTGTCGGACAGACGGCGAACGTCGCCGGGCGCCGCCTCGAAGGCGTCGTCATCCTCTGCGAATTCGGACGGCGTATCATCGGCGGGCTGCCAGTAGGTGTCGAAGCCCTCATGCAGGGCCTCGCTCTCGGCAAGGCGCGACAGGGCATCCTGGCCGCCCTGGGCAAGAATCTGCGCCACCAGCACCTGCGAGACAGTCATCGCCGGAACCACCGAGCGGAACAGCGCCGGTGTGTCGGTGCCGACCAGCAGCATATGGCGCGTCAGCGCCGACAATGGCGAGATCAGGCTGTCGGTCACCGCAACAATGGCCGCACCGTGCGAGGCGGCAAGGCTCGCGGCCTCAATGGTGCCGCGCGTGTAGGGCTCGAAGCCGTACACCAGCATGGCGTCATCGGCGTTCATGCCGCGAAAGCCGTCAGCAAATGTTCCGCCCTTCCCGTCCACAAGCACGACATCGTCACGGAACAGGGAGCAGGCGTACCAGACATAAAACGCCGCCGAATACAGGCTGCGCTGCCCGACCACATAGATTCTCCGCGATCCCGCCAGCACCCGCGCGGCGTCCGCCAGCTCTTCCGTGCCGATGGCTTCCAGGCTCAGCGACAGGTTTTCCCGGTCCGCCGCCATCATCTCGCCGGCCAGGCGCGCCAGCGCCCGTCCGCCGCCGCGCCGTCCGGTACGCGCCAGCAGCTTGCGCGCCCGTGCGCCCAGCCCGGTCGGTTGGTCGTTCATCTCGGCGCGGAACGGCGCACGAAAAGATTCATAGCCGTCAAAGCCGATGGCCTGCGCCAGGCGAACCATGGTCGCAGGCTGCACGCCCGCGCGTTCCGCAAGCTTGCGCATCGATGTGAAGGCAATTTCGTCGGGGCGCTCGACCAGGTACTGCGCCGCGCGCTCGAGCTGCGGACTCAGCCGTGCGCTGACCGATTCCAGATCAGCCAGAATGCGCTCGCAAGCCGAGACGTCTTCACCCTGTCCAGACATGGTGATTCCCCTGCACCCGTTCTCCGCGCGAGTATCCCGCACGGTGATGAATCAAAACCTAGCCCCAATGATTCAATTGAAACACCGGGGCAAATCGCACCGCAACCGGAAAGTGCGATCCAGCAACAGCAACGCATGAAACCCACCGGCGTTGTGAACCCCGTGCCGTCCCAGTAGCATCCGGCGAATTTGTTCACTGGCAGCACCGGACCATTTCATGGACATTGCAGATCACATCCGCACGATCCCGGATTTCCCGAAGCCGGGTATCCTGTTCTACGACATCTCCACCCTGCTGGCGCATCCGCAGGCGTGGCGGCACACGGTCGATCTGCTCGCGGTCGCCATTCGCCAGCATGAACCCGATCTGCTGGCCGGGATTGAAAGCCGCGGGTTCCTCGTGGCCGCGCCGCTCGCGCTTCAGCTCGGCTGCGGCTTCGTCATGCTGCGCAAGCAGGGCAAGCTGCCCGGCGACACCACCGCCCACACTTATGATCTGGAATACGGCTCCGACACCATCGAGATGCAGTCCGACGCCATCAAGCCCGGCCAGAAGGTCGTCATCATCGACGATTTGCTCGCCACAGGCGGCACGGCGGGCGGTGCACTGACCCTGCTGCGCGACGCGGGTGCCGATGTGCGCGCCGCCGCTTTCATCATCGAACTGGAAGGCCTCGGCGGGCGCGACCATCTCGACGTGCCGATCACCTCGCTGCTGCAGTTCGAGGCCTGATCCTCAACCGATCTTCCCGCCGAGTTCCTCGTCCACGAAGGTCCGGATTATCTCCTCGACCGACGCGTCGGGCTCCATACCCAGCGCGCGGGCCCGCGCGCCGTCCGCGTACCACGGCCAGGCCTCGACGATCTGCTGGATCAATTCGTCGGGCTGGTCCTGGACCAGACCCGCCACGTTGTCCCCCGCATAGGCGCGCAGCGCCTCCAGCATCTCCGCGATGCTGGGGGAAATCCCGTTCATCATGACCGAGCGGTTGGGGCCCAGCGCGGCCCCGTCGGCGTTGTGCACGTCGATGAAAGCCTGCACCGCCCGGCGCGGCGACAGGATAAGCATCCGCGTCTCGGGATCGACCGGGTTCACCGCCGGATCGCCCTGCAGCGGCTCGCGCAGGATGGAACTGGCGAAGCCCGAGGCCGCCGCATTGGGCTTGCCGGGGCGGATGACGATGGTCGGCAGGCGCAGCGTGCGCCCGTCGATGAACCCCTTGCGGGTGTAGTCATTCACCAGCAACTCGCCGATGGCCTTCTGCGCGCCATAGGACGTCTGCGGCGTCAGCCCGGTCGAATCATCGACGGTCCGCTCACCGCCATAGACCGCCAGCGAGCTGGTGAAGACGACGCGCGGGCAGCGGCCTGTCCGGCGCGCGGCCTCCAGCACGTTGCGCCCGCCATCCAGGTTGACGGCATAGCCCAGGTCGAAATCGGCCTCCGCCCCGCCGCTGACCACCGCGGCGAAATGAAAGACCGAATCCGTCTCCCCGTCGATCAGCGCGTCCACCGTCGCGCGGTCGCAGATATCGCCCGAGACGACCTCGACGCGCGGGTCGTCCGGCGGCGGCTCCACCGGCTCAAATGCGTCGAAGAGAACCAGCTTGTCCACTTCCGACGGCGCCCCGTCGAGGGTTGTCAGCTCGGGTTTCTGCAGGATCCGCATCGCCAGGCGGCGGCCCAGCATGCCGGTCCCGCCGGTAATCACGACTTTCATCTCGTCCTCCCTTCCATCACCCGTACGGGGCTCAGGAAAACACCGGTTCCAGCCGGTCCAGCGCCGCCGACAGGGTATTCGCATCCGAGGCGAAACACAGCCGCAGCCAGCCCTCACCCGACGCACCGAAGGCCCGGCCCGGCGCCATGCCCACGCCCGTGTCCGCGATGAGCTGCTTGGCGCAGGCCACGCTGTCGGTCATCCCGTCCACGGCAAAGAAGGCGTAGAACGCGCCTTCGGGCCGCGCCAGCGTC
>Ga0181581_10003989_pt1 | contig 11527 bp, 10 predicted proteins | sample 071ome_22_FD_132433 | JGI IMG/M metagenome (GOLD analysis project Ga0181581, IMG submission 132433) | Coastal salt marsh microbial communities from the Groves Creek Marsh, Skidaway Island, Georgia - 071404AT metaG (megahit assembly) | ecosystem: Environmental > Aquatic > Marine > Intertidal...
AAGTGATTCGCACGAGAGGGCTTCGGACAGGTGCGAAGAAGCAATGCATACTTATGAAAAAGAGAATGATTGCGAAGTCGATATACCCGTGATGATTCAGGGCGACGAACCCATGGTAACGGGGGATATGATAGATGGTGCAGTATCTGCATTAATTGAGTCTGACGCCTCTGCGATTAATTTAATGAGCGAAATAAGAAGCAGGGATGAATGGCTTAATCCCAATACGATCAAAGTTGTCGTCGACAGAAACAACTACGCCATGTATATGTCGCGAGCCCCGATTCCTTCAGCTCATGCAAGTATGTCTGACAGTGAAAACTCGGTATTCGGATTCAAGCAAGTTTGTGTAATCCCATTCTGGAGGAATTCCCTGGTTACATTTTCCAGTCTGGATATCTTTGAAAACGAGGTCAGGGAATCTATCGACATGTTGAGATATCTTGAAAATGGATTAAAAGTAAAAATGTCATTTTCAGACAAGGAGACATTTCCGGTTGATACTGTCAGTGACTTAGAAAAAGTTGCCAACTTGTTGAAGTGAAGTTATGAAAGTTCTAATAACCACCGTACCCTTTGGGGAGATAGACAAGACTCCTCTGGAGTTACTGGCTAAAAATGGCCTGGATTTTACGATTAATCCACTGGGCAGAAAACTAACCGAAGAAGATTTGCTGGAGTTGCTACCAGGATATGACATTCTCATAGCAGGCACAGAGCCCATAACAAGCAGGGCTTTGAATGCTTCGCCGGACCTGAAATTGATATCGAGGGTTGGGATTGGTCTAGACAGTGTGGATCTTGAATTTGTACGAAACAACGGCATTGATATTTCCTACACCCCGGATGCACCTGCGCCAGCAGTTGCTGAGTTGACAATAGGCCTGATGATTTCATTACTCAGGTCCGTGCATCTCTCCAATATTAGTATGCACAAGGGGGACTGGCATCGATATTCAGGAAAAAGAATATCCGAATCCACTATAGGCCTGATTGGTTCAGGGAGAATAGGTAGTCGCGTTGCTGGATTTCTGTATTCCCTTGGTTGCAGGAGACTGTTAATCAATGATATTTCCAAAACCAACGCAGAGCTCATGCCAGATTGTGTGGAATGGGTGGATAAGGAGATGATATACCAGAACTCAGATCTCATTAGCCTCCATGTCCCCCTGACATCTGATACCTATAACATGATCACCTTGGCTGAACTTGAGCAGATGAAAAATGATGCCTGCCTTATCAATACGGCCAGAGGGGGAATAATTAACGAATCAGATCTTTTTGAAGTTATGCAAGCTGGTCACCTTTCAGGTGCAGCCATAGATGTCTTCGACAAGGAACCATACACCGGCAAACTTGGAGTTCTGGATAATTGTCTCCTAACTGCACATATGGGATCTATGTCATTAGATTGCAGAGCCCGTATGGAAATTGAGGCTACACAGGAAGCCGTGAGATTCTTTCTGGGGGAGCCACTTCAAAACCCCGTACCGGAAGAGGAATTTGAGATTCACATGAATAAAGTGAACAGGAGCAGGTGATGGACAAGGTCGTGGTGATCGGGGGCTCTGGCTTTCTTGGGAGTCATACTGCAGACGTGTTAAGTGAGAGGGGGTTTGCTGTCACACTTTATGACAGGGAGCCTTCCCCCTGGTTAAGAGATGACCAGAACATGGTTGTGGGTGATATGCTTGATGAAGAAAAAATATCTGAAGCTGTGTCAGGAGCTCGATATGTATATCACTTCGCCGGGGTGGCCGATATAGCCGAGGCAGCGGAAAACCCTGTTAATACAATTAATCTTAATGTCCTTGGTGCGGCAACTGCAGCAATGGCTGCCGTAAACAACCATGTAGAACGGCTTGTTTATGCATCAACCATGTATGTCTATAGCCCTTTTGGTTCTTTTTACCGGGCAAGCAAACAGGCTGCAGAAACAGTTATAGAAGCTTTTTCCGGGAAGTATGGGCTTGATTATACTTTTCTGCGTTATGGTTCGTTATACGGACCAAGGGCGCAACCCTGGAATGGATTGCGAAAATACGTGGAGCAGATTGTTAAAGAAGAAAAACTTTTCTACCCGGGAACAGGAAATGAAAGAAGGGAGTACATTTATGTCAGGGATGCAGCACGTTTGAGTGTGGACATTCTTGATAAAAAGCATGCTAATTCAGCTATCACTGTAACCGGCCACCAGGTCCTGAATTCGAATGAACTCGTGGATATGATTTTCGAGATTTCAGGTGTTAAGCCAAAAGTCGAATATGCGAAAAATCCCTCATCAGTAGACCATTACGAGATGACGCCATACAGGTATACACCAAAGATGGCTCGTAAGCTGGTTCCGGAAGAATATGTGGATATCGGGCAGGGAATCCTGGAACTTGTAGAAGAGATACACCAGGAAAACTCTAAAAATAATTAGGATCACTTCATGCCTTTCACCAGAAATCCTGACTGTTGAATAAATTCAACGGTCATGGTTCAGCAGTTTATTTCTGGGGTATACGGACATTGAAAATCGGGTTTTACTCGCTTGATAGATATTGATTTAGTAAAAGTCATAGAAAAAAAGACCGCCCTGATTTTTGATTTCGATGGTGTACTGGTGGACTCGGTTGATATCAAGGGGGAGGGTTTTGCGGCCCTTTACTCTGATTATGGTTCCGATGTGCAGGCCAAAGTAATCAATTATCACAAGGTTAATGGTGGTATGCCCCGACGAGAAAAAATCAGGAAGTGCCATGAACTGTACCTGAAAGAGCAGGTCTCTGAATCTGAGCTTGATCAACTTTGCAATAGGTTTTCAGATCTCGTCATCAACCGCGTAATTTCAGCTCCTGAAATTAGGGGAGCCCTGGAGTTTCTAAAAAAATACACTCAAGTAGCCCAGGCATTTATCTGTTCCGCAACTCCTCAAAAAGAGCTGGAAACCATCATCGATCAAAAGGGCTGGAAGCACTTTTTTAAAAGAGTTTCAGGCTCGCCTCTTAGCAAAACCGAAAATATCCTTTCTATCCTTCAAGATTTTGAAATTGGAGAAGGGTGTGCTATTTATTTTGGGGATGCTACTTCAGACCTTAATGCCGCGATGAAATGTAACATTGATTTTATAGGTGTTAACGGGAGTTGGACAGAACATGAGCAGCATACCTGCTTCCTTGGTTCAGTTGAGAACTTTGTCCAGTGGATATAACGGTTGATGGCAAAAATTCCAGGCCTGCTATTTGTTTTATCAGCTCACCCGGGATAGGCATACTCGATAATTGGTTGCCTCCGATATTGAGGCTAAAGCAAGTCTGTCCAGAACTGGATATTTTTATCATTTTCCCCAAAGCCGGCCCTGTCGAACTCCTGGATCCGGAAAATATCAATCTGATCATGTCTGACGACATTTTCACCAAGAAACTGGTGTACAGTCATTTGGGTCACTGGATTTCTGCGCCAACGTATTCTTCGGCACAATCCCTGATTAAGCCTTCGTCCATACAAGCTGTTCTGCTTAAGTTTGCAGTAAAGTTTGAAAGATTCAGTCTGGGTTTTATTGGAAAGTTATTTCGCTACCTGGGCTCAATTATTACCACCAAAAAATACAGGCAAGCCATAGTATCTCTTCCAGAAGAATTAAAGCCTTCGAGGGCAGTTTTGTATGACATTAACGATGAATTTAAGTCGTACAACGATGAAATCCTGTCGATACTGGGCAAAACACCTCGATTTTCTATCTACCATGGAATCCATATCAATTTATCGACGACTGTTCCCGAAGTGTCGGTTTACAGAAGCCTTGCTGCAACTACCTGCTATCTATATTCAGAAATGGAAAAGCAGTATTACCGTAATGCTTTTCAGATAGATGACAGTCAATTAAGGGTAATAGGAGTTCCACGTCACGAAAAGGCCTGGATCAAAATGCTTTCTTCTAGCAGCAATCAGGAAAAAGACTGGGAGGACTACGTATTTATAATTTCCAGGTCCATGTCTGAATATTTGCCTTATGATAGAAAAATGGAGGCGCTACGGATAATTAAATCCATTATCGTGGATGAACTGGGGATGAAAGTCATAGTTAAGTTTCATCCAAAGGAAAGGTTTTCAAACCAATATGAATCCGTTTTTGGCAGGAGTATGTACGGGACCACCTGGAAGTATTCTTCTGCACATCCCCTGGTATTGGGTAGAAAGTGCAAGTTTGCTATTTCATTTTTCTCTGGCGTGGCGGTAGATATGCTGGCACTGGGTAAGCCGGTGATTGAATACCTCGATCTCAAAGGTATACCAGCATACGATAACGACAAATCGTTGCGCGATTCAAATGGTAATCCGGTGCTTAGTTATCGTTACCTGGGATTAGTTTTAGGGGCGGATGATGAACTCACTTTCCGCAAGCAAGTAAATAAAATTACGGATGATCCTGTTAAAAGCTCGAATTTTCTCATGACAAGATACCGAGATATTTTTGCCGATCCGGATGGGGCGGCTGAAATAATCTCAGGCGATATTCTCAGCGTTTTAAAGGGGAAGAGTTAGACAATGCAATGTGATACACAGGCATGAAAGTATCCATGGCTGAGACTGTTCCGGTCGTATCTGTCATCATGTCAGTCTACGATAATGAAAGCACCCTGCCTGAAGCCATAGAAAGTATAGTTAACCAGTCTTTTGATGACTGGGAGTACCTGATAGTTAACGATGGCTCCAAGGACGGCAGTAGCCAATTGCTTGAAAGTTTTGCCAATAAGGATCAAAGGATTCGTGTGATCAGGAACCCTGAAAATAAAGGGTTGGCGTATTCACTCAACCTTGCCTGGCGTCAAAGTAAGGGAAGGTACATTGCTCGTATGGATGCAGATGATTGCAGTTTCCCCGAGAGACTGGCCGTGCAAGTGGAATTTCTTGAGGCAAATCCAGATGTAGATGTTCTAGGAAGTAACGCCATTCTTGAATCTGATTCCGGTCAACTACTTGGTACAACATCTATGCCTCTGTCGCCTGAACAAATCAGGGAAAAGATTGTTCGTTTGAATCCCTTGATTCATCCCTCCGTAATGATGAGGCGGGATTTTCTCGCAAAAATGGGAGGCTACAACAATAAACTCAGGAAAAAGCAGGATTACGACTTATGGCTACGGTCAGTTGAACAGGCCCGTTTTGTAAATATCGAGAAGCCTTTAATCAAATACCGGGTAAAGCACGCCGACAGCTTCCTTTCCGATTACTATGGTTTTTCAGTTCGTATGAAACACGCTATACGCAGAGGCAAGATTTTTTCTGGTGTTACTTGGGCTGTAGTCACACTGTTAGTTAATATTTGTCGAAAACTGGGTTACAGGCAGCGTTTTACCAGGATCTGATTAGTTTTAAATGTCCAAGACAGTCAACATTAGTGTTGCCAATGTAATAGAAGAAGGGAGATGGGGTGGCCCTCAAAAGCGAATCTGTCTTGTTGCTGAAGCCTTAAAGGCCTATGACGTCAAAACCACTATTTTTTTTCCCAGGTACGATTCAGACATCTTCAAGCAGGCCCTTGAAAAAGCAGATCTTGATTATGAAAGTTTAATGCTTCATCGCTTGGGCAGGGGGCTTGTTACACTGGCACTATACACGCTTACCTTCATTCCGGAGATAATCCTGCTTTACAGAAAATTGCGAAAAGGGCAATTCGATATTGTGCACGTCAGCGGCGGTGCCTGGCAGATAAAGGGAATTATCGCGGCCAAACTGGCGGGATTACCAGTAATCTGGCATCTCAATGACACCAGTATGCCCGATGTTTTGGTTATGTTATTTCGGCGATTAGGAAAACTGGCATCTGGATTTTTTTACGCCGCTATTAAAACGCAGAATTATTATCTTCAGTTTGATGCCTTGTCTGGATATCCAGGCTATCTGGTGCCTGCTCCCGTCGACACTGTCAAATACAATCCTGATTCAGTATCACCGGATAGCTTAACTATCTCGTATCCTGGCCCCAGGTTAATTACAGTGTGCAGTGTCAACCCGATTAAGGGCATAGAAGTCTTGATTGACGCAGTTAATATCTTGCGTCAACAATCATTGTCATTTTCTCTGTTAATTATAGGTCCGATCCACTCAAGCCAGAGCAATTACTACGATTCGCTTTGTAAAAAAATTCTATCCTTAGGGCTGGACCAAGAGGTGCACTTTCTCGGAGCAAAGAGCAACATAGCTGAACAACTTTCTTCTGCCGATATTTATATTTGTTCATCTCATGCGGAGGCAAGTCCACTCTCAGTATGGGAAGCAATGTCCATGGAGCTTCCAGTGGTTTCGACAGATGTTGGAGATGTGTCACAATATATCGATAGTGGCAAGAATGGGGTGTTGGTCAGTCCTGGGGATGCAATCAGTCTTGCAAAAGAATTACAAAAACTCATGAAAGATTCAGATCTGCGAAACCGATTAGGTCACTTAGCCAGGCAGACTGTATGCCAGTACCTGGATACAACAGTGATCGCCGAGATTACTGCCAAAGCTTATCGGGATGTGCTTGATCGTGTGAATATTGTTGAAAGGAAGAGTAATGTTTAAAGATAAAACTATTTTGATTACCGGTGGTACAGGCTCTTTTGGCAACGCCGTATTAAAGAGAATATTGGATACTCACATAGGCGAGGTTAGGATATTTAGTCGCGATGAAAAGAAGCAAGACGATCTACGCAAAAAACTTAATTCAGAGATAGTGAAATTTTATATAGGTGATGTTAGAGATATTTCAAGCTTGCGATCTGCCACTGTCGGAGTCGATTATATCTTTCACGCTGCAGCCCTCAAGCAAGTTCCCTCCTGTGAGTTTTATCCTAATGAAGCGGTAAAAACGAATATTCTGGGAACCGAAAACCTCCTTGACGTAGCTATAGAGAATAAGGTCAAGAAAGTGGTTTGCCTTAGCACTGATAAAGCTGTGTATCCAATCAATGCAATGGGCTTGTCAAAGGCAATGATGGAAAAAATTCTTATCGCCAAAACACGAAATCTGGATGCCTCAAATACAATTGGCTGTTGTACCAGATATGGCAATGTTATGGCGTCACGTAATTCCGTAATACCTTTGTTTGTTAATCAAATATTGTCTGGCCAGCCTTTGACTGTGACTGACCCAAATATGACGAGATTCTTGATGTCTCTCGAAGATTCAGTAGACTTGGTGCTATTTGCTCTTGAACACGGTGAAAACGGAGAGATTGTTGTTCAGAAGGCGCCTGCCGTAACAATAAATACACTTGTAGAAGCGCTGCTTGAAATATTTGACAAGCCTGATCATCCCGTGAAAATTATCGGTATCCGTCATGGTGAAAAGAAGTATGAAACCCTGTTAAGTCGAGAAGAAATGTCATCTGTAGTTGAAAAGGATAGCTTTTTTCGAGTTCCCCCCGATATGCGAGACCTGAATTATTCCAAATACTTTGAAGAGGGTATTGAAGGTATTACGGAACATGAAGATTATACTTCTCACAATACATACCGTCTGAACAAGGAGGAAACCATAGAGATGCTGCTCAAACTGGATTTCATCAAGACCGCAAAGAAAGGTGAATTCACAACCCCGATGGCCTGATTCATGAATGTACTTGTCACAGGGGCAAATGGTTTTATTGGGCAGAACCTGCGGTTAAAACTGCGGGAAACGCCAGGCTTTCAGGTGTTGTCTTTTACCAGGGATAACAGTGAATCGGAACTTCAGGAACAGGTTTCCCAGGCTGATTTCATCATTCACCTAGCTGGCGTTAACAGGCCTGATAATCCATCTGAATTCGAAAGCGTCAACGCCGGGTTGACCAGAACCATTCTTGAATTTGCAAGGTTCACAGGACATCCTGTTCCTGTCATCTTTACATCTTCAACGCAGGCCGAGATGGAAAATCCTTACGGTGCCAGTAAACTCACTGCCGAGCAAGAGCTCAAAAGATATTCCAGTGAAACAGGCAGTCCGGTGTATATTTACAGGCTTGCCAATGTTTTCGGTAAATGGTGTCGTCCTGAATACAACTCGGTGGTTGCCACTTTTTGCCATCATATAGCCAATGAACTTCCAATCGAAATACATGATCCATCAACCAACCTTAAACTTGTGTATATTGATGATGTAATTGATTCCTTCCTCATAACCCTGAAAGAAGGAGGTAATGGAGTACACTTCCGTAGTATTGATCCGGTTTACAGGGTCACCCTGGGAGAACTGGCAATACAAATACATCGTTTCAAGGAAAGCCGTGACACATTGTTAACTGAAAGTGTAGGCAATGGATTGACCAGGGCTCTTTACGCTACCTATCTAAGCTATCTGGAGCCTAGTGAATATATTTATTCCCTTGATGAGCATGTAGATGATCGTGGCAAGTTTGTTGAGTTTCTAAAAACCAAAAGTTCAGGGCAGTTTTCTTTCTTCACAGCAAAACCTGGCGTAACCCGTGGCGGTCACTATCATCATACAAAGTCCGAAAAGTTTCTGGTTGTACAGGGTGAAGCCTTGTTCAAATTCAGGCATATACAAACTGGCCGTCATCATGAAATCACTGTAAGTGGTGTGAACTCCCAAGTGGTAGAAACTATTCCCGGTTGGGCGCATGACATTACTAATATCGGCAACGAAGAATTGATAGTTTTGCTCTGGGCCAATGAAATATTTGATCCTGATTTACCTGACACCATAGGGGCTTCACTGGATGACTGAAAACAATAAATTAAAGGTGTTGACTGTTGTCGGCACAAGGCCTGAAATTATCAGGCTGTCCCGTGTAATATCAAAACTCGATCAACACTGCCTGCACGTGCTTGTCCATACTGGACAGAACTACGACTACGAGCTCAATCAGGTATTCTTTGATGATCTTGACATCAGGAAGCCGGATTATTTTCTTGAAGCTGCCGGTCGGAATCCCAGTGAAACTATTGGCAACTGCATTATCAGGGCCGATGACGTCCTTGAAAAAGAATGTCCCGACGTCTTGCTTGTGCTGGGAGATACCAATTCATCATTGGTAGCCATTACAGCGAAACGCCGAAAGATTCCCGTCTTTCATATGGAAGCTGGTAATCGGTGTTTTGATGAACGCGTACCGGAAGAAATCAATAGACGTATTGTTGATCACACTGCAGATATCAATCTGACCTACAGTTCGATCGCCAGAGAATATCTTATTGCAGAGGGCCTGCCGGCAGATCGAGTAATTAAAACTGGCAGTCCGATGAGTGAAGTGCTTCAATATTATCGGGAAGGAATCGAACTATCAGATATTCTTGAAAAACAACAGCTTGAGCCAAATGGTTATTACGTGGTCAGTTGCCACCGTGAAGAGAACGTGGATGACCACCAGAACTTTTCTGCTTTTTGTGAAACGTTAAATGCGCTGGCTGATTACGGCAGTGCTCCGATCATTGTTTCAACTCATCCCCGCACTAGAAAACGTATTGAAGAGTCCGGCGCTGAATTTTCGGAAATGATTCAGTTTCTTGCCCCGATGGGTTTCAAAGATTACCTAAAACTGCAGATAAATGCTCGGACAGTTTTATCCGATAGTGGAACGATAACAGAGGAATCCTCGATTCTTAATTTTCCTGCATTGAATATCCGGCAGGCTCATGAGAGGCCCGAAGGCATGGAAGAGGGAGCTGTTATGCTGACAGGACTTGAAAAAGAAAGGGTTTTGCAAGGAATTCGGATACTCGAAAGTCAGCCCCGGGGAGAAGACAGATTTCTCAATATCGTTAGCGACTATGATGTGGACAATGTTTCGGACAAGGTCGTTCGCATCATCCATAGTTATACAGACTATGTGAACCGTGTAGTCTGGAAAAAATATTAGACCGTGAAAATCGCTGTCATTGCTGACGCTTACCCTCCATTGAAGACATCGGGGGCAGTTCAGATCAGGGATCTAGTAGCTGAGTTTTCAAGTCAGGGACATGAAGTCACTGTCATCCTGCCATTACCAAGTTTGGACAAGCTTTGGTCTACAGAAAGGCGGGGGAATTTGACAGTGCTGCGCCTGAAAGCACCCCGTACGAAGGATGTCAGTTACTTTCGTCGCGCCATAGCTGAGTACCGCTTGTCCGGGGCTATGTACCGTAACTTTCTCAGAAGTCCATTTCGTGACACTAAATTTGACGGCATAGTCTGGTACTCACCAACCATTTTCCTCGGTGCACTGGTCGCCAAACTGAAAGCCAAAAGCTTTTGTCCGACTTACCTGATACTTCGGGATATTTTTCCTGATTGGGCCGTTGACATGGGGTTACTAGGCAAAGGCTTTATATATCGTTATTTCAAGCGCATTGAAAAGCTCCAGTACAGACAGGCTGACACCATTGGTGTTCAGACGCCTTCAATCACTTCTTATTTCAGTAATGAACATCCGGAATTGTGTGCCAGGATAGAGGTGCTAAATAACTGGCTCTCCCAACCTGCGCCCAAAAATTGCAGTATCCAGGTTGCCAATACACCACTGGCGGGGCGTCATATTTTTGCCTACACGGGGAATATTGGTATCGCCCAGGGCATGGATATCCTTGTGGACCTGGTATCGGAGTACAGGGACAACACTGATGTGGGCTTTATTTTTGTTGGCCGAGGAACTGCTGTAGAGAAAATCAGGAAGCTGATTTCTGCCAGGCGACTAAGCAATGTGTTGTTGTTTGACGAAATAAACCCAGATGAAATCCCGGCTTTTCTGGACCAGTGCCATGTCGGCCTGATTGCCCTGGACCCGCGCCATCGCAATGACAATATACCCGGCAAGTTCTTAGCCTATATGCAGGCAGGATTGCCTGTATTGGCTACGATCAATGCTGGCAATGATCTGGAGAAATTAATCAAAGAGCACCAGGTTGGTCTTGTCATTACCAGTAACAACCTGGAGGAGTTGAAGGATCAGGCTGACAGCCTGTTGCTTGAGTCTGCCCGGGATGAAGGCCTGAAAGGACGTTGCAAGGCATTGGCGAAGGAACAATTTTCATCTGCGGCAGCCGTCAGCCAAATCGTGGCTGCGCTCAGCGGCTAAAAAATATTTAGACCATGCAGGCTGCTCAGCCTGTTTTCTTCTCTTTTCTCATGATCAGGCTGTACACAAGGAACAGTGCCAGAAAGAAATACAATGAGAATACTTCCAGCCCCGGCAGTGACCAGATAAGTAGTCCAGCCAAGCCGAATACAACCCCCGCAATATAAAGCAAAAGGACCACATGAGGTTTACCCAGGCCATGTTGCACCAGAAGGTGATGTAAATGGTCCGTACCTGGCTCAAAGGGTGACTTGCCGGATAACGGTCGGGCGATAAACAGGTAAACCGTATCCATCAGCGGTATGGCGAGAAACCACAGCGCAACCGTTGCAGGAATCACACGCTCCTCGAATCCTTGTGATGCTTCAATTAGCATCCAGGCTAGAATAAACCCCAGCATCGTACTGCCCGAATCCCCCAGGTAGATCAGCGCAGGCTTTTTCACCGGTGCGCGAAAATTCAGCACCAGGAAAGCTGCCAGGCAGCCAATCGCAATCAGGCAGAAT
>Ga0181581_10004003_pt1 | contig 11509 bp, 14 predicted proteins | sample 071ome_22_FD_132433 | JGI IMG/M metagenome (GOLD analysis project Ga0181581, IMG submission 132433) | Coastal salt marsh microbial communities from the Groves Creek Marsh, Skidaway Island, Georgia - 071404AT metaG (megahit assembly) | ecosystem: Environmental > Aquatic > Marine > Intertidal...
AATCCATCTTCAATTACACTAAATAATAAATCACCAGCATATTGTTGAAGATCTTCGTTTGCTTCAGTTAAATGCTCATCAGGAGATTCAACTATACTAAAATCAAATTTTAATTCTTCATTTACATCATCATAACGAATAGCACCAAATACAATAGTTGTTTCAGGGAAAGGACCATTCTCTAGTCGAATAGCCCATGCATCTGGATGTTCGGGGTGATGTACGAAATTATAATCTTCTTTTTCTTTAAGCTTCTTCATCGTCTAAATCATCAAATACTTCATTACCACCAATCTTATATACATTTCTCAAATACTCTTTGAAATCTGTTTCTTCAAGAATAGGCTTCCAGAACTCTTCGGTTAGAGTTGCTGCTTCACGTACTTTAGATTCTGAAACTTCGCCAGTTTCTTTATCGACTTTAGAATACCAACCATTAGAAGGTTTGACAACATATCCACCAGATAGACCAAGATCTAATAGACCAGAGTATTTCTCTACGCCACCTTCCCATGATACTGAGATAGGAATCTTAGATTGTTCTTTAGTGAATCGAGATTTTTCTACTTTAATAATAAACTCATAACCAACTATATCTGTACCCTTCTTATTTTGTCTACGACCAATAATCCAAATGTTATCAGCTGAGTAGTAAATACCAGTACCACCAGAAACAACATCTTTAGGGAACAAACCAATTTCTTTATATGTGTGATTGATTGCGAGTAATGGAATATCTTTCATTGCAAGATAAGGTGTTACCATACGGAATAAACCTTTAAGTGCTTTTGCGCGTGACATATCTGCAACTGCTTTTTCATTCAATGCATCTTCTAACTCTTTCTTAGATGCAAGGTTACCAACAGAATCGATTACAACAATAACTCTGTCACCACGTTCTAGATTCTCTAACTGAGAAACAAGATCAAACTTTAACTCTTCTACATTAGTGACTGGTGTATGTAATACACGACTTGTATCGATATCAAAATTCTTAAAATAAGATTGAGGGGAACCAAACTCTGAATCATAAAATAACATAACAGAATCTTCATACTTTTTCATATAGGCAGAAGCCATAAGTAAAGCAAAAGATGTTTTGAAATGTTTTGAGGGGCCTGCAAGAACTGTTAGTCCAGGTGTAAGTCCACCATCTGGATCGCCAGATAACGCTACGTTAATCATAGGCACATCTGTCACGATCATATCTTTTTCGTTAAAAAACTTAGACTCAGAAAGAATATTAGTATGAGAAACTTTACTATTCTTTTTGAGTTTATCCATTATTGACGGCATAATAACTCCATTTTTAATTTTATAGTAATACTATTATAACATGGTTTTGTACAAATGTACATCATTATTTTTTCTATTGATAATAATTTTGAAACCATCCAACGAATGATTTAATTCCTTGTTTAATATTGTTTTGAGGTTTATATCCAAGTTTGCTTATCTTGGTTAAATCAGATAGAGTGTGTCGGACATCTGCAGGATGCATATCTTCAAATTTAATATTTGCTTTCTTTCCAACGTTCTTTTCGATTAGATGTACAAAATCCATAAGTGGTACTTTTTCTCCAGTACCGATATTATATATCTCGTGAGTATTAATTTTAAGTACTTCATCAATTAAAATTTTAATACCCTGTACAATGTCAGAAACATGAGTAAAGTCTCTTGACATTTCTCCATGACCAAATACTGTGATTTGCTCATCATTTAAGATCTTTTCTGTAAAACTATGTAAAGCCATATCAGGTCTTCCATATTCACCATATACAGTAAAGAATCTAAATCCTATAGAAGCAGGCAAACTACTATTCATAAACTGACATTCATTCACATACTTAGACCATGAATATGGATTTGAGTGATGGAAAAATTGAATGTCCTCTGTGAATGGAGGAGTCTGTCCTTTATAAACACTTGAACTAGATGCATATACAACTGGAATATTTTTCTTTTCGGCAGCATCTACAATTCGTTGTGTACCATTAATATTATTATCAATGTAAGTATATTTGTTATCTAATGAAGCTCTAACACCTGGCCAGCAAGCAAGGTGAATAATAACATCTATTTTATTTAATAGACCTTCATCAAACCCTCTAATATCTGCTTTATGAATACTTGCACCAGCAACATATAAAATCTTTGCTCTATCAAATTTTATTTCTGGATCATAATAATCATTGAAGTTATCGATACCAACAACTTCATGACCATCTTGTAATAAATTATTAGCTAAATGAAATCCAATAAATCCTGCTATTCCTGTTATATAAACCTTCATTCAAACCTCACATTTTGTTCTTTTTCTCTATCATCTTTTTCATAATCTTTTCTATATTCATTATTACGGTTAAGAACATATTCTAGTATCTCCATATTAGAGAACTTAGCAAATGCAGAAACATCTTTTGGAAAACATGCACCACCAAAACCACGCTTACCATCAAAACCAGGTACACGTGTATGTGCCTGTGTGATACGTGGATCTGTTCCTATTGCATTAATGATCTTACCAAAGTTTCCACCAAAGTTTTCTACAACATCATAAAACTCATTAAACCATAATACCTTTGTTGCAAGAAATGAATTAATACCATATTTAACAAAACTTGCATCTACTGCAGACATATGATAATTTTGACATGGTTTACAAATACTATATTCTTTATAGATTCGTTCTAGCTCTTCTGTATTATCTCTATCACCACCAAAGATCTGAATAAATGGATTAGTAATATCTTCATTAGCATTCTTTTCTGTTAAAAATTCTGGATTATAAACTAATTGTAAATTAGGATATTTTTCGAATATGCTAGTAATAAGATCTGGAGAAATAGTTGATTTAATTACAACAATACCAGCTTTGTGTTTAAATGGATTACCTAGTTCATGTAATACTTCTTCTGTAATACTAATGTCGCATGTACCATCTTCTCCCATTGGAGTTGGTAAACAAATAAATGTAACATCACTATCTAATTCCATATCCTTAAGATTGTTACCAAACTTAGGATCAATAATAGTTTTATTTACTCCATATTGGAATGCATAATCAATTGCACCACCAACAAATCCATGACCTATAATTGTTAATTTTAACATAGTATATCCTTATACGAAAAATTCATCCAAATCACCTGTTACAACATTCTTAGGTTTGCCTTGACGTTGTTCCCAACCTGATTCCCAACCGGAATTATTATTTATATCAGAAGGAACGTGATCAAAAGTATTATCACTGCGTGGCACATAATTTTGACCGAATCTAACAAAATCACACATTACATCTTCATTATCTCTTGGAGCTCCACCCATTCTTTCACATAGAACATCCATCATTTCATCTGTTGAATATCCTTTTGAAAGCATTTTCATACAACGTACTGCATTATTACCAAAGTATCCATGTGACATATCATCTACTAAGTCTTTATGATAATCACCTAAATCATATGAAAAGGCTGCATAGACAAAATTAAATCTTCTATGACCATTTTGAATATTATATTCATTTAAATAATCTACAACATTCTTATGTGTTTTCTTTTCACCTTGATTTAAATATTCAATAAGATTATCTAACAAAGGTGATAATTCTGTTAACATGAAATCTAAACCAGTTACACCTTTTCTTGGTGAAGGTGGTTGGTTACCAATAGATGTGAACAATGGTTTACCTTTAGCTTTAGTATCAATCATGTGTTCTTGCATGTCTTTTATATCTCTTAGGTTACCCCAATACTGAATAGCATTATTTCTGTAACCATGATCTCTTGTAAATGAAGCACCTGAACCAGTAAAACGATGGCACATATAAACATAAAACCATGTTTTTAGATCCCAGTTCTTTGTATCATATGTAGAGATAATACTCTTTCGATTTGAATTATGATGATGTTTCTTTGGAGTATCTTCCATGTATTTTAGATCTTGTAATACATTAGAGAATCCAGCAGCGTTTCTTGTATAACAATCGTAAATATCAATTGATTGCATTAAAGGATCATTCACTACTTTATTAGCTTCTTCACCTTCGTATGAGATCTTACCCCAGTTGCAGTTATCTTGTAACCATTTTGCTCTAGGATAATAATAATTAGTTAGCACATCAAGTGCTTCTTCATTAAGCCATTTCGACATTCTTTTTCCAATCTCTATATGAATCTATTCGATCATATATTGTTTCATCAAGTAATTCAGGTTCTTTTCCAACATTCCAAAATAGAATATCACGATCAGTATTCTTTGGAATATACTTCCAAACTTTACCATCATAAGTATCTATATTAGGAAATGGTGGTAAATTTTCTTTATGTTCTCCACGAGTAAATGCAAGCGGTTCAGATATAGCATCTGCTCTACCTAATTCACCAGCTTTCATATTACGAGAAACACAAACAGAAGTAAACTTAGCATTTGGCCAAGCAATTTGTAATCCTCTTGTTAATACACCAGTTGATGTAGCACAATAGACTTCTTCTGGTTCTGGTATTCGAGAAGCAGTCTTTACAATTCCAGCAGTTACCTTTTCATGTTTTAAACCTAATGGAACAAAGAATGCATTCTTTCTTTGATCTGCCCATTTCTTTGCAATTAGATTTAAATTAGGCATTGCTGCGATTCTATGAAATTCATAATCACAACCACGTTCAATACAACAAGCTTGGTGATGTGAGATTTTTTTTGATGAAGGCATGAATAACATAACTTTTTTATTATGTCGTTTTGCAACATCTAATATAGAAACACCAGCTAATCCTGTTCTTGGTTGCACATAAACAATTGTGTCAATATGTTCTGGTAAAGATGATATTAAACAATCACCACCACGAACTTTAGATCCTGTAATAAAGTCATCACGTACTACACGCACACCTTCATGTTCAACAATTTGTGGAATACCATAAGGATCTTCCCAATCTTTTGCTAGTTCTAAGTAATAATCTTTTGCTTCTTCATGTGTATATAAAGGACCTACGTCCTTATTAATACCATCAATAATGTGTTTATTATGCGCCAAGTGGTGATTCTCCCCAGTCGTTCTTATAATAATATGGTGGTGCTATATGAAAAGAACTACCATGTTCCATAAATGTTTTTGCATATTTCTCTGGATCCATTGTATACCAAAATGCCGGTGGATCAATAGTCATATTGCCTGATTCTTCTTCGAGAATATCTATAAACTGTTTTGTAAGCTCTGCTCGTTCTTGTTGACTACCAAAGAATGGTGTCTTTTTATAATAACCAGTTTTAGGAATGCGTCTACCTTCATATTCTACCGGAACTGGATAAGAATAATAAACTTGACAATCATAATCATGTTCTAGTTTTGTACCTTGTTTAACATACTCAACAATTAAGTCACGTAAACTACTATCATGTCTAAGAAGATGATGGCGAATATCGATAGAGCCAAAAGAAAGAAAAATGGTATTATCAGGCTGAGTCCCTCTGAGAAAAGAATCCAGGCCGACTTTAAGAGCACCATGAAGAGTTTTGCCATCATTCCTATAAACGCGATGCCCAGGACCACTGAAAGCAATAGTATGAGAATCTCCGAGAGTGATGTTTCCATTTAAATCCTCCTGTTTAAGTGAAGGAATAGTTTGTAATCTTTTTGATACAGTATCACACCATTGTTCTGTGATTCCTTCATAAGTTGTTTTTGCACCAATACGTTTCTTTAACATTGCTCCATAGTCTGGCATATCCCAATCTAAAGAGACAACATCTTTACAAGCACAAATTAAATTAATACGATCAAATACTTCTTTAGCTGCTCCACCAAATAGATTTAATGTACCACCAAAGTTGGCACCATGGTCAATATAAACTTTATCTGCTGATAAAATATTAGGTGAGCATTTATGATCTATAATTGCATTTAGTTGGTCCCTCCATACTTGAGTCCAACCATGCACATGTGATTTTTCATTCTTAGGAATATTTGATATAGGATTAGTAATTACTTTCATACATCTATTATATCATAGTTTGAAGTAAAAGTACAATTATAATTTAATTGAATCGTATTTAACTCCAGCTTCATCAAACATCAATTTAGTATTTTTAAAAGATTCACGCCATTTTTCAGGTACAATCATTTCTAACATTACGACTCTTTTTACACCACATTGAATAATACCTTTTGCACATTCAGAGCAAACAGGTAATCCATAAACATACATTGTAGAATCTTTTAATGATACACCATTATAAGTTGCATTATAAATTACATTCTTTTCTGCATGTACAATGTAAGTATATTTTTCTTCTCTATTATTATAACGATCTTCAAGATCTTTCATTTTACGTGGAAAACCATTATAACCTTGTGCTAGTACTTTTCTATCTTTAACTGCAATAGCACCAACTTGTGTTGAAGGATCTTTGGACCATGTAGCGATTTCTTTTGCTAAATTAAGAAATCTTTTATCCCACTTCCCTTCATCGTGTTTGATGTGTATATTTAATCTATTTGCCATTATTTTACTAAATCAAAATGTCTTTCATAAACGTGTAAATTTTGTACTTGCCAATGTATATTACCAGCAGTAATCTCTTCTTCAGATAGTGCAGTAATATCTTTTGCTAATGTATTTAGTACATGTTTTTGCCAAGCATAATCATTCTTATATCCAAATACAACATCATTAGATCTCATTTGAACAACACAATGAAGCTTATTGTCGCGAATATAATATGTAACAGCATTTGTACAAATAAAATCATTCTTATCATTTTCATTGTATTCAACCCAAATCTCTGGACGATTATAAATCATAGAAGCTCTACGACCATCAGGAGATCTTAATAACTCATCAATGACTTGACCATATTGATTATGATACTTATCAGATAGGATTAGGAATCCATAATTAGAATTGATTTCACCATGAGTATTTGCAGAATATTTCCAAGCTTGTGGTGGTTCACGATCTTCACCATAGATGTCATTAATATTAGTAGACATAGAATCATACCAATCTAATTCTTTTTGTACATACTCTTCATTGACTGTACCAAAGATAGCAGGTTCATCTGCAATAAATGATGCACCAATTAATTCAATTGTTTTAGCACCAGTTTTATCTACCGTAAAGTTTTCTGCTGCCAATTCACTTTTAAAGTATTCTCTAATATCACTTACATTCATAATTAACTCTTTATTAAATTTATTTCTTTTACTCTTTGTCTCAATCCACTAGAACTAAATCTATGATCTCGTTTATTAAAATAAAGAGTAATATTTCTTTTCTTACATATATCTCTACCAGTAAAATCTTGGTTTCGATACTCTTCACCTAGAATACGTACTTGAATATCACGCATTTCTAAAATATCTTCTAAGTCTTGTTCTGTTAAATATGGAATAATCTCATCTACATATTTAACTGCTTCAAGTTGTGTATAACGTTCAACAATAGTTTGAACTGGTTTGTTCTTAGTCTTTCTATCTATACTTGGATCTATTTGTAATGCAGCAATCAAATAATCACATTGTGACTTTGCTTCTCTAAGCATCTCAATATGACCAGCATGTAATAAATCAAATGTTGATGCAGTAATTCCTATCTTCATTTCATATCCCTTCTACCATCAAAAACACAAACGAAATAACATCCATTATTTCCAGCATGAACTCTATGGAATACTCCATCTTCAATAAGAACTACATCACCAGGACCTACTTCAATTTTATCATCATCTAGTTCCATAATACCTGAACCACTTACAAAGAAATAAACTTCTTCCTGACCTTTGTGGTTATGTCCTGTTGTTGATTTATTAGGTCGTAATTGTGTAGAACTTAATACAAGATTCTTTAATGTATTATTATCTCTGACAATATATCTGTCATCCATCTTGGTGATCTCGCCACCAATGTCATTCATTAAGTATCGCATGGTTTATATCTGTCATCCATTTGAGGATTTTCTACTGTTTGCACCATAAGAAACATTAATTGGCACATTGCATGAGCAAGATGTCGTTTGCCAGATTCTGGATCTATGTCTTCGCCACGCCAATAAGCATTTAGGTGTCGTTGTAAAGATGCATAAGTACGTGAATGAGTAGTCTTGTGACCATCATATCGCCAGTTATGTGCACCGTATTTGTCCACACCGAATTGCATAACTACGCATGCTTCTTCGAGAACTTCGGGTGGGATTAAAGATAAGTTAGGTTTGTCGTTGTCGTATTTCATAATATAATATTATAACATGTTTTGGTCGGATTGTACATATTTATTTCCATTCCATTTATAAAAAGAATGAAACCAATATTCTTTCTTGTCTCTTTCAAAAATCATAATCTCATCTGATACATCATCACCATACCAGCTTTTCTTTTTAGACATATCTTTTAGGATATTAGGAATCTTGGTTACATCAGCAATAGTCTTGATCTCTCTTGAAATTCCATCTGGACTAATCACATCACGAAATTCAAATGTATCTTCTGTATAATTATGTTCTGTAATTAAATAAAACTCAGCTGCTAAACCAAGCTTTGTATGAAATTCAATAAGTTCATCGCTTCTTCCGTTGCGTCTTGATTCAGACATCTCAGAAATCAAACGATCTAATGTAGGTTTACAATAAGCATCAAATCCAGAAGGATCTAAATCATCAAAGTGAAATTTCATATTATCCATTTTTATATACGTATTCAAGTGCACGATCTGCTTCTTTATCCATTGGTCTATTCTTATACCAATTACCTGTGTCAAGATCGAATTGACGGCATAACTGAGATATTTCATCTGCAGTGATAGGATACTTTTTACTAATTGCATTACCAGCAACAGCAACCATTATTTGATACATCTTATGATACCAACCTGTATTATTAATAGTTTGATATTCGGCTGCAAGAGACTTAGGCCAGAATGGACAATCAACATAAGAGGTCCATTCAAAGTTTTCTGTTAATTGAGCTTTACGATGTTCAATGATTTGCTTTTGCATTGCTTCCGGAAGTCTATCAAAGAAGTTATTCAATGAAGCTTTTTCCGGCATTGGATGTTTAAAGATTAACTCATCTGGGTCCACAAAAGCCCCGTCACGATAGCTGAAAATAAAGTTATCAGCATTATCATATGTCGCTGGGATGTAATACATTCTTGATAGATCCTTAGTCTGTCTGTCTCCGAGATCTCCGAGTTCAGTCTGGAGAGCATACCAGAATCTTTTGATTCGATCGCTTCTAATATGTCGTGTAAGAGGAAAGACAAGGCGGAACTTCGGAGCACTAGGGGTACTGCTTGCAGTAGAATAGCAAATAAAACGATAATTGGGAAAGCGTCGTAGTAGTTCATCTTTGAGATCTCCGGTAAATTCAAAATCATCAACATCGACCGCAGCCCATCCAGCCCAATCAGTTACGTTGTCATTTTTTCTTGTTGTATTGTGTTTATATATCGCAGGAGACATCAACTCTGCAGACTTTTTATCTTTTTTAGGTAGTTCAGCAAGCTTATACAAGAAAGCTTCGAATGCATCGAAGTCTTTCAAGTCTATACGTTTATCAGTCTTATTATCGAATACTGATTTAAAAAGCGTCAGGGAGATGTCCGGTATTGTCATTATGTGTAGGTGCTGTCCATCCTTCAGGTTTCATTAAGTCAGGTAATCCAAGTGGATTAGGTCGTTCAGGTTTAATACCACGTTGTTTTGACATATTAGCTTCATGCACACGATTCCATGCAACTTGTGAATCAACACCAAATGCATCTAGAGTACCAAGAGCTACAACGCAAATATCAATTAAACCATCTACAATTTCATCACAATCACCAATAGCAATTGCACGTTTAGTTTCATCAAATTCTTCTTGAATAAAATTCATACGGAACTCAATAAACTTTTGTAGTTTCTCTTTATCATTAAGATTTTGTTCAATCCAGTCATGCACGCCAAATTTATCATGCATGGCTTTCATATCATTAGGGAAAGTTTTATTCATCATAGTACCTATTATATCATAGTTTAAGTTAAAAGTACATAGTTTATGCAAAAAATTCATCGAGACTTGCAACAGGTTCAGGAGTCCATTTAATAGAATCTAGAATCAGTTTCAGTGGTTCAACAAATGTTTTGTTAAACTGCTTTTCGTAATCTATGTACTTATTTAGTTGTAATTCAGACGGCAATACATCTGGAAAAGCAATTACATTCTCTTGAATTGGGTTTGGCATTTTTAAATAACAGAATTTAATACGATCACCATTTGATACCAATTCATATTTCTTTGTTAGTTTTGCTTGCGAAACATACTTATTATATAGTAAAGATCCACGTACATGAATAGGTGTACCTTTCTTATAAATAGAATGTCGGTCCTTCCAATTAGTCACATTTGATACACTTCTTGGGAAGGCAACTTCATGCGCAGGCAATGATTTAAATTCTTGTTTGAAGTCCGCAATAAACTTTTGTGTTTCAGCTTCTGAACCAGAGATAATAATCTTAAATATATCTTTGAATTTATTACGGCAAACTTCAGGAGTAGAAGACTTAATAGCTTCAATACCCATGATCTTAAGTTTAGGCTCTTTATACTGTACACCTTCATTGTTATGTACATTTAGAATATAACGTTTCTTTGCAGTCCATATACCACGATCTGCAATTACTTCACGTCCCATTTCCATACGCGGCTTATAACAATTCATTTTATTGAATAGTTCATCATAAGCTTTTGCAAGAACCGGTTCAAAATGTTCTTTACTAATCTTGTCAAGGAATTGTACAGGATTCGGTGGATTCAGCTTCTTAACTAAAGGTCCAAAGTTAACATACAATGAATCTGTATCAATAGCAATAATATAATCTTTATCTGTTTTTAGTACATCATTCATTGCTTTATTCATAGCTTTCTCAGCCCATTGAATAGCCAATTGACCTGTCAATGTAATACCTTCAGCTAGACGCAAATCAAAATACTTGAAGTACTGATTACCCATTGCACCATAAAGAGAGTTCATAAGAATTTTAATAGCCATTTGTTGGTTATTAAGCTTATTAATTTCTTTATCTAGTTTATCTGATTTATCATTCTGAAATTGAGATTGAGTTGCAAGCATAAGATCTTTTACGATTCTACGTTCTGCATAATAATCTTCAATGATTCCAGGAATAACACCAGGAAAGTCTTTTGTATAGGTAGATCCATTGGCTGCAACAGAATATGGTGATTTAACATTATCTGATTTCAAATAGTATTCAACACCAGAAGATTCACCTTGATTAATAATAGTTTCAGGTGACATGTTCCATTGTACAATAATATTAGGATAGAGTGAGTTTAAGTCAAATGACACAACCCAGTCGTGCGCGCCAGTCTTTGGATTCTTAACATAACCACCGGCAAATGGTTTCCATGGATTATCAGAACGATTGACAGGTGGAACTGTTTTCTCTGACATTAGTTTACGATAGATAATTGATTCCCATATTGCTGTAGTACCAAATGTATCTTGGTAATT
>Ga0181581_10004005_pt1 | contig 11504 bp, 8 predicted proteins | sample 071ome_22_FD_132433 | JGI IMG/M metagenome (GOLD analysis project Ga0181581, IMG submission 132433) | Coastal salt marsh microbial communities from the Groves Creek Marsh, Skidaway Island, Georgia - 071404AT metaG (megahit assembly) | ecosystem: Environmental > Aquatic > Marine > Intertidal zone...
AGCGGAGTGGTCAGTGCGTGAACGTGAGCGCCGTCCACGCGACGGACAAGGTCAACCCCCGCGGTGATGTTCCCCCACTGGTCCGAACCGCCCGTTTGCAGCACGCATCCGTACTGCCGGTGCAACTGCAAGTAGTCGTAGGACTGCAGGAGTTGGTAACTGAACTCGGTATAGCTGATGCCGTCCTTCGCAAGGCGGGCGGCAACGGCCTCTCGGTCCAGCATCCGGTTGACACTGAAGTGCTTGCCCACATCGCGCAGGAACTCAAGTGCACTGAGGCCCTGGGTCCACTCGTAGTTGTTGACCATGACTGCGGCGTTGCTGCCGGAGAACTCGTAGAACCGTTCCAGCTGACCTCTGATGCGATCCACCCACGCCTGAACGGTTTCCGCCGGGTTGAGGGTCCGCTCCCCCGACTCTTTTGGATCACCGATCAGCCCCGTTGCACCGCCGACGAGGGCCAGCGGGCGATGACCGTGCAGCTGGAAGCGCCGGACGGTCAGGATCTGGGCGAGGTTGCCGAGGTGCAAACTCGGAGCCGTTGGGTCGAAGCCGCAATACAGCGTGATCGGGCCCGCGTCCGTCGCCTCCCGCAGCACACCGAGGTCGGTGCTGTCGGAAATAAGCTCACGCCACAGGAGTTCTTCGATTATGCCCGTCACGCGGGCATTCTTCCCCATAGAGCCCCTGCGTCACCCCGCTGGCATCATTCCCCGCGTGGCGTATTCCTCAGCGAAGATGAAGAAGGCAGCCGCGTACATAGTCCAGGCTGATCCGTGCTTTGCCGAGATAGTCGAAACCTCTCCCCTATGCACCATCGGCAAGGGGGTCCGAACGTCCCTGACTCCTTTCCATTCACTGGTGGGTTCGGTTATCGCTCAGCAGGTCTCAGTCAAAGCGGCGGACTCCATCACTCAGAAGTTGACCGAGCAACTCGAGGGGGACGTCACACCGGAGCGGGTCCATTCGACGTCGCACGATGAACTCCGATCCGCCGGACTATCCGGGGCGAAGGCCAAGACGATCAAAGGACTGGCGCACGCCATTCACACCGGTGCCCTCGACCTGGAAAACGCTCTCACCCACCCCGATGACTCAGCAGTTGTCGCTGAGTTGACCAAGCTTTGGGGTATCGGTCGGTGGACCGCTGAAATGTTCTTGATGTTCACGATGCATCGATTAGACGTGTGGCCCACGGGCGATCTGGCAATGCGCAAAGGTTGGAACATCGTTCACGGCGAGAGTGGTGACATCGATCCCAAAGTCCTCGAGCCGCTTGGCGATCCCCTGCGCCCTTACCGCAGTGTTGTCTCCTGGTACTGCTGGCGGGCCGTGGAAGGCGGCAGCTCAAGCTGGTGACGAGGTGCGAAAGCAGCCTCGGAACCAGAAGAATCCGGCCCCCGTCAGAGCTCCCACCGCGTTAGCGAGTGCGTCGGTCACTTGCATGGCTCGGTCAGGGGTCAGCCCCTGAACTCCCTCGAGAGCGACTCCGATGACCATCGCGACGATGGCGCTGATCCAGATCCTGGGTTGTCGTTGAGAGAAGACCAACAGCACGGTGAGCCCGAAGTAGCCGAATGCGTGGAGGATGAAATCGCCGAAGAAGTACGCGCTTTGGACTTCATCCGCGGGTGCGATGGATCCGAGGATGAGGACTAGAAGCCAGCCGGCAGCCAATGCTCGAGCCACCCAGAAACGCACGTTAGGAAGCCCACGTCTGCCGGGCAGATGCCGTCTGGTGAACCAGTGACTCGACCTGCTCTTTCACCCGATCCGGTGCGGTACCGCCGACAGCATTTCGTGAAGCAAGGGCACCGTCGACCGACAGCACGTCGCGAACCGCTGGCCGCAACTCGACGTCGATCGCCGCAAGATCGGATTCGGTTAGGTCCCATAATTCGATGCCGCGTGACTCAGCAGCCTGAACGCAGGCACCAGCAATCTCGTGGGCCTTTCGGAACGGGATGCCTTCTCGCACCAACCACTCGGCGATATCCGTCGCCAACGCGAAGCCTTCTGGTGCAGAGGCAGCCATGAGTTCGGTGTCGAACTCGAGTGTGCTCATCATGCCGGTCATCGCGGGGAGCACCAGCAACAGTTGATCGACGGTGTCGAAGGCCGGTTCCTTGTCCTCTTGCAGATCTCGGTTGTAGCCGAAGGGCAGTCCCTTGAGTGTTGCCAGGAGACCGGTGAGGTTGCCGATCAATCGCCCAGACTTCCCGCGTGCGAGCTCGGCGACATCAGGGTTCTTTTTCTGCGGCATGATCGATGACCCGGTAGACCATTCGTCATGGAGTGTGGCCCAGGCGAACTCCCGACTGGCCATCAAGATGACTTCCTCGCCGATACGCGAGAGGTGGACCCCGATCATCGCGCCCACAAAGCAGAACTCCGCGACGAAGTCCCGATCGCTCACGGCATCGATCGAGTTCCCAAGGGCCGAATCGAAACCGAGCTCCTCTGCTACACGTTGCGGATCGAGTCCCAAGCTAGAACCTGCCAAAGCTCCGGCACCCAGCGGTGAACGAGCCGCGCGCCTATCCCAATCGGAAAGACGCTCGACATCGCGAAGCAAGGCATGGCTGTGCTTGGCGAGCTCGTGCCCGAAGGACACAGGCTGGGCATGCTGCAGGTGCGTAAATCCAGGTGAGACCGTGGTGATGTGTCGTGCCGCCTGAGCGTTGATGGCGTCGACAAGGTCAAGGAGGTCGCCGGCGATCTGCCCGGCCGCATCGCGCAGGAATAGCCGGAAGTCGGTGGCTACCTGATCGTTGCGGCTGCGACCCGCGCGGAGCTTCCCACCGAGGTCACCGAGTTTCTCGACGAGTAGGCGTTCGACGGCGGTGTGGACGTCCTCATCAGCAGCGATCGGTGCCACCGTGCCGGCTGCAACCTCAGCCGCGAGTTCATCTATGGCCAGCTCAATCGCTGCGCCCTCGGTGTCGGTGAGCAGGCCGGCACGCTGCAAAACGTGGGCATGGGCTCGGGTCTGACGGAGGTCGTAGGGAGCCAACCGCCAATCAAAATGCGTCGACCGGCTCAGCGCCGCCATCGCGTCGGATGGGCCACTCGCGAACCGGCCGCCCCAGAGCCGCATCGATTCTTCCTGCTGCGCCATCGTCTAACCCTTCTCCGATAAGTCGAGCAGCGTGTCACACATCTGCTGCGCTTCGGCATTGCTCCGCATCACGATGATGATCGTGTCGTCCCCTGCAACCGTTCCGACCGGAGCGAAGAGGCCACTTCGATCTACGTGACCTGCGAGGTATTGCGCCGCACCCGGCGGCGTATGCAGGACGGCGATGTTCTGGGCGGCTTCTGCCCGAAGCAACGTCTCTGCAAGAACGTGCGTCAACCCGGCGTCACCGGTGGGCAGGGAGGTGTCCCAGTCCGCTTGCGTCGGAAGTGTGTATCGCGCGACGCCGGCCGCTGCGGACTGCTTGATGGCACCCATCGCGTCAAGATCCCGGGACAGGGTCGCCTGAGTGACCTGGATGCCGTCATCGGCCAACAGCCGGCCGAGTTCCTCTTGTGAACCGACCGACCGTTCAACGATGAGCGTCGCGATGCGAGCACGGCGTGCAGCGACCGAAGCCGGCAGGGTTCGCGTTGTCATGCGATGCTCCCCCACACCTTGATGGCTTGCTCGATGTCGTCATCCGTGATTGTCAGCGCAGGGGCCATTCGAATGGCCTGGGGAGAGACCGGATTGGCGAGGACGCCACGGGAACGCAATTCACGTTCGACATCTGCCGAAGGTTTGTTGGCCAGCGCAGCTGCTCTCAGTAGACCGCGTCCGCGAACCTCCGTAACGAGGCCACCGGCGCTCTCCATCACTCCTGCCGCAAGCCGTTCACCCAGTTCGACGGCGCGCTGACGAAGTCCGTCTTCCTCGATGGCGTCGAGGACCGCGAGTGCCGCGGACGCGCTGACGGGATTGCCGCCGAAGGTCGAGCCGTGCATGCCCGGCTGAAGAAGTGTCGCTGCGTCACCGATGCCGATCACGGCACCGATGGGAATCCCGCCACCGAGCCCCTTGGCCAGCGTGACGACATCGGGCACGATCTCCTCCGCTCGATAGGCGAACCACTCACCTGTGCGTCCGATGCCGGTCTGCACTTCGTCCACGACCAGCAGTGCTCCGGCGTTGCTCGTGATGTCCCGAGCGTTCCTCAGGTAGCCGGGCGGCGGCACGACCACGCCGGCCTCACCTTGGATCGGCTCGAGGAACACAGCAGCGGTGTCGGAGTCGACCGCATCGAGAAGCGCGGCGGAGTCGCCGAACGGAACGGTGATGACTTCACCGGGCAGCGGTCGAAACGGATCGGCCTTGCCGGGTTGGGCCGTGAGAGCGAGGGAGCCCATGGTGCGGCCGTGAAAGGACCCTTCGGCCACCACGACCTTGGTTCGGCCGGTGAGACGGGTCATCTTGAATGCCGCTTCGTTCGCCTCGGCCCCGGAATTGCAGAAAAAGACCCGAGCGGAGGGTTCTCCGACGATCTCGATCAGCCTCTCGGCCAGTGCCATGCCGGGTTCGGTTGCGTAGAGGTTGCTGACATGTCCAAGCGTGGCCAGTTGTCGATTCACCGCTTCGGCGATTCGCGGATCCGCATGACCGAGTGCGTTGACCGCTATTCCTGCGATGAGGTCGATGTATTCGTTGTCGTCAACATCCCAGACGCGTGAGCCGCGTCCGCGACTTAACATCACCGGAGGTGTGCCGTAGTTCGCCATCATGGCGTCCGCCCAGCGCTGCTGCCAGTTCATGACGATTCACCCTTGGGAACCACCATGGTCCCCACACCTCGATCGGTGAACACCTCAAGCAAGATGCTGTGCGGGACTCGTCCATCAATCACGTGCGCACGCGACACACCTGATTCCACTGCCCGAAGGCACGCCTCCATCTTGGGGATCATCCCGGAAGACAGGGTCGGCAGCATGGTGCGCAGCTCGTCGGCGGGGAGTACTTCGATCACTTCGTCGCTCGTCGGCCAATCCCGATAGAGACCCTCGACATCGGTCAGCATCACGAGTTTCTCTGCCTCCAGCGCGACGGCGACTGCTCCGGCTGCGGTGTCTGCGTTGACGTTAAGGGTCTCGCCATTCTCTCCGCGGGCCACCGTCGAGATGACGGGAATCAACCCCTGATCCAACAAAGCGAGGACCGGCTCGGCCCGCACCTCGGTGATGTCTCCAACCAAGCCGACGTCAACGGGCTCACCATCGACCATTGCTGACCGCCTGACCCCGTTGAGCAGTCCGCCATCTTCGCCCGACATGCCGACGGCAAGCGGTCCGTGTTCGTTGATGTCCCGCACGATCTCCCGCTGAACCTGGCCGGTCAGCACCATCTCGACCACCCGCATGACCTCGGGAGTGGTCACCCGTAGACCCCCACGGAACTCCGACTCGATGTTGAGTTGTTCGAGCATCGCGTTGATCTGTGGGCCACCACCGTGCACCACCACCGGCCGAAGTCCAGCAAGGCGCAGGAAGACGATGTCTTCAGCGAATGCCGCAGTGAGGCCTGAATCGACCATGGCATTACCGCCGAATTTGATCACCACGGTGCTGCCATGGAAGCGGCGCAGCCACGGCAGCGCACCGGCGAGCACGCCGGCCTTTTCCTTGGCTTCTTCAATTGAACGTTGCATGTCGCGTGACTCCTAGGTGGAATAGGCCGAGTTCTCGTAGACGTAGTCCGAGGTGAGATCGTTCGTCCAGATGGTCACGTTGGACTCCCCCGCCTTCAGGTACACGTCAATCAGGACATCGCGCTCGGACATCTCAACGGCGTCGCGCGAATCGCCGACACCACCGCCACGGCACACCATGACGCCATTGATTGCAACGTCAACCTCATCAGATTCGAAAGCCGCAGACGTTGTTCCTAGAGCTGACAGGACGCGACCCCAGTTTGGATCTTCACCGTGAATGGCGCACTTGAGAAGGTTGCTGCGCGCGATCGCCCGAGCGGCTTCGAGTCCGTCTGCTTCCGAGTGCGCTCCGTGAACGGTGATCGCGATGTCCTTCGAGGCCCCTTCAGCGTCGGCTATCAGCTGCCGCGCGAGGTCTATGCACACATCCGTCAGCACTCGCACGAAGGAGTCGATCTCCGGGGTTACCTGCGAAGCGCCGTTCGCGAGAGCGATCACGGTGTCATTGGTGGACATGCAGCCGTCGGAGTCGATCCGATCGAAACTGACCGACGTTGCCTGTCGCAGAGCCGCATCGAGGTCTGTCGCGGAGACGTCGGCATCGGTGGTGATGAACACCAGCATCGTCGCGAGACCGGGGGCAAGCATTCCGGCGCCTTTCGCCATGCCGCCGATCACGTACCCCTCCCCCTGCCGGACCGCCAACTTGGGAACAGAGTCGGTCGTCATGATCGCCAGAGCCGCAGACTCGCCGCCGTCATCGGTCAGGGCTGCAACGCATTCGTCGATGCCAGCGTGAACTTTGTCCATCGGTAGCAACTCACCGATCAATCCTGTCGAGCACACGAGTACGTCTCCGGCACCGACTTCGGTAACGGCTTCGGTGAGGCCACGTGATGTCGCCTCCGCCATCGCGTGCGCATCCTGGAAGCCCCGGGCACCCGTGCAGGCGTTCGCGCCTCCGGAATTGACGATCACGGCGCGTGCACTTCCATCGCTCACCGCCTGCCGCGACCACAGCACCGGTGCTGCGGGGAAACGGTTACTGGTGAAAACCGCCGCCGCGTGGTCCTTCGGTCCGTCGTTAACAATCAGCGCAACGTCGGGTTTACCGGATGCCTTGATGCCGGCCGCGAGGCCAACAGCGCGGAAGCCTTGCGCCGCTGTCACGCTCATGGCGCAACTCCGATGACATCCAGACCGGCGGCTTCGTCGTACCCAGTCATCAAATTTGCGTTTTGCAGCGCTTGTCCGGCCGCACCCTTGCCGAGGTTGTCGATGACACTCACCACCGTTACCCGACCAGTGCGCGCATCGACGGCAGCCTGCAGGTGCGCGCCGTTGGTGCCACTGACCGACCCGGACTGCGGCCATTGCCCTTCGGCAAGCACGCTCACGAACCGCTCACCGGCGTAGGCATCCTCAAGGATGCCCCGCGCATCAGTGTTCGGGGTGATTCGAGCGGTGCAGGTCGCGACGATGCCGCGCGGCATGGGGGCAAGCGTGGGCGTGAATGACAATCGAACGTCTCCGACATCCCAGCCTGCAGCCTTGGCGATGGACTGTTCCATCTCCGGAGTGTGTTGGTGGACTCCTCCGACTTTGTACGCGGACATCGAACCCATCACGTTGGTGGCGAGTAGTGAATCGCTGGCCTTGCGGCCTGCTCCCGAAGTGCCCGACGCCGCGACGACAACGATGTCCGTCGGTTCGATCACGCGTGCCTTCGCGAGCGGCGCAAGGGCGAGAGCCACCGCTGTCGGGTAGCAGCCGGGGTTGGCCACGTGACTGCTCGCGGCGATTTCGTCCCGCTTACCCGGGAGTTCGGGCAGGCCGTAGGTCCAGGATCCGGCGTGGTCACCGCCGTAGTAGGCGACCCAGGCATCGGCACTGGTCAGACGAAAGTCCGCTCCAAGGTCGACTACCCGAACGTCAGGCTCGAGTGCCTGCACGATAGCCGCAGACTCCCCGTGCGGAAGAGCCAGGAACACGAGGTCGGCCTGGTTGAGAACGTCGGGCGTTGTCTCATCGAGCACCATGCCCGCCCAGGGCGTCCCGGCGAACTGGGGGTGGGCCTGGGCGAGTGCCTCCCCCGCGCGACCCGCCGCACACGCCGCGAGCAGATCGAATGTTGGGTGCTGGGCCAGGTAGCGGAGTAGCTCTCCTCCGGCGTAGCCCGAGGCACCGGCGACGGCAACAGTGGTCATGACGGACGATTATACGCATATGCGCATGATCATCCGCCACCTACCGGAGACGGGCCCCTAGATCCGACGCGCATCTGTCGACGATGGCGGCTCGCACTCCGGCCAATTCCTCGGCCTCGAGCGTGCGGTCGGAGGCTCGGAAGCGCAGGGCGAAGGCGAGCGACTTGTATCCGTCGGGCACCTGATCTCCCTCGTAGACGTCGAAAAGCATCACCTCTTCGAGCAACTCCCCTGCTCCCTGCCGGATCGAGGCCGCAACCCGTTCAGCCGACGTGTCGATCGAGACGACCAGGGCGAGGTCCTCTTTAGCGACCGGGTGTGTGCTGAAGACCGGGGCGGGGCGGGCATCAACGCCCAGTGCAGTGATGGCGTCGAGATCGGCTTCCATCGCGCAAGATCGGGCGGGAAGACCCGCGTTTTCCAGGACTCCGGGGTGCAGTTCACCAGCGTGCCCGATCCTGGTGCCATCGACCATGACGCGACCCTGACGGCCGGGGTGGAAACCGGGGTCGCTACCTGGTTCGACGGTGATGCGACCGGAATCGATACCCGCCGACTCAGCAATCACCAGGACAGTCTCGATGGCGTCCGACCATGTGGTCGACCGTCCGGTTCCCCACCAACCACGAGGCTCCGCTAACCCGGCCCACAGCGCTGCGACGTGCATCGGCTGCTGCGGGAGGAGGTCCTGCAGGGCATCCCACTCCTGGTCTGACGGCCGCGCATGCACTCCGGGGCGGACCGGCTCGGCGGCGCTCACGCTGCCGCGGAAGATCGAGCTCAGTTCGAAGATGGAGAGGTCCGTGGTTCCGCGACCGACGTTGCGCTGCGCTGCAGCGATGAGGCCTGGGAGCAGTGAGCCGCGAAGCAGGGGTTGTTCGTCCGACAGCGGGTTGGCTAGCCGAGGAACGTCGCGGCGTGGATCGTCGTCGTTCCATCGCAACGCGTCGTGTTCGGTTTGGGAAACGAAGGGGTAAGTAAGGATCTCGGTCATGCCACGAGCGGCGAGCACAGCCCCGACGCGGCGGCGGACCCGCTGAGCCCAAGTGCGCCCGTGGCCCGCCGGGGCCGTCGGCAAAGTGGAGGGCAGGTTTTCGTAGCCGACCAGGCGCACCACTTCTTCGACCAGATCAGCCGGATCGGTGAGGTCCGGCCGCCACGGGGGTGACTCAACCGCGAGTTGATCGCTGTCGGGGTTGACAGTGACCGCGCAGCCGACAGATTCGAGGGCCGAAATAACGCGCCCGGCATCGATCGGCATACCTGCAACAGCCTCGGGGTGCTTCGAGCTCATTGTGATGACGCGGGTGTTCATCGGTGCTTCGACCGCGGTCATCCCCTGGTAACGGCCGCCACCGAGTTCGATGAGCAGTTCGGTGGCACGCGCGGATGCGACCGGGGCCAGGGTGCGGTCGATGCCACGCTCGAATCGGCGAGAAGCTTCACTTGTAAGGCGGTGGCGTCGGCCCATGCGGGCAACGATCGAGGCTTCGAAGAATGCCGCCTCGAGCGCAATGTTGGTGGTGCTGTCCGAGATCTCGGTATCGGCGCCACCCATCGTTCCGGCGAGACCGATCGGCCCGCGGTCGTCACGAATGGTGAGGTCATCGTGACCGAGCTTGCGCTCGACATGGTCGATGGTCTCGAGCACCTCGCCGGGTTGCGCACGATCCACCCGGACGGTCCCCTGAAGCGAATCCAGGTCGAAGGCGTGCAACGGTTGGCCGAGTTCGAGCATGACGTAGTTGGTGATGTCCACCGCGAGGGACACCGAACGCATGCCGCTGTCGCGCAGGCGATTGACCATCCACTGCGGGGTGGGTGCGCTGGGATCGAAGTCCGTGATGGTGCGCAGAGTGAACAGGGGGCAGGCATCGAGATCATCCGACGCGCATGCGTTGGGTGATCGGTCCCCCTCCGGAGCGGGCAACCCTTCGGGACGGTCGACCGGGTCCTCAAAACCGATGCCGTAGGCGATCGCTACCTCGCGGCCGATGCCGCGGGCGGATAGCGCGTATCCGCGGTCCGGGGTAATGGCGATATCGAGGATTTCGTCACCCACGCCTAGTACTGCCGCGGCGTCGTCACCGGGAGCAGCGGTTCCCTCGGGCAACACGATGATTCCCGCATGGTCCTCGCCGAGGCCGAGTTCGCGCTCGGAGCAGATCATGCCGTTGGAGACGTGGTCGTAGGTCTTGCGTGCGGTGATGGTGAAGTCGCCCGGAAGTGTGGTTCCGGGAGGTGCAACAACAACGAGGTCACCCTGGGCGAAATTACGCGCACCGCAGATGATCCCGGATGGTCCGCCACCGCCGATATCGACCTGGCACCACCGGATCGGCTTCTTGAAGTCGGTGAGCTCTTCGATCTCCAGAACACGACCGACGATGATCGGACCCGAGAGGCCCTCGCCAACGTTCTCGACCGACTCGACCTCAAGGCCGGCGGCGATGAGTCGGGCGGCAACGTCCCGCCCGGCCTGTCCTTGCGGAACAGGGACGAGTTCGCGGATCCATGACAGGGAAATGCGCATCAGACATCCACCCCGAAGGCTTCAGTGAAACGAACATCACCCTCGACCATGTCTCGCATGTCGGTGACGCCGTTGCGGAACATCAAGGTTCGCTCGATGCCCATGCCGAAGGCGAAGCCTCGGTACTTATCGGTGTCGATTCCGACGGCCTGCAGCACGCGAGGGTTAACCATGCCGCAGCCGCCCCACTCAATCCAGCCCTCGCTGCCACAGGTGCGACACGGCCGACTCGGATTCCCCACCGATGCCCCTTCGCAAACGAAGCATTCGAGATCTACTTCCGCACTCGGCTCCGTGAACGGGAAGTAGGACGGGCGCAGCCGGGTGACGATTCCTTCACCGAACATCTGGGTGGCAAGGTGATCGAGCGTCCCCTTGAGATCGGCCATCGTCAGGCCTTCGTCTACCGCCAGCCCTTCGATCTGATGGAAGACCGGGGTGTGGGTCGCGTCGAGCTCGTCGGTTCGGTAGACCCGCCCCGGAGCGACGACGTAGATGGGCAATTCGCGGTCGAGCATCGCTCGGATCTGGATGGGTGACGTCTGGGTGCGCAGCACCACACCGCTCGTGGGCGACTCGACGTAGAACGTGTCTTGCATTGTTCGCGCCGGGTGATCCGGGGGGACATTCAGGGCATCGAAGTTCGCCCATTCCGCCTCGGCCTCAGGACCCTCGGCGATGTCGTAGCCCATCGAGATGAAGACATCCGACATCCGCTCCATGAGCGTGGTGAGCGGATGACGGCCGCCGAGCGGTCGACGATTCGCGGGAAGTGTGACGTCAACGGCTTCGCCGCGCATCACCTGTTCATCGCGTTCGGCGATGAGAACGATCTCGCGATCCTCCAGCGCCGTCTTGACCCGCGCGCGGGCCTGGCCGACGCGCTTGCCGGCGTCGGCCTTGGCGGCCGGAGGCAATGCACCGATCTCACGATTGGCGAGGGCCAGCGGTGAACGATCCCCGGCATGCGCGAGGCGAGCGGCCTTGAGTTCCTCGAGATCGCCCGCTGCGGCGATAGCGGTGAGGGCATCGGCGACCGTCTGATCGACGGCCTCAGCACTCAATGCCGACACCTGTTTTGGGTCGAAGTTCGTGTTCGGTCCA
>Ga0181581_10004006_pt1 | contig 11503 bp, 7 predicted proteins | sample 071ome_22_FD_132433 | JGI IMG/M metagenome (GOLD analysis project Ga0181581, IMG submission 132433) | Coastal salt marsh microbial communities from the Groves Creek Marsh, Skidaway Island, Georgia - 071404AT metaG (megahit assembly) | ecosystem: Environmental > Aquatic > Marine > Intertidal zone...
ACTGGGTTTAACGCCAAAAACCACGACCACTCGCTTCACTCGGTGACCGCTGGTCCTGACGGCAAATTCTACTTCAACAACGGAAACTGCGGTGCGGTCTTTCAGGATAACTCTGGAAAGAACTTCTACATGGGAGGCCCTTACAAAGGTGGTGGCGGCGAATGGCCCGTCGATCATCTTGCGGTCTCCGGTAAGCGCTCGGACGACGGACACGTCTGGACCTCCGGATTCACCGTCCGCATGAACCCCGACGGCACCCATTGCGAAATCATCGGACACGGATACCGAAACTCCTACGAACAGTCGCTCGACTCGTTTGGCAACGCCTTCCAAAACGATAATGACGATCCCCCAGCCTGTCGGATTTCTTACATCCTAGAATACGGTTGTGCCGGCTATTTTACTCGTGACGCCCAACAGATGTATCGTGCCGTCAAACGACCGGGGCAAGACCACGGTCGAGCTCATTGGCGTCAAGATGATCCGGGCACCATGGATGTTGGACACATCTATGGAGGAGGTTCCCCAACCGGGGTGACGATGTATGAAAATGGAGCACTTCCCGACAGTTACAACGGATCCTTCTTCGCCTGTGAACCGGGCAAAAACACCGTCTTCCATTACCAACCTGAGCCACAAGGCGCAGCCTTTAAGCTCGAACAACGAAACCTCACAACCACCAACCCCGATAAAAAATACGCGGGCTCAGACTTTGTGGGTGGAGGCTCAGACGCCAACGACACCAAAATCCTCTTCCGCCCCTCTGATATCTGCGTCGGTCCCGATGGTGCCATTTACATCTCAGACTGGTATGACCCCCGCGTTGGAGGTCACGGTGACCGGGATGATTCTTGCTCTGGAACAATTTACCGAATTGCTCCTAAAGGATTTAAACAAGAGATCCCCCAATTTGACCTAAAGACCGCGCAAGGAGCTGCCATCGCACTCCAAAGCCCCGCCATTAACACTCGCTATCTAGGGTTCTCGGCTCTGAAAAAAATGGGACCCAAAGCGCTCCCTGCAGTTAGAAAAGTCCTCTCAAATGTGAACCCTCGCGTGGCAGCGAGAGGAATCTGGCTTCTTCCCTACCTAGGGAAAGAAGGTATCGCCACCTGTGAGAGCCTCTTAAAATCCAGCCCTTCGGCTCAGGTTAGAGTCGCAGCTTACCGGGCCTTCCGACGCGCCGGGCACGAGATGATTGCTTACGCAAAGCAAATGGCAACCGATGCCGATCCTGGGGTCAGGAGAGACGTCGCTCTGTCCTTACGGGATCTTCCTGCTTCTCAAACAAAAGAGATCTTCGCCATTCTTGCTGCTCAAGTTGACCACAATGACAAAAATGCTCTCGAGGCAATTGGACTTGGGGCAGCCAATCAGGAAAGTGAAATCTGGCTCGCCATCAAAGAAGCCATGAAACCCGGAGAACCACATGAATGGTCAGATCAATTTGCTAAACTCACTTGGCGTCTCTGGCCAGCAGCAGCAGTGAAAGACCTCACCGCCCGCGCAAAGCACCCCTCGCTCACTCCAGAACAAAAAGCGTTCACGGTCGAATCAATCGCATTCATTGATCACCCCTCCGCCGCAGAAGCTCTCTTAGAGCTTGCACTCAAGAGCCCAGTTCAGGGAGAAGCGGCTCGCTGGCTCTTAAGAAATGGCAGTGGAGAATGGAAGAAGTACCAAGTTCTTGAGGAGCTTCAGAAAAGAGGAATCTACGATCCCTCTAAGGTTGTTGTCAGCTCGATTACCGCACCCAAAGCAGAGGCTCCCAAATTCTCAGTTGAGGATGTTCTCAAACTCACGGGAGATGCCGCTCGGGGTAAAACAACCGCCAACCGCTGTATCATGTGCCACCAATTCAATGGGGTAGGAGCTGACTACGGTCCTAATCTCAAAGGCTGGGGTGAAGGTCAGACAAAGGATGTCATTGCGCGCTCGATCATCGATCCCTCGGCTGACATCGCACATGGTTACTCGGGAATTGGTATCGAGCTCAAAAAGGGCGGCCATGTTCATGGAATCGCCTCAAGTGATGGAGACCCCATCATCCTGACCTCAACGGGAGGGATCACTCAGATGATTCCACGCAGCCAAGTCAAGAGTCGCAATCCCTACAAATTAAACCATTCTTTGATGCTCTCCGCAGATCAGATGGGGCTGACTCCTCAGGATGTCGCTGATCTCGTGGCCTTCCTAAGAAGCTACAAATAGAAGGCCTTCTCAAAAGCAAACGCTTTTTAAAACGTAGACCGGTCATTGCGCGGAGCAATGACCGGTTTTTTTTGGACTCCCACATCTTAAAAAACCTGCGCAAAATGTTCACTTATGAAGGCGAGCTTACTTTTCATCGCGACCGTTGGGCTTTTACCGCTTCAGGCTGATCCTCCGAAAATCAATCCCAACATCGGGCATCTTCATCATCACCATCACTATGGAGACAAGCTTCCAACGACCAAGGCAACACCCGAACGCTTCGACACCTCCCGCACCAGTTCTATTGAACTCCCCTTACCAGAACAACAAGATGCTTTCACCTTCGTTGTCTATGGCGATCGCACTGGAGGGCCCCCAGAGGGCGTTTCAGTTCTAGCCGATGCCGTGCGAGACACCAACCTCCTTGAACCTGATCTCGTCATGACTGTCGGTGACCTGATCAACGGCTATAGTACTCAGGATGTCTGGATGGAGCAAATGCACGAGTTCAAAGACATCATGGGGCAACTCAACTGCCCATGGTTTCCAGTAGCCGGAAACCACGACATTTATTGGAGAGGGGCTGACCAATCTAAAAAGCCGGTAGGCGAAATGGAATCTGCTTACGAAATGCATTTTGGCCCACTCTGGTATGCCTTTGAGCACAAAAACTCTTGGTTCATTGTCCTCTACTCCGACGAAGGCAATCCGAACTCAGGCGAAAAAACTTTTAGCAAACCGGAAGCTCAAAAAATGAGTCCCGCACAATTCCAATGGCTTGATTCGACCCTTACTAAAGCAAAAGACGCTGATCACATTTTCTTATTTCTTCACCACCCTCGCTGGCTAGGTGGGAACTATGGAGATGATTGGAACAAAGTCCATCAACGGCTCAAAAAGGCGGGTAATGTCTCTGCTGTCTTTGCAGGACACATCCACAAAATGCGCTATGACCCAAAAGACGGAATCGAGTACGTGACTCTCGCAACCACCGGAGGTCATCAGCCCGGAACGATTCCTGAAGCAGGATACCTTCATCACTTTGATGTCGTTACGGTCCGAAAGGGGCGTATTTCTCTCGCGGCATTACCTGTCGGGGAAGTCATGGACGTGAGAGAGATTACCGGGGAGATGGTGACACAAATCACCCAACTCCAAAACGCCCCGATTCACGTTTCTCCGAGTCTAAAAATAGAGAATGAAGAGGCCGGACATCAAGAGGTGACCCTCACCATCAACAACCCTAGCGATCGCCCTGCTCACGCCGTGATTTCTAATGCCTCTAGTGACCCACGCTGGCACTGCAATCCTGACCATCATCACGCCACACTCCAACCAGGAGAAACTCAGAGTTACAGCTTCCACCTCACATGGGAAGCCTCACTCATTAAGGCGAGCCACACGACCCCTTCCTTTGCCGTCGACTGGGAATATCTTGCCAAAGGTTTCTCATACAAGATTCCTAAAAAATCAGTTCCCCTGCCACTCGACTTACATTTCCACCATGACAAAACCCTTCCGAACGCAGCAGCCTCTTTTAATGGAAAAGATCAAGCGGTTTCAGTTGCCCATGAACATGCAAAAATCCAAAAGGAAGTGACCTTAGAGTGCCGCTTTAAAGCAGAGTCCTTTACCGGTCGCCGAGGCCTTGCCACAAAGACTGAGAACTCCGGATTCGGGCTATTTATTTCCGATGGGCGGCCTGAATTCATCATCCATGTAGGAGGAAAATACCTCCAAGCAACGGCACCTTCACCACTCCTTCAAAAAAACAAATGGCATGTGCTCAGAGGAAGCTATGATGGCAACGAGGCTCGACTCTACCTCGACGGAAAACTGATCGCCTCTGCCCTTGGCAAAGGAAGATTCAAAGACAATCAACTCCCTCTCATTGTCGGAGGAGACGTGACTCAATCTGGAACCGCGACTTCTCATTTCCACGGACTCATCGATGAGATTCGTCTGAGCAACCAGGCCCTCCCTCCGGGAGAAGAACCCGCGGATAGCGCAATACTTCACCTCACATTCGATGAGCAAATTGGACCATGGTCTCCTGATGTTTCAGGAAATAAAAGGCATGCTCTATCGACTGGAAACGTCACGATTCAGCCTCTCCAGTAATTCTTGTGTTGTCATGGTCTTGACCCCGAGAGGAGCGACTTTTTTGGGAGGATCACTCGCTCTCTTCGTCGCCGGCCTCTTAAAAATTGATGGAGCCTTCATCACCCTTGGTATCACAGGGCTCCTCATACTCATTCTTACGCTGGTCATTGGCCGATGGAATCTCGCTAGACTTCACCTGCAACTCAAAGCTCCTTCTCAAGTTTTTGCTGATACTCCCTTTGATCTTCAAATCATCCAGACCAACGAGCGTCGATTCCTCGATGCCTACGGCATCGAGATCGAGCTCTCTCTCTCCAGCATTGCCAAGATTCATTGTCACGCGCCATGGACCGCGGTCGGATCCTCATCGAGTGCTCAACTTCGCGGCTCGATTCCAAAAAGGGGAGCGATTTCAGATCACTTCACTCTCCTAAGATCAACATTCCCGCTGCACCTTTACCAACATCAGGTGAGATCAACCCTTCGGCACGAGATTCTCGTTTTCCCAAAATCCATCGTTCCAAGAGAGTTTTTTGAATCAGGGGTCTTGGATGACACTTGGAGCGGAGAAGGTTATCGAGCCGGCAATGCCCCAGGTGAACCTCGCGGACTGCGCCCCTATCGGCCAGGTGATCAAGCAAAGCATCTGCATTGGCCATCAACAATCCGTTCTCTGGCTCGAGGACGCAGCCCCAGAATCCGTGAATACGATCCTCCTGGGATGCGACCAGCAGAAGCAACTGTTCTCTTTCACAGCTTTGGAAGCGACCATACTCTCATTCGAACTGATCTTTTCGAGCGTGCACTCTCTCTGGCCTGCGGAACTCTTCGTCACCTCAGAGAAAATGGCATTCCAACGACCTTGAAGGCTGACTTTCTGGACTGGAAACCGAAACAAACCTCTCATGCGGATGCATGGGCAGAAACACTCACTCTTTTAGCTCGTGCAAAGCGATCCGAGAGCACCGAAGCTCACGATGTGATCACAGCAATTGAATCCATTCCGGAAATGCACGCCATTATCATGATTTCTGACATGCCACCCGATTCTTGGCAATATCTGTCACCTCAAAAGAAAACCTTCGTCATCAACATTCATCAACACACTTATAAAAAACGAGGATTAAACTTCAACCCAAGCATCCCGGCACCTAAAGCCGTCTCGACATAAATCACTCCTCTTGCCTTTCTCTCTTCGAATTGGGAGATGAACTTGCTGATCAAATGATGCTTCCAGAGAACCGAGCAGCTCTATTGCTTGCACCGATGCAGGACATAACGGACCTGCCTTTTCTGCGTGTCATCAAGGCGATGGGAGGAGCCGATCTTTACGTCACTGAATACTTCCGTGTTCACATCCACTCAAAGCTCGACCCATACATCCTGCGATCAATCACAGAAAACCCAACGGGTCGCCCGATCATTGCTCAACTGATTGGAAAAGATCCCAATGAACTCTCCCGAACCGTCCGAGATTTAAAAAACTATCCGATCGCAGGAATTGATCTCAATCTTGGTTGCCCAGCACCAGTCGTCTATCGAAAACAGGCAGGAGGAGGACTTCTCCGAGATCCCGATCAAATCAACCGTCTCATCGGAACGCTACGTGAAACATGTGGTGAGCTCCCCTTGACCATTAAAACTCGGATTGGATTTTCTCATCCGGACGAATTCGCCAGACTCCTCGAGATCTTTAAAAACCACGCCATTGATCTCCTGACCGTGCATGGACGAACGGTCAAGGAACGCTATCAAACTCCTGTTCACCCCGAAACGATTCGAGAAGCTGTCCACTTCCTACCCTGCCCAGTCATTGCCAATGGAAACGTCGTCAATGTCACCTCTGGACTCACTTACCTTGAGCAAACTCAAGCTGCAGGGTTAATGATCGGGCGAGGAGCAATTCGCCATCCGTGGATTTTCTCACAACTCAGAGCTGCTCTTAGCAAGAAGCCCATCACGGTTGTTACGGGAAAGATGATCCTAGAATACATTCAAATTCTCTATGATCAAACTGCACGTGAAGTTCCAAAATTCAATGAACTCAAACACGTCCAGAAAATGAAAAAGTATCTGAATTATATCGTTCAAGGTCACCCAAAGGAATTTGAATACGAAATCAGACGTGCACAGCGGCCTGAGGAATTCTTCAGAATTTGCCGGAGTTTTTTGGATTACTCAGGACCTGCACCAGACCTCCCCTGCGAAAACTCGCGCCTATTCTGTGGTTTCTCTCAGTTTCTCTAATCCAAGATTCCCATTGACTTCACCGCCCCCAGACCAGACCTTACAATCGAAAACGATGGAACAAGAAGTTTTACATACTGAAAAAATCCTCGCTGATCGGAAAATCTTCTTTCTCGATCTCAAGGAAAACAAGCGTGGGCGGGTTGTTAAAATCACCGAGGATGTGAGTGGAAATCGTGACACGATCATGGTTCCGGCTGAAATTCTTGGAGACTTCATCGCCGCGCTCAACGACATCCGGGCGACTGCCGAGGCAGAGTAATCGAAGAGGACGAAGGGTAAGCCTCTTCGTCGAAGAGATTCTTGTTATTTAGGACGGGGGGAATGGAGTTCTTCGCCTCGTTGAAGCTTCTCTCCAGAGAAGGGTTGGTGTGCTTGAGAAAAAAGAACTACTCATCGTTTTCTCACATTCAGTTTCATACAGAGAGGATCCCCGGGCCTTCTTTGATCCTTCCAGACTGTCATGTTCTCTCAAGAAAACCTGAATCTTCAGCAACACGAACCATCTTTCAACGGAGAGCCCAACCGCCGAAAAGTCCTGAAAAAGGGGCTGCTTTCGACGGGCTTCTTATTCGCAGGTTCTCGCCCGGCTTTTGCAGTCCCCTCTGGCAACGAGCTCCCAGTGCCGGCAACTTGGGATGGCGAGCCACTCGTTGTTGATGAAACGAATCGACAAATCTGGCCGGGATATACCACCACTTGTCTCACCGTCAATGGATCGTTCCCCGCACCCATCATTCGCCTTAATCAGGGAGATCTCTTTTCCGCTCAAATCATCAACCGCTTAAATTCTCAGGCTGTCGTTCTCCACTGGCATGGTCTGTTAGCTCCCTCCGCTTATGACGGACATCCCAGACAAGTCGTCTCTCCTGGGCAATCCTATCAAGTTTCCTTTCCGGTTCACCAAGAGCCCTCCACTTGCTGGTATCACAGTCATTCCCACGGTCTGACAGGCGAACATGTTTACAAAGGTCTTGCTGGCTTTTTTATCATCGACAATCCCGAACGAGATGCGGCTCTCGGTCTGCCAACCGGCACTCGTGATGTCCCCCTCATGATTCGGGACTGGAAATCAAACACAACTCGCAGCCTAAGTTACGCTCCATCGAACTTTGAACATATGTGGGGCTATCTCGGAGACACCGTTCTTGTGAATGGAACCCCAGATGCTTGGATGTCCGTTGACCAAGGCCTTTGGAGATTTCGCCTTCTCAATGGAAGCAATGCTCGAGTTTACCGGCTAGCCTTCTCAGATAATCTCCCAATGACGATCATTGGAAGCGATGGTGGTTTAACCGGAGAAAAGACATCGGTCACTTCCTTTGACCTCGGCCCAGGACAGCGCGCTGAAATCCTCGTCTCTTTCGCAAATCTTCGCTCCCGCCAGTCTACCTTCCTCAAGAGCCTCGCCTTTACGGAAGGGAGGCCCGGAGGCGGTGGGGGCGGAATGGGAGGCGGGGGCGGTGGACCTGCGGGACCTCGACAAGGAGATGCTTTGGACATCATGGAGTTTTACGTTGGAACGACGGGGGGAGATCAAACCGATCCACAAGAACTACCAACCCCTCCCCTCCCAAAACCTGAATTAAGCCGCAGAACACGCAGCTTTGCGATGAATATCACCAATGGAAATCATACCATCAATGGTCTCACCTACAGCCTGAGCCGCAATGACTTCACCGCACCCGCTGGCGAAGTGGAGATTTGGCAATTCCAAAATCAGAACGGAATGCATCACCCGATGCACTGCCACGGCGCTTTTTTCGTGTCCTCACCAGGAATGGATCAAGCAATATCAAGCCTGTTGACCATGGACTGCGTGACACCGTCCTGGTTTACCCCAATGAAACAGTCCGAGTGGCAATCGCCTTTGGAAACCGGGGAGGCGAATACCTCATGCACTGCCATAATCTCGAGCATGAACACAACATGATGTCGAATTTCACGGTAAGCGCAACGGAGACTCCCGAACTTGAGATCGAAAAGATCAATGGTGAAGTGGTTGTCAGCTGGCCTTCCAACCTCGGAGGCTGGCAGCTCGAACGCTCCACCGACCTCGAAAACTGGGCCCCTGTCGATGGCCAGCTCACGATCGTTGGATCGCAGCTTCAATACCGCGAGGCCACCTCCGAAGAGGAGGCTCACTTCCGCCTGAGAATCGTCTAATTGGAGCCGCGTAGAGATCTCAACGCAGGTAGAGTGCCGCTTCCGGTCAAAGGCTACACCAGAGCCTTCAAGCGTTGGCAAACCTCCTCGACGTTTTCACGCGAGTTAAAGGCTGAGATTCGAAAATAACCTTCTCCTGCAGCCCCGAACCCAGCTCCCGGAGTAATGACAACCTGAGCTTCTTCGAGCATTTTTTGGAACATTGCCCAACTATCAATCCCCTCTGGACAAGCGACCCAAACATAGGGTGCGTTTTCACCTCCCCAAACGTTGAGACCGAGAGCTTCACAAGCTTCACGGAGAAGTTTCGCATTCGTCATATAATGCTCAACGAGTTGTGCCACTTCGGCTCGACCCTCCTCTGAGTAGATCGCTTCCGCTCCACGCTGAACAGGATAGGATGCCCCATTAAACTTCGTCGAATGGCGACGCCCCCAGAGTTGCTTCAGAGGCACTCTCTGGCCTGTAGCTGTTGATCCAGTCACCGATTCTGGAATCACGGTATAGGCACAGCGAACGCCGGTAAAACCGCCATTTTTAGAAAACGATCGAAATTCAAGAGCACACTGCTTAGCGCCCTCGATTTCATAAATTGAACGAGGCACGGAAGAATCCTGAACGAATGCTTCGTAGGCCGCATCGTAGAGAATAATCGCATCATTTTCGAGAGCATAGGCAACCCAAGCCTCAAGCTGCTCACGAGTGGCCGTTGTCCCCGTTGGATTGTTCGGGTAACAAAGGTAGATTAAATCCACTTTCTCTTTAGGAATGGCGGGCACAAAACCATTTTCAGCAGTGCACTTCAGATAGACTAAACCGTCATATTCCCCGAGATCATTCGCTTCACCGGTATTTCCGGCCATGACATTGGTATCAACATAGACAGGATAAACCGGATCAGTGATCGCGATTTTATTTCCAGGCCCAAAGATATCGAGAATATTGCCCGAATCACATTTCGAGCCATCTGAAACGTAAATATCACCTGCCTCAATCCCTAATCCAGCATAGGCGTTTTGTGCGATTGCTTCACGAAGAAAAGGATAGCCCTGCTCAGGTCCATAACCGCGAAAAGTGCCTCGATCACCCAACTCATCGACCGCCTTTTTCATCGCTTCCCGGGCCGCTTTCGGGACAGGCTCGGTCACATCTCCAATACCGCAACGAATTAACCGTTTTGCTTTTTCTGGCTCTGCCTCAGTGTAAGCATTGACCCGACGGGCAATCTCAGGAAATAGGTAACCAGCTTTCAGCTTTTGAAAATTATCGTTAATACGAGCCATGACAGAAGTGATCTAACTCGCTCTTACCCATCTCGCAAGCCCCATTGATCCGAACCTAACATCCGCCAAGAGCGTCGTGTCTATTGGTTTTCACTCTTGGCTTGAATCATTTCAAGTTCCTCCCAACGAGCGTATCGTTGATCCCTTTGTGCGCGGGCCTCCTCAAGTTCAGCGATCACTTTAGGAAGTTGCTCAAAATCACTCTGGACCTCCACGAGCCTAACCTCCAGGGCTTCGACTTGCACTTCAACTTCTTGGATTTTTTCCTCGATGCCTTCCAACTCCTGACGCTCAGCCATCGTCAACTTCCGAGGCTTGTTCTTTTGCTCAGTGGCTTTTTTACGGGCGGCAATCTCGCGAGATTTCGCCGCCGCTTGGGCTCTTGCCGCATTCTCTCGTGCCTGCCTCTTCTCGAGATAGTAGGAATAGTTCCCCGGGGTCACACGAACTCCATCATCCTCAAAGGCAATAATCTGATCACAAATTCGGTCGAGAAAAAATCTGTCATGAGAGACCACGAGAATGGTTCCAGAAAAACTCGCCAGAGCTTCCTCAAGCATCCTCAACGACTGAAGATCAAGATCATTGGTTGGTTCATCAAGAACGATGAGATTCCCCCCATTTTTAAGAACTTTCGCCAACATCAGACGAGCTCTCTCTCCACCGGACAAGAGATCAACTCGTTCATTAATCCTCTCATCGGAAAAAAGAAAACGACGTAAATAGGCTCTGGCTCCAAGCGTTTGTTCACCGAAAAATATCTTTTCGTTACCATCAGAAATCTCATCGAGCAGCGAACCCTTGCCTTCTAACTGCATTCTGCTTTGGTCGATATAATTGATCTTCACCTGCTTGCCGAGAAGCGCGGAGCCTTCTGAGGGCTCTAATTGACTCAGCGCAATCTTGAGCAAGGTGGTTTTGCCAACGCCATTTTTACCGACGATCCCTGTGCATTGTCCTTCTTCGAGAGAAAGATCTAACTTTCGGAAAAGCCAACGCGGGAGGGTTGCACTCCCCACATTGATTCCCACCTGATCAAATTCAACTATGGTATTACCTAATCGAGGTGGTGGAGGGATCAATAGCTCAATTTCTCCTTCTTTGACCGGAGCGTCTTGCTCTGCAATCTCATGAAATGCATCCAAGCGTGACCGTGATTTTGTGGTCCGAGCTTTCACGCCAGCCCTCACCCATTCTAATTCTTCTTTGAGAAACTTTTGTCTCTTGCGTTCAGCATTCTCGGCAATCTCCTGCCGGATGGCCTTGGACTCAAGAAAGGCGGTATAATTGCCAGGATGCGAGTAGGATTTCCCCTCTGAAATCTCGATAATACGAGTCGCAATCACATCTAAAAAATATCGATCATGCGTCACAAAAATCACCGCACCTGAATATGTTTTTAGAAAGTCCTCAAGCCAACGGATCGAGTCGGCATCAAGATGGTTTGTTGGTTCATCAAGGAGAAGTAAATCAGGTTGTGATGCAAGAGCCCGACAGAGGGCAACCCGGCG
>Ga0181581_10004016_pt1 | contig 11495 bp, 12 predicted proteins | sample 071ome_22_FD_132433 | JGI IMG/M metagenome (GOLD analysis project Ga0181581, IMG submission 132433) | Coastal salt marsh microbial communities from the Groves Creek Marsh, Skidaway Island, Georgia - 071404AT metaG (megahit assembly) | ecosystem: Environmental > Aquatic > Marine > Intertidal...
AAAATTATTCTATTTGGCAATGGTGGTTCTGCTGCTGATGCTCAACATATAGCAGCGGAGCTGGTTGGTAGATATAAGACAAAAAGAAAAGGTTTGGCTGCTATAGCTTTGACAACTGACTCATCTGCCTTGACATCGATAGGGAACGACTTTGGTTATGATAAAGTTTTTCTTAGACAACTTGAAGCACTTTTAAATATAAATGATTTAGTAATAGGCATCAGTACCTCAGGAAATAGTTCTAATATCATAAATGCCTTAAAATATGCTAGAGAAAATAAAGCAAAAGTTGTGGGATTTTCTGGCAATCAGGGCGGGGAAATGAATACATTATGTGATGTTAACCTTGTTATTCCTTCCAGTGATACGCCCCGTATTCAGGAAATGCATATTTTTGTTGGTCATACTATATGTCATTTAATCGACCTTCATTTTTCGAATTAATTCTAATGACCCTCTAATCACTTCTTCTGATGATATTAGCTTCATGCAATTGTGATGACCTAGCGGGCATTTTCTACTCATGCATGGCTGGCAACTTAGTTCTTTACGGATAATTGTCGAATTCTTATTATTCCACTGTGATGTCTCTTTATATTTGGTTGGACCAAAAATTGCAACTGTTGGAATTTGAAATGCACCAGCAATATGCATTGGGCCACTATCGCCAGTAATAAACATTGATAACCCCTTAATGATTGCCATCAGGTCTTGGATAGATGTTTTGCCGCATAAATTTTTATAATTTGTAACATGACTACTACAAATTGCATTCTCAATTGCATTGCATATGTCTTCCTCTTGCTTTGATCCAAAAATTACAATGTCAAATTTGTTTGAAAGATTTTGAATGACTTCTGAAAATCCTGCTTCAGTCCATTTTTTGGCAGAGCCATATGTAGCACCTGGGTTAATACCTAAAACTGGCTTGTTTCCATGAAAAATTACTTTACTTTCCCCAGAGTATAATTTTAATCTACCGGGTTTAAAACTAGTTTTCAAATAATGATTTACAAATGAATTATATCGCTCAACTTGATGACCAACCCGAAATAGGTTTTTGCTAAATTGTATCTTTTTTTGAGAGTTTATAAATTTTCGCAATAAAAGAGTTCTTAAAGAGCTTCTATAAGAAATAAATAGATCATACTTCCCTATCGAGCGGTATATTTTTATAAGTTTTATGTAACTTTTAGAAGTATAGTGTATTTTTTCTAAGCATGGAAATTTGTTAAAAAGCTCCAAAGATGAACTTGTCCCTATAAAAGAGATACTGGGTTTATCGTATGCCTTGAGAAGATTTTCAAGACTTGGGGTTATCATTACTGCATCTCCTAACCATGTAGGAACTTCAATCAATATTCTCATAGAATTTAAAAATTATTGCTGGTTATATTGAATGGCAATCAATTTGATATAATTTGGAAATGTCAGTAAGTTCAATTCCAATACTAATGTATCACAGTGTCGCATCAGAGCGCAAAGGTGCAAAACTTCGTGGACTAAGTGTTTCACCGCTTCTTTTTAAAGTCCAATTATATACTTTAAAGTTATTAGGTTATAAGGGGTTAAGTTTGACAAATTTAATACCATACCTAACTGGCAAAAGAAAAGGAAGGGTTTTTGGAATTACTTTTGACGATGGCTATCAAAATAACTTTACAAAAGCTCTTCCCATTCTAGTTAAACTTAATTTCACTGCAACTTGTTATATTGTTGCCGACAATATCAATGGAACTAACTATTGGGATATAGATAAAGGTGTGTCTAAAAAGAAGATGATGAGCGATAAAGAGATATCTAATTGGATTGGTGCTGGCATGGAAATTGGCTCTCACTCTTCCAATCATGTGAAATTATCTAAATGTAAATCAGAAATTTTGAAAAAAGAAATTTTTGATTCTAAAGAGACATTAGAGAAGAAATTTAAGGTTTCTGTAAATCATTTTTGCTTTCCATATGGTGATTTTTCTGAAATGACAATTAGGACTGTAAAAGAAGCAGGATATAAATCAGCAGTTACTGTAAAGCGCGGAAAAGCCTTGGTAAATGCTGATTTTTATACTCTCCCAAGGGTGTTGGTCAATCATAGAACATACCCACATCTTTTAATTCTAAAAGTAATGACCAACTATGAAAATAGAAGGTAAAAAACTTAATATTGCTGTAATAATCAGAAACTTTGATGAGAATTCAGGCGGCGCCGAGAGATATTGCGTTGAGGTTACAAGACGGTTATCTGATCTTCATTGTGTTCATGTATTTTCTCAGAATATTAAATCTAAAGCAAACAATGTCACCTTTCATAATATCAAGCGAGGTATAAAAAAACCCAGATTTCTCAACAGAATTCTCTTTTCCTATAGAACTAAGAGGGCCATCTCTAAGTCTATAAAGTTTGATATTATTCATGCCCATGACTTAGTTTCTCATGCAAATGTTTATACTATTCATACTCCATGCTTTAAAGAAAAGACGAAGAACTCCTCTTTAATACATAAATTTTTAATAAGCCCTAGAGAGGCAACATATCTTTATTATGAAAAAAAAGTATTTAGCAAAAAAAATCAAATTATTTCTGTTTCAGAGCTATTAACTCAGAATATAGTTAAAAACTATCCCGATATTAGCACCCCAACAATTGCTTATCCTGGAATTAATATAAATTTAAAAAAATTTATTGATTATTCTTATCTTAAGCAATACCACATTCCAAAAAATAAGTTCATAGTCTTATTTGTAGGAAATGGTTTCATTAGAAAGGGTTTAAACTTTATTGTTGAAGCTCTAGAAATTCTGGATGATAAAGATATATTTCTTCTTGTTGCTGGAGATGGTAATCAAAAAGATATTGAATTCAGAAAAAAAACTGTTAAAAATAATTCCATCTTTCTTGGTAAAGTGGAAAATATCGAACAAATATATTTGGAGTCCAATGTATTGGTGCATCCTTCAACAGGTGATACTTTTGGAATGGTTGTTCTAGAAGCCATGTCTTATTCATTGCCGGTCATTGTTACTAGCAAGGAATTTTGTGGAATAAGCGAAACTTTAAGGGATGATGAGGCACTATTCTTAGATAATCCAACTAATTCAGAGAAAATTGCAAATTTGCTCTCTCGTCTAAAGAATAATAAGAAATTTAGCAAGCAAATTGAAAATAAAGCCAAGGACTATGCAAAAAAAATGTCTTGGGAGTTAACAACCCTTTCAACACTCAGCGCCTATGAGGAATATTTAACTTTTAAAAAATGATTTCAGCGTCAATAATAACAAAAAATGAGGAAAAAAATATTAGGCGTTGTCTTGAATCTATCAAATGGATTGATGACATTGTTGTTGTTGATTCTGGCTCAACTGACAAAACTATTTCTATTTGTGAAGAATTTAATTGCAAAATAATAAAGACCGAATGGCTTGGATTTGGAAAAACTAAGCAAATTGGTGTTAATAATACGAAAAATAACTGGGTTATAAGTATCGATGCTGATGAAGAGCTTAATTTCGAGTTTAAAGAAAAAATAACTGAGTTAATTGGCTCAGAAAATACTAAGGGATATTATCTTAAAAGAAACTCTTTTTATTTAGGAAAACTAATCAAATATTCTGGCTGGCAGAATGACTATGTACTAAGACTGTTTGATAAAAGATATGGTGAATTTGATAACAAATTAGTTCATGAAAGAATTTTGATTGATGAAAGTCTAACCAAAAAAATTAATATAGGCTTCTTTCATTATCCTTATAGAAATATAAGTTCTCATATTAAAAAAATTAACCTTTATACTTCAATTGCCTCTCAAGAGTTACAAAGAACAAAAAAAATAAACTTTCTAGTTTTTCCTTTTATTGCTGGTTTTTACAAATTTCTTAAAGTCTATTTTTTTAGAATGGGTTTTCTCGATGGAAAGCAAGGTCTAATTCTAGCAATAATGTCGAGTTTATATGTTTTTTTAAAATATCTAAAACTATGGCTACTAACAAATAATAAAAAATGGTAGTTTTACACATTGACACTGGAATGAGCTGGAGAGGCGGTCAACGACAAGTGCTTACACTTCATGAAGGTTTATTGCTAAATGGTATAGATAGCCACCTTCTATGTCAGATAGATGGAGAATTAAATAAGATTGCTAGTGAAAAACAATTGAAAAACATCATTCCTTTTAAACCAAAAAAGGGTTTTTTTAATCTTCTTAATAATACTAAAACTAGAAAAATTATTGATCAAATTGGTCCAGATATACTTCACAGCCATGATTCACATTCACTGATGATTGCTGTTAAAAAAAAGAAAAATAGAATACTGTTCAATACTCGCAGAGTATCTTATCCAATTAATATTCTTTCGCATTTTTTTAAATATAAATATGTTGACTGTCATGTGGCCGTAAGTGAGGAAATTCAAGAATATCTAATCAAAAAATATAGAGAAACTTATGTAATTAATAGTTGTGTTGATCTAAAAAGATTTTCGAATCCAAAGAAATTAAATTTTTTCAAAAAAAGCTCAATTAACCTTCTATACGTTGGAGCATTTACAAGCCAAAAAGGAATAAATATTCTTATTCTCGCAATGCAAAAACTAGCTAAAGCTAATAATTCTCTAAAGCTCCATCTAGTTGGTGATGGCGAACTATTAAATTGGGCAAAAGAATATTCTATTGAATTAGGCATTAAAGATAGGACTATCTTTTATGGTGCAGTAAATAATATTGAAGATTATTACTTTTCATCAGATTTTGTTGTATGTCCCTCTGTTTCTGGTGAGGGGTCTAGTGGAGTAATCAAAGAAGCATTGGCCGCAAATAAAACTATCATTGCCTCTGATCTCAAATGCAATAGGGAAATTATTACAGAAAATAAAGATGGATACTTATTTAAAAATAAAGATTTTAATGACCTTGCAGAAGTAGTTTTATCATGTATTAAAGGCGAAAGAGCCCTTGATCCAAGAAATATTCAAAATAAAGTTAAAACATTTTCATGTAATTATATGATAGAAAAATATAAATCTTTATATTTTAAGATGAGTCAATCTAAATTATGAATATAAGATTTTCTGTAATCATAGTTCATTTCAATGGATTATTAAGACTGAGAAAAACAGTTAACAGTATTTTTAAAACACTATCAGATAATGATGAAATAATCATCGTTGACAATAATAGTAGCGATGAATCGCTGTCTAAATTCAAAAATGACTTTCAGGATAAAAATATAAAAATAAGATATATAGAAAACGATAAAAATAAAGGATTTGGTTTCGCCGCAAATCAGGGAATAAAAGCATCCAAAGGTTCATATTTTCTTATTTGCAATAATGACATAGAAATACAACCGAATACACTGGATTTATTTTCCGCACGTTTTAGTTCTAATTCTAAAATTGGAATGATATCTGGGCAACTTGTAGATTTTGAAGGCAACATCCTTAACACAAGCTCGAATACTAATAATTTGATTACACAGTTTGATGGACTAGATAAATTTGCAAGGATTATTTTTAGAAATATTAATTCCGGAAATTACGCTGAAAATTTAAGAGGAGCCTGTCTTGCCGTAAGTAAATCAATGGTTGAAGATATCGGCCCATATGATGAAGATTTTTTCTTTTATTTTGAAGATACAGAGTGGTGCAAGAGAGCCAGGAGAAACGATTGGCTTTTATATGTTGAATCCAAAATTCAAGTTAAACATGAATCGGGGGGAAGCACATCTAAATATTTTCAACCATCTAGGATAGAATTCTTTCGAAGTCGTATTATTTTTTGGAAAAAATGTTACAACCCCTTCTTGTTCTATTTGCTATTCATTTGGAATGTTTCAAAACTTTTTCTAGACTGGATCTTCTATTTATTTCTCTCTGTTTTTTATCTTTCCAGGAACAATAAAATTAATCGCAAACTTATTGAAAGAAATAATTTGATTTTCTGGTTTTTACAGGGAATGCCAGTTTCAAAGGGACTGTCAAGAGATTAAATCATATTAAGATTGCTTTCTGAATAATATTCCCATCAGGTAGCTGGTTGTAAAAGCATAAAAAAGAACCATATTTTGATGTGCAAAGATTGCATTAAATAAACCGTAGAAAATAAAGTGAAAAGAAATGATTAGTAATGCAGAGATGACCAATCTATAGCTAAAGTCATGACTGGTATGATTTTTAAGCCTATAAATAGCATTTCCTAAAGGTGAATATAAAATGAATACAAGTAATATAAACCCAAAAAAACCTTGTTGAACCATTGTTGAGAGAACTTGGCTGTGTGGATGGTTATATTTTTTAATAAAAGTTGCAGATTCTCCATTTGAAATTAATGACTCGTTATGTTTTTTAAAATTATTTTCTCCAACTCCAAACCAAGGGTTATTTTTGATAATTTTTATAGAAGACTTTATCATCTCAAATCTCGTAATTAAACTCACGCCTTTGTTAATATCTGATTCTTTACCATTATTGATATATTCTATGGTGGCTGTATTTATCAAATTTACTCTGTTCGCAACATTTGTAGAGGGTAATATATAACTTAAAAAAAACAAAGCCAAAATAGTTAAAGGCATAAACATTTTTTGAATTTTCTTCATCTTCAGTGGGTTATAAAAAAACATAAAGGCTGCGGTGATTATTAAGGCTATCCAAACACCTCTGCCTCCCCCTATAAGAGAAACCATAATTCCAGAAATACCCCCTAAATATAAAATTAGATTAGTAAAAAAATTCCTATTGGGATTCGTCGAATAGAGACAAATCATTCCAAATATAGAGCCATACAATGAGATCATTCCTAGATGTTTCTTAAATTCAAATAAATTAATTTCAAAATAATTGGAGGAAATAGTTTGAGCTCCATATAGAAAAGCTGCTACTAATATGCCAATTAAGAACCAATTAAAACTTATTGAGTATTCTCTAACAAAGAAAAAAATAGGAATTACTAGCAAAAACCTTGAATAGTTATCAAAATCTCTTATGTTTCCTTCAAACATATAAAGAGACAGCAATACGTATAGAGGAAATAATAACAAACTCAAAATATAGTATCTTTCCTCTTTTGAGATTTTTGGCAGGGTTTGTTTAGCTAACAATCCAAATATAGAGAATAAAAGCACTAATGCAATTAATTTTCCAGGATTGTCGATTAACAAAAGTGCTGGAAAATAAGCAAGAGAGGCAGCACCAACAATTTTTTCTATAAAATGATTTAGAAATTTAGATGTCAAAAATGTTCAAATTAGGGTTAAAAAGTCGATTTTATCATCCAATGATTATCATATTGGTTTACCTGGTAATTCATGCTGCATTACGACTTCTTTTTTCTGACACACTTCAAGTTGATGACCGAGAGCAAATTCTTATAGCTCAAAACTTAGAACTTGGTTATAAAATGCCCCAACCACCTTTGTATAGTTGGCTAAGCTGGTTTTTCTTTAAAATTTTTGGACCTAATTTATTTGCATTAACTTTATTAAAATACACATTAATTTACATTACCTTCTACTTCATTTGGAAAATTGGTGATTTAATTTTAAATGATGAAAATTTAAAAAAAATTCTCCTTTTTTCATATTTGCTTATGCCGTCATTTTTTTGGCATATGCACCAAGGATTTACTCATACTATATTATTAGGTTTTGGCATTGTATCAAGCTTATATTATCTATTTAAATTAGAAAGAAAAATTTGTATAAAAAATTTCCTATTATTTGGTCTTTCTATAAGTATTGGCTTAATGGGGAAATATAGCTTCATATTATTCCTCTTGCCTATTTTGTTAAGTTCTTTGTATTCTTCCGAATATAGACCAATCTACCATAATAAGAAATCCTTCGTAATATTGATACCTATCATAATTATTGTAGGTCCGCATTTGATTTGGCTATCACAAAATCTTAATGAAATCTTTTTTATGGCCGATCAAAGACTAGCTATAAACTCCAGTGAAGTGCCAAATATAGATACTGGTATAAAAATTTTTGCTTCTTTTTTTGGCTTCATTACTCCATTAATATTTTTTTTTATTCCATTATTATTTTTAGCAAGAAGAAAACTGAATTCATCAATATGTCAAACTAGACTTTTAAATAATTTTTACTTTTTAGTTGGATTGCTAATAATTTTATTTGTGATTATGTTTGAGATACAAAATATTAAGGTTCGTTGGCTTCATCCATTGATGATGATTTTTCCAATCTGGGCAATGTTATTACTCAACTCTGAGAAAAATTTAATTTCATTAAAGGCATCTAAAATATTTTTTGCATTAGTAATATCACTATCAATAATTGTTGTTTCAATTAGGGTAGTGCAAATGACCATTGGTCCAAATCTAGGTTATTACGGAAGACTAAATATGCCAATTACTGAAACAATTAAAAAAATACCCGAAGAATATCTACAAAATCAAATTCTTATATTGGATTATGATATTTTTGCTCATTTTGTAACCATTTACCCATGGAAAAAGATTATTTATGAAAAACAAGTTTTCAATAGCTCTGCCCCAGCTGAAGAGAAATGTTTGATAATAGACAATAAAAAACCTGATAAAAATAAAGATCAATCTTTACTTGGCGAAGTTGAAACACTGGTGGCAAAATATAAATACCAGATATATTACTCTGTGGAATCGATTAAAAAATGTTCTTAATTTAACCTTCGTTCTCTCTTCTGATAAACATTAGATTCCTAATGTAAATGAATAACCCTAAACCTTGACCCGCAATAAATACTGGATCTTGTCTTAATAATGCATAACTAAATAAAGTAATGCCCCCTGCTAAGCTAAAGTACCAGAATGCTTTGGGAATAATACTTTTCTTATGTTTTTCACTATATATCCACTGAATTAGGAATCTCATAGAAAAAAGAGCTTGGCCTATAAAGCCCAAAATCAACCATGAAGTTGGTATATCCTGCATATTAAATCTCCTCGAAAAGAATTTTCTTAGACCTTTTTTGAAGCCATCTTACTCCAAATAAGTCAGATATTCCAACCCAAAAACGATTATTGAATCCATATTTTGAAATTCCTTTTTTTCTAGGTCTATGATTAACTTCTAATGAAAGGACATTTCCCCCTCTAGATACATATAGTGCTGGAATATACCTATGCATATGATTAAAAGATGGAAGATCCAAAAAGAATTCCCTCGAAAATAACTTAAGGCCACAACCAGTATCTGGCACTTTATCTTTAAGTAAATTAGACCTGACTCTATTGGCATACTTCGAGGATATTTTTTTTAACCATGAATCCTTTCTGTGGAGACGATGACCCGCGATAAGTACGTTATTATTTTTTGAGTTTTGTTGAATAAGAGCATGGTAAAGTTTAGGGATATCTCCCGGATCATTTTGTCCATCACCATCGAGTGTTGCAATCCAAGGTGATTTTGAATTTTTTACACCAGATCTGACTGCAAAAGATTGACCATAATTTCTTTCATGTCTTATTATTCTGAGTCTTTTATTTTTTAATTTAATTTTTTTTAAAACTGACAGAGTATTGTCAACACTTAAGTCATCTACAATAACGATCTCATAATCTATATCCTTGATTGAATTAGTAATCTCTTCAATCAAAACTTCAATACTCTGCTCTTCGTTATATACTGGAACAACAACAGACAATTCCATGACTTTCTAATAATATTAAAAAAGCATATACTACCTAATAATTTTCCTAAAATTTCTTAAGTGGACAAGAAAATAATATTTCTAGACAGAGATGGCGTCATCAATGAAGAAAAAAATTACCTTCATATGATTGAAGATTTTATATTTATTGACGGAGTTTTCGAATCTTTAAAGTTAATGCAAAAATTAGGTTATGAATTAATAGTTGTAACTAATCAATCAGGTATAGGTAGAGGGCTATATTCCACGGAGGATTTTTTAACTATAGACAAATGGATGAAAAAAGAGTTTGAAAGAAATAATATTAAGATTCTCTCTTCTGTCTATTGCCCACATAAACCTGAACAAAATTGTAATTGCAGAAAACCAAAACCAGGAATGCTTGAAAAATGTTTTGAAAAGTATCAAATTTCAAAAGAAAATTCATGGATTATCGGTGACTCAGAAAGAGACATTGAGGCAGGAATTAGGGCTGGCATAAAAAAAACTATTTTGGTTAGGAGTGGGCATCCAATAGATGAAAAAAACACAAAAGCTAAAGTAGTGATTGATTCTATTAGAGAGATTACACAGATAATTAGGTCTTAGAATTATGGTGCTTTTTAAACCAATCAGAAAAACTCTTTACGCCCTCTTTTACTGATGTTAATGGCTGATATCCATGATCACGCGATAAATCAGTAATATCGGCATAAGTATCGGGAACATCTCCAGGTTGGATAGGGAGAAATTCTTTTTTAGCTTCTTTACCTAGATTAATTTCAAGTTCTTTGATGTAGTCCATAAGGTTTACTGGGTTATTATTTCCAATATTATAAATCCTATATGGAGCGCTAGAGGACGAGGGATCAGGATTAGATGAGTCCCAAGTAGCGTTTGAAACTGCGGGATTGTCAATAACTCTGATGATGCCATTTACAATATCATCAATATAAGTAAAGTCTCTTCTGTGATTTCCATAATTAAAAACTCTAATTGTTTCTCCATTCATAATTGAATTGGCAAATTTTTGAAGCGCCATATCTGGTCTATCATATGGCCCATAAACTGTGAAGAATCTTAAACCGGTTGTCGGAATATCATAAAGATGGCTGTAGGTATGAGCCATTAGTTCGTTTGCTTTTTTAGTTGCAGCATATAGACTTACTGGATGATTCACTGGGTGATGCACTGAAAAGGGTTGTTTAGTATTTAGCCCATATGTCGAACTCGAGGAAGCATAAACTAAGTTTTTAACCTTTGTCTGTCTACAGCCCTCGAGAATATTTCCAAAGCCAACAAGATTTGTATCGATATAAGCATAAGGGTTCTCAATTGAATATCTCACGCCAGCTTGGGCTGCAAGATTGACAACACAATCAAATTTCTCATTGCTAAAGATTTCTTTCATGAAATCTCTATTTTCAATATCCTCTCTGAAATGACTGTAATTTGAATGATGTAAATGTCTTGATAGCCTCAATTCTTTGAGTTTGGGGTTATAGTAGTTATTATGGTTGTCAATGCCAACAACCTTGTTTCCTCTTTCTAATAATTTGATAGAAAGTGCAGAACCTATAAAACCTGCGCTTCCTGTAACTAAAATTTTCATACTAACTAGTCGGAATTAAAAATATCTCTCGTATAAACTTTTTGCTCTACATCCAAAATTTCATTTGTTAATCTATTGGCAACTATGACATCACACATCTTTTTAAACTGACGGAGATCGTTAATTACTTTAGAATTGAAAAAATGTTTCTGTTTTTCCGAAGAAAGAACAGGCTCATAAACTACCACCTCTATACCTTTGGCTTTAATTCTTTTCATGATGCCTTGAATAGATGAGGCTCTGAAGTTATCAGAACCGCTT
>Ga0181581_10004017_pt1 | contig 11494 bp, 13 predicted proteins | sample 071ome_22_FD_132433 | JGI IMG/M metagenome (GOLD analysis project Ga0181581, IMG submission 132433) | Coastal salt marsh microbial communities from the Groves Creek Marsh, Skidaway Island, Georgia - 071404AT metaG (megahit assembly) | ecosystem: Environmental > Aquatic > Marine > Intertidal...
ATGAATACGTCGTCATCTCTTCCCATTACGATCATGTGGGAATGCAACCTGCGGACGAAGATGGCATCTTCAATGGTGCCGATGACGACGGATCAGGTACCGTCACGGTACTCGAGATTGCGGAGGCCTTTGCACAGGCCAAAGCGGATGGATACGGTCCCCGACGGAGCATCGTCTTCCTGAATGTATCAGGAGAAGAGAAAGGACTCCTTGGCTCTGCCTACTACACGGACAGGGAACCCGTTGTGCCGCTTGATAGAACGGTGACGAACCTGAACATAGACATGATCGGTCGCATCGACCCGACCCATCCCGACGAGAACACCGACTATGTCTACATTATCGGCTCCAACCTCGTCTCCCAGGAACTGCACGATATCAACATCCGGGCCAACCAAACCTTCGGCTCCAAGGTGCAGCTGCACGAGCGGTTCAACTCCAAGGATGACCCGAACCAGTTCTACCGTCGAAGCGACCACTGGAACTTCGGCAAGAACAATATCCCGTTCATCTTCTTCTTCACCGGCACGCACGATGACTATCACGGCGTGGACGATGAGCCCGACAAGATCGAGTACGAGCGGATGGCCAAGATTGCCCATGTCATCTTTGCCACGGCCTGGCAGGTGGCCAATCAGGATACGCGGCCGGCCGTCACGGGTGAGGGCTTCAACTAGGCTGCCATCTCTGGCCCATTTCCTTCGGGGGCCTTTGTAAAAAAGCGGGGCGGCGCCAACTGGCGCCGCCCCGCTGTGCATTTCGAGAGCGATGTCTTCCGGGTCTTAGACGTTGACCGCCTCAACCCGCGTGATTTGCGGTACACTCCGTTTGACCGCTTGCTCAATACCCGCCCGCAGCGTCATCGATGACATGGGGCACGTCTCACAGGCACCCAACAGCTCGAGCTCGACGACCCCTTGAGGAGTAATGTCGACCAGCCGTACGGACCCTCCATCGGCTTCCAGGTAGGGCCGCATGGTGTCGAGGGCCTCCTCGACCTGCCGCTGAATATCAGGAAGATCCTGCAACGTCGTCATGTTCGTACTCATGAAAAATTGGAGCCGCCCGGCAGACGCCGAGCTCCCGGCGCCGGACCCGTTTTGGTACTCTGCACCGGCTGGCAGGTTCGCACTCACTTTCCGTGCAAAATATCAATTTTGCGGGTGGCAGGTCGAACAGCGTTGCGCTCCTCCACCGATCGGACGACCCCCTGAGCGATACCGGCAAACTCGGCTCCGACCGGCGAAGCCTTGTCCGTAACGATCGGCGTCCCGTCATCAGCATTCTCACGGATGGCCTGTACCAACGGCACTTCGCCAAGCAGCGGCACGTCCAACTCCTCGGCCAATGCCTTCGCTCCCCCCTGACCAAACAGATAGTATTTGTTGTCCGGAAGCTCGGCGGGTGTGAAGTACGCCATATTCTCCACGATACCCAACACCGGAACCTGCACTTGCTCGAACATGGCCACTCCCTTACGGGCATCTGCGAGTGCCACACGCTGGGGCGTGGAGACAATGACAGCACCGTTGATGGGTACGGTCTGGACAATGGTCAGCTGAATATCACCCGTTCCCGGGGGGAGATCCATGATCAGGAAATCCAGTGCACCCCATTCCGTGTCACCAAGGAACTGCCTCACGGCACTGGTCACCATGGGACCACGCCAGATGACCGCCTTGTCCTGATCCACGAGGAAACCCATCGAAAGCAGCTTCACGCCGAATTGGGTCACCGGCAGGATACGCCGATGCTCGTTGACCCGTGGCTTGGCGCTCTCCAGGCCGAACATGGTGGGAATGGACGGACCGTAAATGTCTACGTCAACCAGGCCAACGTCGTATCCTTGTTGCGCGAGGGACACGGCCAGATTGGATGCCACCGTGCTCTTGCCGACGCCCCCTTTACCCGAAGCCACGGCAATGATATTCGTGATCCCATCTCCCGGGGCTGAGCCAGCTTCCTGACCGTCAATCGAGAGATCGTCACCAAGACCGATCATGTCCGAATCGGACGAAATATCAAGGGACATGTCTGGACCGAAAGCCTGCTCAAGCGCCCTGCGACAAGCTTCCGGTGCCCGCGGTGCAAAATCATGCGTCGGATCATCCATCCACAGGGTAAAGCCGATACGCCCTTCCTGGATGGTCAATTCGCGAATCCATCCCAACCGGACAAGATCCTTTCCAGTTACGGGATCGGTAACAGTTCGGAGGGCGTCGAGGACGGTGGAAAGGGTTGGAGCAGACATCGGGTAGGCGATTCGGTGCGTTGGTGACCCAACTGAAAAAGACGGCCGCGCAACCTGTTCCACGGCTTGAGGATATCAACCGGATTTTCTGAAATGCTGGATGGCTACACCCTGCCGGACCCCGTAGGGCGATACGAACAGCGTATCCGCTCCCAACCATTCCATGGCTTCATCCAGGATCAAGACACCCATGGGAAAGACGTCTTCCCTGCCCTTTCCGTGCCGAGGAATGAGTGAGAGAACCTCCTCGGACGTCATCGCGAGCAATCGATGCCTCCACGCCCGCACGTCTTCTCGTGCCAGGTGGCTGCCATGGGCCATATCCCGCATTGAATCCGCGCCGTGATGAACCAAGGATAGGATGACCGCCGTGCCCGAGGCTCCGACACAAACGGGAGTCCTTCCAGCCTCAACCAGTCCCCGGTCCATCATCCCGGCAATATCCTCCGATGCTGCGGCCTGTTCTGTCCTGGATGACGGCTGCGTCTGGAAGTGCCGTTCCGTCATCCGCACGCTACCCATGTTCAGACTCTGGGCAAACGAAGGGCGGCCCGCCCCCTTACCTCCTTGCACAAACTCAGTGGATCCGCCACCCACATCGATCACGGTTACGGGAGTGCCCTCAGACAAGCCCTGCCAAGCTGGATCGAAATCCTCCAAGCCTGCCATCGCCCCCTCGAACGTCGCAGCGGCTTCCTGATCCCCACTGAGGATGGTAAGGTCACTTCCCGTAATGCGCCTGACAACAGACCGAATGTCGTCGGCGTTCGCCGCATCCCGTGAGGCACTGGTGCCCGTTACGATGACCGTCTCCACGTGCCATGGCGCCATCTCCTTCATGTGATGGGTCAAGACGGACTCCAGTCGCTCAAGAGCTGCTTGACCCACGCACCCTGAGGCATCCACCCCTTCGCCCAGGCGAACGAATCCTGATGCCCCGTGCAGATCCTTCAGCCGCCCATCCTCCCAGCCGGCCACGAAAAGAAGAGCGGTGTTGGTTCCGATGTCAATTGTTGCTATCCGATGTTCAGGCATCATTCCTCCGCAGCGCCCAGACACTCCACCAGCTTCCTTCCTCGTTCTCCTCCATGATGTCCAGTCCCAGTGTATGCAATTCGTCCCTCATGATAACTGCATCCGAGATCAGCAAACCGGCCAACCCCAATCGTCCTCCCTCCTTTAGCCGGGCATACAGGGTTGGCAGCATGGAGCGAAGCACTTCCCGGTTGATATTGGCCATTATCACGTCATAGACGCAATCGCCGAGGGAGGCCGACAATGACGTTCCATCATCCTGAAAGACGTGAAAGCGATCGGACAAGGCGTTGAGCTCCGCATTTTCAGCTGCATTTTCCATGCACAGCGGGTCGTAATCAAAGGCATCCGCGTGATCGGCACCCGAATGAAGGGCAGCGAACGCAAGCACCCCTGTTCCAGTACCGGCGTCCAGAACCCGGCACCCTTCTGTTACCTTGCCGGCAAGACTGGACAACAACAATCGGGTACTCTCGTGGTGCCCTGTGCCAAAGGACATCTTGGGATCGATCAGGATATCAACAGTCCCCTGCGTCGGTGCCGACGTCTCCCATGTCGGGCGGATCCGGAAAGGACCCGCAGTGATGGGCGTGATGGTGCGCTCCCAATCGGCATTCCAGTTCCTGTCAGCAATCTCTTCTTCGGTAATCCCTCCCTCGACAAGGCCGTCAGGGGCCTCATGAAGCAAGGCGCGCACACGATCGGCACAGGCTTCATCCGCGTAAACGGTGACACGACTCTCCTCTTGAAGAATGCCCGATACCTCCTCCTCATCCAGCCACGCGACCAGCTCTTCTTGTCTTTGGGGTGGACTCGTCAACTCGAAAGCAATTGTGGGCACAGTATACAGCCTTTGAAAAGGGGTGAAAATGGAGGATTGTCCTGCATGCCGATCCGGCCGGTTTTACTCTGCGTGCTGACCGGCCGAAAGACACCGCAAATATAGCAATTCCCGAACCCTCCAGGCGTTTTTCCCGTCAGCATGTGGAGCAGCGCCGCATGCGGAGAGGGGAGCACGCCTACTATGCCAGGCAGCCCGTATCTTCCCTCCCCTTCACTCGTAGAATCAACCTGCACGCATCCCCATCGCCATGAGTACTTTTTCCGTCGGATACCGCAGTGTGGGCTCGGTACAGATTCTGGATCTGCAAGGTGAACTCGATGCCCATACGGCTGCAGAGCTGGAAACAGCCATCCAGAAATGCCAGAAGGACAATAACGTTCATATTCTGGTGAATGGGGCCGATCTCGCCTACATCTCCAGTGCCGGGCTAGGCGTCTTCATGGCTTACATCGAGGAGGTAAGGGGCCAGGGCGGCGACATAAAAATTGCGGCGCTGCAGCCCAAGGTCTTCAATGTATTTGACCTGCTGGGCTTCCCCATGCTCTTCGACATTCTGGACACCGAGGAAACAGCCGTTTCCCGTTTTGAGAACACCTCGGCTGACTGACCCTACCCGTTTTCCCTCCGTGGATACCCGATCCAACATCCTGACCATCCCCGGTTCCACACGCTTCCTCGAGGAAGTGCGTGCGTTCATTGCGGGGCATGCCTTACGGGCTGGTCTGGATGAGGCCCGGGTTGATCGCCTGAAAATGGCAGTCGATGAGGCGTGCACTAATGTCATCGAGCACGCTTACGGGGGTGAGAGTGAGCAGCGTATCGAGATCGCCGTCATCGCCCGCCCTGACAGGCTCATGATTCGTATCCGTGATACCGGGAAATCGTTCGACCAGGAGGCCTACAGTGAGCCAGACTTGCTGCAGTACGCCAAACGACGGAAATCAGGTGGCTTGGGCGTGCACATCATGCGCAAACTGACGGACGAGGTCACCTACAGGAGCACTCGAACCTACAATGAGTGCTGCCTGACTACCCTGCTGCGCCGGCACCACGGAGGCTCGTAAACCTCCGAATGGTTACTTCGCAGAGGCTGCTGCGCGGTGACCGACGTAGACTGAAGCAATACCGAACGTGAGCCGCCGCGCCTTGCGTTGGGTGAAGCCCGCTTCATCCATCCAGTTCAGGAACTCATCTCCCTCGGGAAAGACTGCGATGGACTCGGGCAGGTAGGTGTACGCTCCGGAGTCGCCTGACACCAGTTTCCCGACGGCAGGCAAGATGAACCGGTTGTAGAAAGCATACAGCTGCTTGACGGGAAAGACCCGGGGGCGGCTGAATTCCAGAACGATGAGCTTTCCACCGGGTCGCAGGACGCGATGAATCTGATGCAGTCCCGCTGCCAGATCCTCAAAATTACGCACGCCGAAAGCCACTGTGGCCACATCGAACTGCTTATCGGAGAAGGGCAGTTTCTCCGCATCTCCGTTCAGAAGCTCCACACGCCCGTCAAGGTCGGCCTTGGAGACCTTGCGCCGACCCACATCAAGCATCTGATCGGCAATGTCGACACCGATAACTTGGGGCACCCCCTTGCGGGCAGCCATCAGGGCAAGGTCCGCCGTGCCGGTTGCCACATCCAGAAGGCGCTGGGGCTGGCTGTCGAGGACTTCCTTCATCACCACCCGACGCCACTGCTGATCCACTCCACCGCTCAGCATGCGATTCAACACGTCGTAGCGAGGCGCTATGCTGTTGAACATGCGCTCGATGTGCGGCTTTTTGCCCTCTACAATGCCAATGGGCGGAATGTCGGACACTGGGTGATCCTCTGTTGTCAGTTGAGCAGCGTTGTCAATCCAAGAAGCTCGAAGTTGATACTTTTCTTGCGGGTGTAGACGTTGCGCGAGGGCGTCAGGCGGATCTGGTTGTCTACCAGGCCGACCATGACGTTGGCATGACCGTCCAGCAGAGCCTCCACCGCTGCTACACCCAGGCGGCTGGCAAGGACGCGATCCCGGGCGCTCGGCGATCCACCACGTTGCGTGTGTCCGAGAATGCAGACACGCAGGTCGATGTCCACGAATTTCGCATCGGCCCGCAATGCATCTGCAATGACGGAGGCACCACCCAACTCTTCCCCTTCCGCAACGACGACGATGGAAGAGCGGTGTTTATCGGCCATCAGGGAGTGGATGTGTGTCTTGATCTTGTTGATATCCGTCAGCGTCTCCGGAATGAGGACCATTTCAGCGCCCCCGCCAATCCCGGAGTTCAGTGCTATGAACCCTGCATCCCTGCCCATGACTTCCACCAGGAACAGGCGATCGTGTGCATCAGCCGTATCCCTGATCTTGTCGATATTCTGTATGGCCGTGTTCAGGGCCGTATCGTACCCGATCGTTTCATCCGTCCCGTACAGATCATTGTCGATCGTTCCCGGACATCCAACCAACGGAATCCGGTGTTCGTCATAAAAGACAGCGGCCCCGGCCAAGGTGCCATCTCCGCCGATCGCAATGAGCCCATCAATACCCTGTTTCTGAAGCTTCGCAGCAGCGCGAGCCCGCCCTTCAGGCGTACGAAAATCCGTAGAGCGCGCGCTCTTCAGAACCGTCCCCCCCTTCTGGATGATGTTTGAGACGGATTCGTTGGACAGTTCGACAAAATCGCCCTCAATCATTCCCTGGTATCCCCGCCGAATGCCGAACACCCTCTTGCCCGCGGTGAGCGCTTTCCGTGCTGCTGCACGCAGGCATGCGTTCATACCCGGGGCATCACCACCCGAGGTAAAGATTCCGATCGTCTGGATACTTTCCAATGGATCCTCCTTGATTCTGGTCCGGGGTGTATGCCGCAGTTACGCTGGCGTTCAGGTTCGGGGTTGAAATTACTACGAAACGCCAGCAACTGTGCACTCTTGAAAGGAGGTACGTATTCGGTTTTGAAGTATTCCATACTCGACCCGGGTGCCCCCTTGGGTGCGCGTTCCCCTGTCGTATCTTGCACCGTGCTCCACTTCACGCTCGGGGCACCATCCCTTCCTGACTCGCACCAACGGACGCATGTCTGATGCTCCTCGTACACCGCCTTACCTTGTAACTCTGGACGACGGAGCGCGCTATCCAGTGGATCCGGCGACGGTGGCTGAGGAAGGAATCCGGTTGGTGCACATTCATGGCAAACGGTACGTCCTCCTGCGAAACGGACGGGCGACATCCCTCGTGATCAACGCCGCCGATCGGCGTTCCCTAGAGGTATCGCATGGTTCCCATACTGTGTCCGTTACTGTTTCCGACCACAGGGACCTACTTCTGTCTGAACTGGGAGCGGAGCAAGGATACGCCGGCAAGGAACAGCAGATCCTGGCTCCCATGCCGGGTCTTGTGGTGGGCGTTTCGGTACGCCCTGGCGACACAGTGCAGAAAGGCAGCTCCCTTCTCATCCTGGAGGCGATGAAAATGGAAAACGAAATAAAGGCGCACTTCGATGGCGTGGTCAGTGCAGTCCGGGTCCGGTCTGGAGAGCCCGTCACAAAGGGCGCTGTGCTCATCGAATTCGAATAATACCGTGATATTCTTTCTTACCGGTGCCACCGGCTTTCTCGGCTCCAACATTGCCCGCATCCTGCTCAGCAAGGGCCATCGCGTCCGCGCCATTCGACGCGCCACCTCCCGCCTTGACTTGATATCCGATTGTGCCGAGCAGATCGATTGGTTTGAGGGCGACGTCCTGGATCCTGCATCGCTTGAGGAAGGGATGACGGGTGCCGATGGCGTCATGCATGCAGCAGCCTTTCTCGGTTTCGAGGGAAAACGGAGTCACGACGAACTCATGGCTGTCAACGTGGATGGGACGGCCAATGTGGTTGATGCTGCTCTGTCCGCTGGCGTGGGGCGTCTGCTTCATGTATCCAGCATCGCGGCGTTGGGCCGAACAGGTCGGGAAAGCGACTGCCTCGACGAATCGGCTCAGTGGAAGGAGTCTCCCATGAACACGGGCTATGCCCTGTCGAAACACCGCGCCGAGATGGAAGTGCATCGGGCCATTGCGATGGGACTTGATGCTGTCATGGTCAACCCATCGTTGATCATGGGTGCAGGCAGGCCGTCGGAGAACACGATGCAGATTGCTGACCAACTTGCCAAAGGTCGCATCCCGTTCCTGCCGAAAGGGGGTACGAATGTGGTAGACGTACGGGATGTAGCTGCGGGATGCCTTCTGGCGTTTGAACGGGGCCGCGCATCGGAGCGTTACATCCTGGCGGGGCACAACTTGCTCTGGCGGGACATCCTTTCCATGATAGCAGGAGGCCTCGATGTGCGGCCCCCTAGGCGAACCGTGCCGCAACCGGTCATGATGGCAGGAGCCACGATGATGGAATGGGGCGCTGCTCTGATCGGAAAAAAGAGCGTCCTGACACGAGAGAATGTTCGGCTGTCCATGGCCATTTCGTGTTATGACAATGCACGCTCCGTGACCGAGCTGGGCTGTACCTATCGGCCCTTTGAGGATACGGCCGAATGGATTGCTGCCGCTTACCTGAAATCACTGCAATGACCGATACCCGTCGTTCCGGTAGTCCAGTCCGGATGCACTCGTTGGCGGCCCTTTTCGTTCTCATCGCGTTCAGTCCCGGATGCGGGACTGAAAAGATACCGGAGTCTGCCGAATCCGGCATTGTGACCACCTTCGGCGCCTTGCATGGAATCATCCAACCCGTTGTGGGTGAACGTCCCGTTTCCGTACTGCTCCCCCCGGGCATCTCCCCCCATGCCTACGCTCCCCGGCCCTCGCAGATAGCGACGCTGAACCGCGCCTCGCTCGTCGTGTATGCCCACTCGGACATTGACGGGTGGATGGCGGATCTTTCCTCACGTCCTTCCCTGGCTCTGTTTAAGCCCGGTAGCTTGAGCTCTGGCCGCTCGACTGACCATCGAGACGAGTCGGGGCAAAGTACTCATGACCATGGAGGACAGGATCCTCATATGTGGTCCGATCCCGTGCTGGTCATGGAGGCACTTCCGGCGGTGACCGATAGGCTCTGCGCTGTCTATGCAGAGGGCTGCTCCTCCATGCGTCGCCAGGCTACCATCTTTTCCGGCAGACTCAGCATCCTGGTGGACTCGCTGGCCCAAGCCGCCAGCGAGTGGCAATCCAATAACGAGGAAGCGTGCTTCATCACGGCGCAACCCTTCATGGATCGATTCCTGGATCGGTTCGGCTTCCGTTTTATTGGCCCCCTGTCCGTATCACCGGACGTGGAGCCCTCTCCGGCTTCGCTCTCCAGGCTGGTTTCCCGGGCCTCAGAACAGGGCTGTACCACCCTGATCGTACAGGAAGCCCTGGAGAATCGCCTGGAAAAGCGGTTGGCAGCCGAGCAGAGATGGGATGTCGTAGTGGTAGATCCTGTTGGCAGTCCGACTTCCTCCTACCCGGCGTATCTTGAGCGGATGATGCAGTCCTTGACCAACTTGCCCCGCGCCACGGGACAGACTCCTCCGTCACCATGATCACTGCTTCCCACGTTTGTGTTGAAGCGGCTCAGCGATCAATTCTTCGTGACGTCAGCTTCCATCTTCCCTCCGGTGCTTTCTTGGCGGTAATCGGACCCAACGGTGGCGGAAAATCCACGCTGGTCCGTGCGCTTCTCGGGCTCCAACCCCATACGGGTACCATCACATTTGAGCCGGCAGGTGCCCCCACGGGCTACGTACCCCAAATCAAGACGCTGGACCGCTCTTTTCCCGCGCTTACTGAAGAACTTGTTGCAACGGCTCTGAAGAGACGCTGGCCCTGGCGCGTGGACCGCGATTGCGAACGCGTCGTAGCTGATGCCCTGACCCATGTACGGGCGGATCATCTCATGGGTCAACAGATCCGGAATCTGTCGGGCGGAGAACTCCAGCGGGTCTACCTGGCCAGGGCCCTGATTTCCAACCCAACGTACCTATTCCTTGACGAACCGGCAGCCGGAGTGGATGTGGCAGGAGCGGAGGACATGCTCGAATGTGTCGAGCGCTTTCGCAGCGCATCGGGGGCTACAGTCGTCATGGTCACGCATGACTGGGATGTTGCCGTCCATCACGCGTCGCACGCCATGGTGCTCAGCCAGGAGGTAATCAGTTTTGGCGCCACGAACGAAGCTATCAACGAGGCGGCTATCCGCAAGGCCTTCGGCCACGTAGGCCATGCGCACGGGGTATTCGGTGGAGGTCATCATGGTTGACGTCCTGACACAACCCTTCATGCTCAGGGCCCTGGCAGCCGGTTTGCTTCTCTCGGCACTGGCCGGCTACTACGGCGTGTTCGTCGTTCAGCGCCGACTTTCCTTTCTCGGTGCAGGACTCGGACACGCGGCATTCGGTGGCATTGCCTTGGGCCTTTTTCTGGGTATCCAGCCCCTCTGGATAGCCATTCCGTTCACCCTGCTTGTTGGTGTCGGCATTGCGTGGATCAGGGACAATACACGATTAGCCGCCGATACGGCCATAGGCATCTTCTTCTCTGTCTCGGTGGCCCTCGGTATCCTGTTCCTCTCCTTGTCCACCGGTCGTAATGCCGATGCCTTCTCCTATCTGTTCGGCTCCCTGCTGTCGGTGACTGCGGCCGATCTCGGGATCAGCGCATTGCTTGTAGGAGCAGGTTTGCTGACGCTGCCCCGGCTCTGGGGGGATTGGGCCTATGCCACGTTTGATGAGGAGGCAGCGCGGGTGAGTGGAACCCCAACCCGTCACCGGGACCTTCTGCTGATTACCATGCTGGCTGCCACCATCGTAGTGTCCCTCAAGGTAGTCGGGATCCTGCTCGTGGCGGCATGGATTGTCGTTCCAGCTGCATCAGCCCGCCTCTTGGCCCACACGTTCGGAGGCATGACGCGGCTGTCCGTGGCCCTGGCCATGGCATCAACGGTCATTGGCTTGGTTCTGTCCGTGGCCCTTGATGCGCCTACCGGAGCCATGATCGTCCTCGTTCAGGCCGTCCTGTTCGTCGTCATCATGCTCCTCGCCCGCTCATCCTGAGCCCACGTGTCAATCGGATGTGGGATGGATGGGTCCCTTGTCCCTGGCATGGACGATATACTCGGCCGCCGTCTGACCATCCTTGATCTCCTCAAGCCGACGCTTGAGCAGGCGCCGTTTGAATGCCGTCAGATGATCAATGAACAGCACTCCCTCAACATGATCGTACTCATGCTGAATAACGCGAGCCAACACGCCGTCAAAGGTGTGCTCATGCGGCTGAAAGTCGCGATCGAGATAGCGCATCGTCAGTGACTCTGGACGCACCACCACTTCATGTATATCGGGGATGGAGAGACACCCCTCCTCGTATTCACTCTCACCCTCTGATTCGTCAACGATCTG
>Ga0181581_10004018_pt1 | contig 11491 bp, 12 predicted proteins | sample 071ome_22_FD_132433 | JGI IMG/M metagenome (GOLD analysis project Ga0181581, IMG submission 132433) | Coastal salt marsh microbial communities from the Groves Creek Marsh, Skidaway Island, Georgia - 071404AT metaG (megahit assembly) | ecosystem: Environmental > Aquatic > Marine > Intertidal...
ATCAGCAAAACTCAAAATTGTTCCTAAAATATTGGTCATTCCTGGAGTTCATATAGAATGGACAATAGAAGGTATCCCTGCGGATGTCATTAATCAACCTACAGATGAAACTTTAGATCAAAAGTTGGAGAAAATTTTTGAAAAAAATACACCACAGATACCTGACGAATACAAGCCTTACATTGATAAAATCACCTATGCATATCATGATGATCTCGTACAGTTGTGGAATGGAAATTATACATATGAAATAACCGCATCTCCAAGAATACATTTTCATACAAATGTGTTTACTGATTGGAAAACATCTGTAGGTACACGAAGAATTCTAAACAACATGTTCGCACCATATAGAAGTTATAATTTTCTAGATTTTCTTATTCAAACCCATGAAAACCTTTTCGATGTCTTAATTAGAAGAGAATTTGGGTTTATTATTAATCCTGCTGAAGCATATTATATGCAATTTCCTGATGAATATGACGATAGTGATGAAACTTGGGAAAGAGAAGATTGGGAAAATCGATATGAAAATTGGGGAGATGGTGCAATATCTATTTATGATAAAAAATCTATTATAGATTTAGATACTGGTGAGGTCTATAAATCACCTGAATCACCACGTACCAAACTGAGGATGCGATGATGAAAATACCATACAACCTTATTGCAGCTGCACTTCCTTTAGCGATTGGATTACTGAGAGACAAGATCAATACTGGATCTCGTGCAAAGATGAAACCAATGGTCGTTAAACGCTTCAAAAATGAACTTGGTCATAATATTATCTTGTCAGTAGACCGAGACCCTAGAGAAAAGTACAATGGCTTTGTAATCACCATAGAAGGTCCTAGATCGACAGGTCAATGGACCATTACCAACTTAGAGGGAATGCAACTCATTTCTGCAATCATGGAGAGCATGAGTAATGAATAAATATACAATTGGCACAATTCTAGGCACAGTTGCTCTTGGATTGATCAAATCTAAGATAGGTAGTGGTGCTCGATTGAAACTCAGATGGCATAGTTTTATTGAAGAAGGAATACAAATTCCTTTATCAGACAAAGACAAAGTTTTAAAATTAATAAAAGAACTCGAACCAATGATGAATGAAAATGGTATTTTCATTTCAAATTTTGAGATTGTTGAAATTGATGGTGAAACAGTTGTAATAGGCTTAGGGCTTAAAAAAATTGTAGAGTCAGATCAAGAATTAAGACGATGTAGTATTTGGTATGGTGATGACTTTCAATATCATCCATATGAATATTGGAGCGATGGAGAAACTAGTATAGAACTAGAGAAATTTTTATACAAGACTATAATTCCTGAAATAAAAAAAATTACTACGATTATAGATTCGGTTGTAGACTTCTCTGATGCTGGGTATCAGAGAACACTTATAAATACAGATACTGGTGAAGAATATAAACCCACCAAAATAACAAGACCAAAACTGAGGAAACGATAATGAACACTACCGTAGCTACAATACTTGGTACAGCTGCACTTGGATTGATTAAATCTAAGATAGGTAGTGGTGTTCGTCTCAAAAAAGAAATCTTTATTTACTATGAAGACCGATATGAATTTCTTTTTCACGCAAATGATAGCAATGAAGCAAGTAAGTTTTCTGATTCTCTAAAAAAATTTATAAAGGAAACTTTAGAGCCCATTATTAAAAATGAAGGTTGCTTTATTGATGATTTACATGTGAGTGATGCTGCTCCTGGAGGGGGGGAATGTCTGTGGACAGTAGATTTAAAATTAAGCATCTCTAAAAAGTTTGATGATCCCAATAAGTATTCTATACTAAGAGAATGGGAAGATGGTGATGTAGATGATTTCTTTTCTTATTGGGAAAGAGAAAACGATGCTGTTCTCCATATATTTTGGAATAAAGTAATGCCACAAATAATTGCATTTCACGCCCCTTTATCAGCAGAAGAGGAAACTTTTAGTTTTTATACTAAACTGGTAGATGCAGATACTGGAGAGCCTTACAAAGCCCCACTCTCTAAACCCCCTAAACTGAGGAAACGATAATGAACACTACCGTAGCTACAATACTTGGTACAGTTGCACTTGGATTGATTAAATCTAAGATAGGTAGTGGTGTTCGTCTCAAAACAAAATGCTATACCTATTTAGAAGAAACATATGATGTTAAGATAGAAGATGCTGCCAACATAATTCGGCTAATAAATAGTCTTGAACCATTGATTAATGAAAACGGTTTCTTACTCCAAGGCATAGAGACATATGAAAACTCAGATCAGTATGAAAACCAAAACATACGTCTTCGTGTAAATATACGAAAACTTTTAACTTCAGTTCCAGACTTAGAAGTTTGTAATGAATGGCTTAATCTTGAACAACATGATTTTGAAGATTGGGAAAGTGGTATTGCAAGTAGTCAATTGTTTCGTTTTGTGGGAAGAGAAATAACCGACAAAATACAAGAAGAATTTCAATTATACGATATAGGTGATGAATTTGATTATGGCTACGAAAAAGTGATTATCAATGCAGATACTGGAGAGCCTTACAAAGCCCCACTCTCTAGACACCCTAAGCTGAGGAAAATATAATGAATAAATATACAATTGGAACCATTATAGGTACTGCTTTACTTAGCATATTTAAGAATAAATCTGGTGGAAAAACAGAGACATTTGATCCAGATATGACTGTAGCTAGTATGCTTGATCTTTTGAATACTTATGGCGAAGAATTTGCTCCTGAAATGAAGCAAATCATAGAAACCAAATACAATGCTGATCAAGTAAAAGTCATATATGATAAATTCAACAATGAGCGGACAAGAAGAAAACAAATACGAGACCGAGAAAACTTAGACCGAGAATACGCTCAAAAAGCTTTGAAAGGTGAGTTAACATATCTTGGTGAAGGGAGGAATAGAACAGCATACCTAACTCCACAGGGGCAGGTATTAAAAATACCTAAAAATATGAAGGAAGAAGAAGTTGATTATTATGTCCAAAGTGGTAATTCAATGGATTGGCGTGAGAGTCCCTTCCCTAGAAAACCTCATGATCTTGATATAGGATTTCCAAGCAGAACATATACCTATACAAAAAACTATAGTAGAGACCACAACGACAGAATAGATTTTCAACAAAATATTAAAGGTGAAACACTTGTTGGCAATAGAAAACTTATAATGTCACGTAACAGCTCTATTCTTGTAAAGAAAGCAAAAGAGCAAATGAAGACAATATTGGAAAACCAACATCTTCTTTTTAAACCATTCCAACAAGCTGCAAGAATGGCTCCTTACAAGTACGCAGTTGATGGTAATAGAGGAAATTTTATCTTACAACCAAATGGTGAGATTAAAATCATAGATGTAAACTTAAATTTATCTGGAGACAGAAACAATGCGATCCCTGAAGAACTTGCCTTGTTTAATATGGGTCAAGTATGGGAAGCGATATTTTACGAACCGACTTATATGGATATAAAATTCGATCCAGAGATTGTTGACCAATTCAAAAAACTTGGAATGGATGTCCTCGAACAATTTCACCTGCAAGAAACAGTTGGAAAAACAAAAATAAATGGATTTCAAAATTGGACAGGACAACCAAAAGGTTCTGCTTCTAGAATTATATTCAAACACAGAGTTACTTGCTATGTGAAAACAAGAAACTACAAAATGGTTCAACTTTTAACCAACAATGACTTACATTCAGAAAAAGAAATAACACATCAAACAGGTCGTGCAGGATATACTACAACCTATAGAGGCGTACAGTTTAACAACTCCAATGACAAAAATGTAGAATCATGGATCGTTTGGTTTAGAGGCAGTTATCCTCACAACGAAATATATTTTGACATTACATTTTATTCGTTCTCTCCAAAGATAGAAGTTTCAGAGGGAGATCATGGAATGGCTCCTAAAATATGGGAAATGATTAGAGATTCTATACCAAGCATTTGGGATGGTTCAAATAAAATGACAAGTTGGTGGAAAGGCTTAACTACTCACAGACCGAAAGTGGCAGCTGCATTTTGGGATGGACCACTTCCTTCACTTCACTCTTATCCTGAAAGAGGTCGTGGTGTCCAAACTGTTTCCAAAGAAGCCAAAAGAAGAAAAAAAGAATACGGTGACTATTATATGGAGCTTGATACAAATCGAACTTCATTCAGTAACAATACTTTTGAATGGAGTACATGCTATTACGGTACATCAACAGGTATTCCAATGGTATTAAAAAATGATGGAACGATTGTTTCTGCAAACGCTCTTTCTACTGGTCCAAAGTTGCGGAAGAGATAATATTTGAAGGTCCGATCTTCTTATCAAGCATAAACTTGGTTGTTCTGACTTCCTCTCCAAAAAGATATACCGTTGCTTTGTCTGAAAATGATTTAGCAACATGGTATAGCCTTATGATCTCTATTGGTGGTGTTCTCCAGTCGAAACACATCACAGAATGTGCCTCAGACCAATAACTGATGATAAACTCTGTGTTGTTCATCAAAACAGCATAGTTTTTTTGATATGTTTTGTACTGTTCTAATTCAATGTCATCACCTTTCTTTACGTAGAAAGAACCAAGTATACCTTCTATCAAACCAACCCTCATAGCTTTTGAACCAGGAGAGTGAGGTTTATGTATTTGAATGTCCATAGCATCTGAATAATCTGGCTTTAATCCCAATTTATCCAATCTATACATGATACCGCCACGATGAATACCAGCCCAATCAAACATTGGCTTACCACGTCTTGTTGTTATCGCTATATTTGGAAACCAGAATGCTTCTTCATTTGGCTCCCAAAACCAACAACGATTGTTGTGAGCTAAGATAGCCCATACCTGCCAAGAACTCAGGTTTTGAGATGTAGTAAGCATTGGAACCCAAATCACATGAACAGATACACTTCTGTACGATTCTGTTCTTCTCTCGAAGTCTTCCATACTTTGTGGTGACTTCTGTATTTCGATTGCATACTTCTTTCCAAAGCTCTCTACATATATATCAGCTCTTCTTCTGCCATTTGGTGTTTCAATTGGATGTTCAAGATAGCATGTCATACCCAAATCTCTGCACCAATTGTAGATCAATATCTTTGCTCTGAGATGTTCCTTAGACTCTGGCTTTGAATTTGGACATTCTGTTGTGCTTTTGTGAGAAAAGTGGTGTGTTATCACCTTCCCCTTCTTCAATACAACTTCTTCATTGCATTCAGGACAAAAATACTGATGACCTTTCTCTGCTTCCGTTGCAATTACACCAGATTTATCTTTTATAGCAATCAACATAATCTATACCTCATACTTTTTATATATTGAATGAACTATAACAAAGTTTATCAATGTAGGCTATTATAGATACAGAATAAAACTTGTTACGGATTGGAATATGAATAAAGGTCTTATATATGGTCTTGGCTCTTTAGCAGCCTTGATGATTGCTAAAAACAGAACTTCAGGCTCTCGGAATGAGGGTACTTCTGATATATGTAATTCATGTCTTACAGGCGATGGAGCTGAATACTCTGCAAAAGACCTTTATGACATTATGAATGAATGTGGGTACTACCTTCCCCAAACGGAACAAATCTTTGAAGAACTTATCCAAGAGACAATAGAAGAAAGTAGTGGGTTCGGCTCTCTATCAAAGCCCACAATGGATATGGTTTTGGAACAGTCTGTACAGTCTGCCACAGTAAGCCCAAAAGAAGTCGATAAGTTCAAAGAAAGATATAAAGATCTACCAAAAGACAAAAAGAAGATTATAAGAGACCTTATTCAAAAACTTTATCATAAAGTTTTTCAAGTCCAGGTATTATTTTCAATTGGAATTTATGTAAAGAAAACACTTGATAGTGTTATAGAGTTAATTAAGTCTGTAGGCAGCAGAACTTTTATAAACAGATACCTACAAAGAACTGCATTCATTATCGATCAGAAGCAACAACAAACCGATTTGTATAGAAATGCAGAAATGTGGAAGAGACAATGGGTTTGCGATCAAATATCTGATATCTCAGACATATTGGTACAAAAAGGAATTGTTTCTGCACAAAAACAAGAGTTTGTTGAACAGCAAATTGGGGAACAACAAGACAAAGCACTTTCTCAAAAGGTTCAAAACGCAAAAGATGAAATCTTGGCTTCAATCATTAACCGAGAAGAGAAAAGACTTGCCAAATTTGGTCTTGACTTGAATCGAGAAAGAATAAAGTTTCAAAAAACCACAACAGGTAAAATATTGAAAGATAAGCCACTAGAAACTTTTGAACGTTTAGAGAAGCTGGCTGATGTCGTTTGGTTTGTTGAAATGGCTACTCAATGTGGCATACGGTCACAAAACGATTTGTTCTACACTTTTCCACAAGAAACATTGTTTTCTCGAAATATAAATTCTTTAAGTGCCTTTGATCAAATTGGGTACAAGCTACATCTACCTGTATTAGAAAAAGGAGATGTTAGCCAACAATTCCCAAACACAGTTGGTTCTTTGGGTTTAAATGCAATAAATGGTCTACTCCAAAGAAACAAAGTTGTACTTGATGAAAACCTTCACAAGCCATATGTATATTTCTACAAAAAAGAAGGAGAATCTACAACCAATGAGCAAGTAACATTATGTTTCTACTCATTTGCATCTGGCTCTATGAGACCAAAAAGAACACCTGTATTCACAAAAACTTCGAAAATGAATACAATTTCATTCTCTATTCCTGCTGGTCCCCCTTTCGCTGGAGGGTCTTGTATTTCAGCTGCTACAAGTAAAATGGCAGCAAACCCTGCATTTGGTGTAAATGACCTGACTTATGTTTGCCAAAAATGTTATGCCTTGAAAAACAGATACCAAATGCTTGACTATGTATTTTCTTCAGCACCGAGAATGAATTGGATTACATCTACTATTTCTGAAACAAAAGGTCATCAAGAATTTGGCACGTTGATGTCTCTTGCGATTGAGTCTTACTGTAGATACACTTATGAAAACGGAAGAGAGAATCTAGAAATAGGTGTAATCAATGTGGAAAAGCTAAAGTATCGCTCTTCAAAAACATCTTATTCTCACGTAGAACCTTGCGATATTACACCCAATATCAACAAAGTATTGCCTTTGGAACAAAGAGGCACATACAACTCACAATCTTGGATCGATTTTACACAACAAAACGATATTGCTGGGTACTTTAGGATACATGATTCAGGTGATTTTTCTGTTTCTACACAGCGTTCAATTACAAAATCATATATCCAAAGTTGGGGGGTTGTAGCAAGTTGTTTTCCACAGGTTAAGTTCTGGGCTCCTACTCGATTGTGGAACAAGAATTATGTTTCTGAAGATAAAATTGAAGAACAAAATGCAAGCATCGTTTTGGGAGCCATTAAGGTATTTAAGCAAAAACTTAAAAAACAACTCACACCAGATGTTTTTAAGGCGTTTCGCTTCCAAAAAGCAATGGTTCAAGCTGAAAACGAGAAATCTTTAAGTAAAACATATCTAGATGAATTTCAAGATGTCTGCTCTAGGAACCCAAATCTGGTTATCAGACCATCAGGTCTCACAGTTGTATCACCTTTCAACAACACGTTCATTGGCATACCAGAAGTTTATCTATTCAATCCAGCGTATAAAGACATTTCAGCTGGTTCTGGAGTGAATGCTGTGTTTGTTAAAAATACAAAAGGTACAGATTTCACTCCATCAGCATATAAATATGTCGGAACTTCAGCAGCTTTTACACAGTATAGAAAAAATGGCGGAAAAGACAACAAAGACACCTTCACGTCAAAGATCAAATTATTCCTTTCAAATTACTTTTGCAAACTGTATGGTAGATCTTCTTTTGATGAGTTACCACATAAATCTTACACTCCTATTTTCTCCCAGGGTAAAATTTGGGGACAAAAAAATAGCATCTCAGACTTTGTTCAACAATGTCCTGTAGATACAAAAACCGATGACAAAGGTAACGAAATATCATCAAACAGTTCTTGTATGGGCTCTAGCTGTAGATTTTGCTGGCTTGCTAAAAATAACTGTGTCACCTATGGAGAACACTAATGAGCGACAACGAAGATTTTCGAGAAGATTTGATCATGCTTTTGGTCAATGGAATGCGTATAGACTGGATGCAAATCAAAGACATACTAGAAGTTATTGATTTTTGTACTGAATTGAAAGAGCATTACATGAAAGACGAAAAACTAAGTCATTTGTTCTTTTGGACACGAGAAAATGTAATTCTTCACGAAGAGAAAACAATAGAGTCCAACTTTGCTGTCGTTGTAGATGGAGATTCTATTCAATTTAGAACAGCAGATGGCTTAATTGACAATCACAGAAATGCAGGAAGAATATTGATGTCTACCATTGCATTTGTTCATACCAAGCTAGAAGAACGTGGATTGGTCGATTCAAAAGAATCTGTAGAACAACCAGTTCAAGACCAACAAATCATAAATAAATACATAGAAAAAGAAGAGCCTTCAGAAGAAGATTCAAGTTCAGACTTTGAATGGATATAAGGAGTATATGGATATGGCAAAAACATTTTATCTGCATAGAACTGAGGACGAAAGCGGTATCTCAGGAACAGGTCGTATTGCTCAAGGTATCATATTCGACAATGGCAAAGTTGCTATGACTTGGCTAAGCGAACACCCCAGCGTAACAGTATACGACAACATTGGAGAAGTAAAAGCCATTCATGGTCACGAAGGGAAAACAGAGGTAGTAATGGAACAAGATTGGAAAAGATCTTTTAACGAAGTAAAGTCAGCTCTGTCCTCTATTTCTATTCTAGACATCACCTGCGATAGACTTCCTGTTGAATCAGAAGGAACAAAGCAACTCTTGAAAAAGAATATGGAAGACTAGAATGAATAAGTACACACTAGGAACCATTGTAGGAACTGCCTTACTTGGCTTGGCTAAGGCTAAGTCTGGTAATGCCTTAAAGCTTTCTCGTGGAGTGGTTTATAGTATCATTGCATATAAAGATTTTTACCTACGTGATTATATTTATCTCAGATTAGGTAACGATCCTTTATTTTATTCTGAATATGAAGCCAATGTAGTAGAGCCAGCATCTAAAGAACTCGAAAAATTTCTGTTGAAACATAAGGAAGAATTCAAACGAAAATATGCATTGTCTCGCTTACCACAATTAAATCTAAACTTAGAAGAAGTCCCAGAATATCATGACGATGATACAAGTGGATATAGGATTACATTGTCACTTGAAATCGAATATATGGTGACTCCTGATGCCAAATCTCCCTTAGAAAGGAATTTACTTGAAGCAGATAACAATAGAGAACTTGGTCCTATCCTAATGAACGATAGAAAATTAAAAAATGAGAGGCATGGATTAATCCATTTAATCGATGATGAACTTAAAATCCATATCTTTAGCCGATATCTTTTTGACTATGGTCAAGCCCCTGAAACAACCGACACTATCCATCATAGATTTGCGTTGTATACACTTGACAAGGAGAATAAATGGGTTCCTTATGAAAAACTCCAGCCTAACATGCCAAAACTGAGGGTAAGATAATGTCTGCAAATAAATATGCACTAGGAACCATAGTTGGAGCTGCCCTACTTGGATTGGCTAAGGCTAAATCTGGAGCTTCTGCTCGTTTAAAAACAGAAAATGTTTATGAAATACGATTTGAAGAAGTAATGGTACGACTTCCTTACGATTCTTTTCTAGGTATTGTTGAGTGTATAGCAAGCAGGCTCAAAGAACAAGTAAATGTTGCTTTTTTCGGTGTGTACAACGATGGTTCTGGTGGACCAAGAAATAGAAATGAAGAACTGTTTCAGATATTTAAACCCACAAAAGTCACTGTAAGTGTAGAGGATACAGGAAATTGCGAGGCAGATGAAGACCAAGAAATTGAAGATTCCTTTGAAGAGATCTCTGAACAAGACTCCGAAGAAAGGGAGGAACGATATGAAGAGTATTGGAACAATGAATGGGAAGATAGAAGAGATATACTATGTAGATTAAACGTTTCATTCACAATTGAAACCCCCAAAAACTTGTCTGCAATGGACGAAGACAATGAACATTACGATGATGCTTTATACGATGAAGCCAGAGAAATGTTAAGATCTCTTATAAGTAATGTAGCTTGCTATCCTGCGTCATTAAGTGCTGATGAAGCATATGATCGATTTTCTGAATTGAGAAAAAGTATCTTGATTTGGGATAATGCTACACAAAGTTGGAAGCCTTATGTTCAGACTCAATCTGCCATACCAAAACTGAGGAGGAGGTAATGAACAAATACACGCTAGGAACCATTATTGGAACTGCTTTACTTGGAATAGCCAAAAGAAAAGGCAGTAATGTTCGATTGGGTAGAAAAAAAGTAACAGAGTATCGAATCAGACAATTCTATTCGGAGCATTGTTCTTTTGATGATGACTTCATGCCAGAAGACGAAAGAATTGTTTCCTTTGACTGGGATCAAAGTGAATTTTTGTATGAAGGGGATGAACACTTTGATGAGAACCACAGTTGGGAAACTATTTCAAATAAAATAGAAAATAGAATAGACGAAATCAGCAAAGAAATAGACTGGAGTAATGTCTTTAGAAGATTCAACCCAAACAAACATGAAAAATACGAAATCTATTACGATGGATATGTAGACATGGCTCATGAATGGTTTGAAGGCGATAATGAATTTCTTGAAGGCTCAGACGATTTCAAAGCAATTATAACTGGGTATCCTAGTTCTGGAAACTTAGGATTTGTGTATACGCACACCGTAATGCCTGGCGAACAAGAAGTTGCACCACCAAAAACATTTGAAGAAGTTTGGCAGCTGGCAAATAGCATATATCCAGAAATAGAGAAAAAATTCTACAACAAAGGAATCATATTACACAGCAGAACCTATGAGTATGACGGTCATTGGACTGAATATCTAAATGATGCCGAAGGTGATGGTATCGAGTTTACAGAGACGATTTATTCTTTAACCGAAGAAGGATGGAAACCTTACAAAAATCCACAATCTACCAGAACAAAACTGAGGAGGCGATGATGTCCGCAAACAAATATGCACTTGGGACCATCGTTGGAACAGCTGTCTTAGGTCTTGTTAGTAAAGTAGGTAATAGAAACAACCCCAAAATAGGGATTGGAAAGAAATTGGTTTCTACAATTATGAATACACTTTATCTGACTACTGACCAAGTTGAAGCTTATCTTCAAGCTTCACATCAACATCCAAACTTATTTAATCAAATAGAAATGAATATTAAAGAATATCTTGTCAATCAAGATAATTCCAACGATGACATTATTGTTGAGGTTGAATTTGAAGAAGTAGATCCAGATGAAAACATATACAATATGTGTATTTATTTGAAGACAGTCAAATTTTATGATCCATCACAAATTGCTCTTATGGATAGAGTGCTACGAATACATGAAAGGGCATATTCTGAAAAAAAATTAGAC
>Ga0181581_10004027_pt1 | contig 11484 bp, 8 predicted proteins | sample 071ome_22_FD_132433 | JGI IMG/M metagenome (GOLD analysis project Ga0181581, IMG submission 132433) | Coastal salt marsh microbial communities from the Groves Creek Marsh, Skidaway Island, Georgia - 071404AT metaG (megahit assembly) | ecosystem: Environmental > Aquatic > Marine > Intertidal zone...
GGGGGGGGGCGGGGGGGGGGGGGCGGGGGGGGGGGGGGGGGGGGGGGGGGGGGGGGGGGGGGGGGGACGCACCGCCAAGGAAGGTCGGGGACTTCTCGGCGCGCTTGAGGAAGTCCTCGGCGCGGGAGAGGTGGACGACGCACGCGCCCTCGGGGGCGCACTGGTCGATGTTGGGCCGGAGGACCTTGTCGGCGACGAACGAGTCGAGCTCGATGAAGTGGCACTCGTCCACGCCCCTCGACACGGCCTCCAGGCCGATGGAGCCTGCGGGAGGGCGGGGAGCGGGGTGGGCAGGAAGGATCCGCGCTGGTCGGCGTCGTGGGGGCGGGCTCGTGGCTCGCGGCACTGCGAGGGGTCCGGGCGACGGGGGTCCCCGCCGGGGCAGGGCTCACCGGTCCCGGCGTAAAAGTCGATCCAGCGGGTGCCCTCGTCGAAGTAGCCGTCCCCGGAGCCGATCTCAGAGAGCAGCATGCTGAAGGTCGCCGCCCTGACCTTCTCCATCATGGGCCGCGTGCGCTCGTCCGACGGGGACAGGATGAACTTGCCGGCGGCGTCCCCGGAGATGATGCGAAGCTTCTTGTGCGTCTTGTACGGGGACCCCCGCTGCCTCCTCTTGACCCGTTGCTCCTCGGCGTCCTTGCGGACGAACGACTGCTCCCGCTCGAGCTTCTTCAGGGCGCCGCTCGGCAGCGAGTTGGCGAGGCTCAGCGCCGCACGGCTCGTCTGACTGTCGTACTCTGTCCGGTCCAGGAGCTCCTCCGACACGATGCCCCCAAGGCCCGCGGCCCGCACCCGCGCGTCCCCCTCCTCGACCGGTTCAGCCCTCCTCCCCTTGTCCCCCTTCCCGCCCTTAGCGCCCGCCCCCTCCTCGACCTCCCCACCCGGGGCGGCGGCGGGCGCGCTGTCTACCACGTCGCTGAGCCCCCACCCGTCCCCGAGCCCCGCAAGCAGCGGCGCGGCGCTGGAGAAGTCGATGGACGAGCCCGACCCGGCATCCCCGCCGAGCACCTGGATCTGGATGTCGTCGTCGTCGTCGTCCGAGTCGAAGTCGTCCTCCTCAAAGTCGGCGTCCGACCAGTCGTTAAGCAGGTCTGCGGTCCGGTGGGAGAGCGGAGCCGGGAGGGTCTGGCGAGCGCGGTGCGTTCCTTCGCACCCTTATCCGCGGGGGGCGAGACCTTCCGGGTAGGTCCGCAGAGCGCGGCGCGGGGCAGCCCTCACCTTCGAGGTCCAGGGGCTCGCCGTCGCCGCCACCGGGGAAGTCGTCGGCAGAGGCCTCCCCAAGGCTCGTCAGATCGGCGCCCTCGAGGCCGAGCTCCTTCAAGGCCTCGGTGGACCAGCCGCCGTCAATGTCGAAGATCACCTCCTCCGTCTCGCCCGGCTCTTCGACGCCCCTTCCAGACTGCGGGTGGGGGGCTTCTGTGATGGCTGTGGGCGCCCCGGCCTCCTTCTCCACATCGTCGTCGTCCGCGGGCGCCGGTGCGAGTTCATGGTCACCAATCGCCAGCGTTTCAGGGTAATTAGCGATAAATGATCACTCGAGCCCCGCGGACGGTCCGATATATCTCCGTACTGAGCCGCAACGCCGGCGATGCGTTTGGGCCAGGAGCTGCTCTCGCAGCCAAATCGACGAAACACCAGCGACCGAGGGCTGATTGTCAAAAAACAGCTCACTTTTCACATATAAAAGTCCGATAAGTGCGCAATAACTAGAATGTGTAGCCGAAAACCACCTACAATGGCCAGGGTCCGCACCTTTCCACCCTTCCTCCCTCCCTTTCTTGCGAGAGCAGGGCCCAGGCCCTGGCTGCGCCCCACTGCAGCGCCCTGCCTCCGTCCCGAGAAGACCCCAACGAGGCTGCCGCGGACGGCAGCTAGACTTTTCATCCTTACAGAGGAACACGAGACCCGGAAGATCCCCAGACGCGAGCCCGCACCAGTCGCAAGGCGACCTCCACAGCGCCGACACGAGCCACGCAGACAGGTTGAGCAACGGGACGGGGGGCCCAACGTGGTACGCGGCACGCAGAGATCTGGTGAGGTGCAGGTGAGCGACTGGGCGTGTGAGAGGTGCCCCCCAGTGCCTGTCGGATGCCCGATGTGCGCCGAGGCCTGGCGTGTCACGAGGGTTTTTTCAGGCGGACCCCTCGGCATGACCGCGCAACGCCGGTCCCTGGCGAGCATCCGTCATGGGTGACCCGCGGCGCTCGTCCTTTGCGGGGCGGCCAGGTTAGAGCCCCCCCCCACTCTCACGTTCCCAGCCCTGCACCCGCTGGCCGTCGACGGGTCGCCCGGCGCGCACAAAAGCGAGCTCACGGTGTGTGACCCCACCCCCCTCCAGGGCCCCGCTGCGCTCCGCTGCCGGGCCCTTTTCCGTGGCAAGAGCAGCGTTCATCGCACCCAAGACGAGAAAAAGACTTGCTCACCCAGGAACGACGGGGTAACGAGTCGTCGGCCCCCATCGGCCCGCAGACCCCTTCCGCGGACAGCTGAGCTTCGGCGCGCGCCTCGCGACCGCAGAAGCCATGCCACTGGCGGCCGCCCTCGCTCGCACCCCGTCCACCCCGCCCGCCCCGCTCGGTCGCCCGACCCGCGCCGCCCCCCGGAGGCCCCGCTGCGCGCCCCCCATGGCCACGCCCCCGCGCCCCGAGCGCCTCACTGGCGTCACCGCCGAGTGCCTCGTGGCCAGGGGCTTCGAGGGAGTGCTCCTCGACCAGTTCGGGGTCCTGCACGACGGGAGGACGCCGTACCCGGGCGCCGTGGACGCCGTGCGCGCCATGGCGGAGGCCGGGATGAGGATCGTGATCGTGTCCAACTCGTCCCGGCGGTCTGCGGGTGCCCTGGCCAAGATTGCCAAGATGGGGTTCAGGGAGGACTGGTTCGTGGGGGTGGTGACGAGCGGGGAGCTCACGTATCGACACCTGCGGGAGCGGCCCGCGGAGGGACCGTGGCGGGGCCTCGGGGACAGGGCCGTGTGGTTCACGTGGGGGGAGCGCGGGGCCATCTCGCTCGAGGGCACGGGGGTCACGGCGGTGGGTTTGGACGTCGACGCCGCGACCTTCATCCTGGCGCACGGGACGGAGGCCATGGGGCGATGGGAGGAGGGTGGCGAGTCGGAGCTGGTGGACAAGGACGTCGGGGAGATGGTCGAGGTCCTGCGGCGGCTCGGCCGTGAGCGCGGCGGGGCCATGCCCATGGTGGTGGCCAACCCCGACTTCGTGACGGTCGACGCGACGCAGCTGCGGCCGATGCCGGGGATGCTCGGCCGAGAGTACGCCAAGGCGGGCGGGGAGGTGGTGCTGATGGGGAAGCCCGCGCCCGTGATATACGAGGCGGCAATGGAGATGCTCGGCGGCGTGGACCCGAGCCGGGTGGTGGCCATCGGGGACTCGCTGGAGCACGACGTGGCGGGGGCGGGGGCGAGCGGCGTGGCGAGCCTGTTCGTGTCTGGGGGGATCCACGCCGAGGAGACGGCCACGGGGAGACCCGGGGAGGCCAGGGTGGACGAGGACGCCGTCGCCCGGCTGTGCGGGGAGATGGGCGTGACCCCCACCTTCCTCGTTGACTACCTCGCGTGACCGTGTCGAACCCTGACGAGGAGGCCGCCCTCGCGGCGGCGGGCTGGGGCCGCGGGGGCGGGTGCCGGGGGGGCGAGGGGGCCCCTTGTGTGGACCCGGGCCGGCCGCGGTCCGCTACATTGCCGTACTGACGCCCCGACCGCTCCGTTTGCGCGTCCCCCCCGACTCTCCCAACAAGCCAGTTCGGCTCCGCTCCCCGGCCGCTGACGCATCGCGGGGGTCCGATTCGGGGAACTCCGTTCCGCATTTTGAGAATATTCGGGGGCAGAGATGGTGGCGAGGTTTATCTACAAGACGTTCATGAAGCGGAACTACCTCTACGTTCCCTTCGTGTTCGCTGGCGCGTACGCTTTTGAGCAGGTGCGCTTTTGCCCCCCCCAAAGCTTGAGTGTTTTGCCTAGCCATCTCGCTCATTGCCGTTCCCGAGCTGCTGGCACGTGCCCCGGGAGCGCCTGTCGAAGGGCGGTCGACGAGTCCTCCACGGTCTCGCCCCCGATGTGTTGTGCCGGGGGACTCACAGCCGTTGCAGGGCTCGTGTCGGGCGCATGACGTGGTAAATTCGCCACCTTCAAGACGATCACGCGCCACCAACCCGTGTGCCTGCTGCAAAGCGGCGTTTTCCCACATGCTCCGCGTTTTGGCCCCTTTGCTCCCGCGTACCCGCGCTCTGGGTTCGCTGATGGCGATCAACGGGGCAGGTATGCGCGTTGCGTGGGTTGTATGCCTGAACTAATCGGCCATATCGCGCCTGGTCGCAGGGGATCGACACCGTTTTCGACGGGATGTGGGAGAGGCAGAACATGGGCAAGGTGAGGCTGCGCGCCGTGCACGAGAGATACAGCCCGTGACCCCCCCCCGGGCGGTCGCACTTCGACGGTTGCGCGTTCAGTGCCGGCCACCCGGCGCACATCTCCGCAGCCCCTCCCGCGCGCCCCCACAGCGCCCCTCCCGTCCGGCCCCGACCGACGGCGCCCTGCCCCTCTCGCAGCTCTACGAGCACAACGTGGCCGCTGGCATCATCGGGGCTCCCAAGGACGACGACGACGAGTAGTCTGCGACGAAACAGCGTTTGAAGCGACGCGGAAGACGCTCGTGCCGTCCCATGGCCCCCTGGCCCCCCAGCGGCGCGACGTGCAGCGGGGGTTCGACACGGCGGGGCCGTTGGCGCGGACGATGCTTGAGCACCGAAGGGTCCTGGCGCGGGCGCGTCGTCGTGACCGGGTACTCGATGGGCGGATTACTGGCGCTCCTCGCCGCGCTGCACGTGGCCTGGTCCCCGGGGCCGGATGGGGCGCTGCCGCTTGAGGTGCAACGTGCACGTGCTGGGCGCCCCATGGGCACGGGCGGGTTCCCTGCCGCTGTCGCGAACACCCGGTCCCTCAATACCTAGCCCTTCGTGCTGCCCATTGACCCCGTCCCCCGCATCCCGTTCCTGTGCGGTCTCTGCTCGCACGCACTCCACGAGGGGCCAGGCTGCGGGAGGCGCTCCTGGCGACCCGCGAAGGCGGGCTGTAGCGGAGCGCGAGGGCCACGCGGGCGGAGACGGGGGTGGGCACTCGAGTAGTGTCCCGGCGGGCGTGTCCGCATTGGCCTGTAGTAGTAGTTGGGGGTGCTTCAAGCACCCAGCAAGTGACTTGCTGCTTGACCGACTTCGAAATACCTACCACCGACAGAAAGCTTTGCATTCGAAGGCCTCAAGCGCGCGCCTAAGGAGCCCGGCCGGCGGGCACGTGGGGCGCACTGATAATGACACGCACCTGCGGCGCGCGAGAGATGTCGCCGTAGGAGAGGAGGTCGGCAAACGTTTGTCTAGTTTCCCCCCGGCAGAATCCCGCGCGAGTCCCCCGAACTGCCCCCCCGCGGACGCGCATGGGGCTCAAGTCGTTGCCCCTCACGGGACGGACCGGCACGCGACCAGATGCGCGCGATCCAGCGTCGCAGGGCCGCTGGGGCTGCACGCCGTCGAGCTTGGCCCCCACCCTCAAGCGGATGAGGACGTGCTGGGGAGCCGTCGCACGAGCCCCCGCGTGGGCCAAAGTCGTGGCGCTCGCGCTGGCCGCGGCCCTGGTTGTCTCGCAGCTGATGCGCTCGACGGCAGTGATTTCGTTCAACGAGTACCCTGAGCGCTTCGGGACCAAGCGGACGTGGTCTGTGACGGCCAGGGAGGTGGCGGGCATCGTGGAGACTCCGGACGAGGAGGTGCGGTGGCGGTCGGCGGCGGGGGAGACGTGGCACGATATCAACGTGGGCATGGCCCGTGCATTCTTCGGCACCGCTAAGAAGGTCTCGGCGCGCAAGTGGGAGTCGTGGGTCGCCCGGGTGCCCAACCGCAGCCCGGCATATGCCCGATGGTCAGGGAGCCGCCAGGGGGCCCCGAGCCTGTCACCGGGGGAGGTGGGGGTGCTCTCCCGGCAGCTCGCGGGCCTGATGGAGCACCTGCCTCCTTGGCGCGACGCCCTCGCGCACCAGCCCCGCGGCGTCGTCATCGCCGCCGGCGGCCCCACCCTCACCGCCGCGTTCCAGGCCCTCTGGGCCCTGCGGCAGACGGGTAGCGCCCTCCCCGTGGAGCTCTGGATGTTCGCCTCCGAGCGGCCGTCGCCCGAGGTGCAGACGTTTCTGACAGAGAGGTACGGGGCGACGGTCCGCGTCATCGACGGCCTCCTCCCCGAGCTGGCGGCCGGCGCGTCAGGCCCCCCCCTCGTGTCCGAGAAGATCTACGGGCACACCTTTCCCTTCTCCTCCGGGCGCTCCTTCTACGCTCTCAAGATGCTCGCCCTCGCTTTCTCGTCGTTTCGGGAGGTGCTCCTGCTCGACGCCGACAACCTCCCCATGCGCGACCCGGGCCCCCTTTTCGACCTCCCCGAGTACAAGAGGCACGGCGTGCTTATGTGGCCCGACTTTTGGGCGATGCAGTACGACCCTCAGCTGCTGGAGGCCATTGCGGGGGCGCTGGAGGGCCTGCGGGAAGGGGGTTGGGAGGGGCCGCCGCAGCCGGTGGGCCCCGCGGAGGCGGGGTACCGGAACCCGCGCCTCGATGCCGCGCTATGGACCGACGACGAGCGCCGCTCCTCCGGCTCCGGGGACACGAACTACGCGGCCCTGGACGCGGCGGTGGCGCACCTCTTCCACCCGCCGCGGTGGTCACACGAGTCGGGGCAGGTGCTGCTCGACCGCGCCCGGCACTTCGACACAGCAGTCCTGGCCGTGATGCTCATGGCGTACCCGAACCGGGCGATGGAGTACATGCTCAGCACCCGCGGCATTGGGGACAAGGAGATGGTCCCGTGGGCGACGACGATGCTGGGCAAGGACTACGCTCTCTGCCCCCACGCCGTGCAGGCGGTCGGGACGCACGACCACGACGGCGGGCTCACGGGCCACTCCATGCTCCAGTCCGGGCCGGCGGACGGTCTCATGCAGTTCCTCCACACCAACGAGGCCTTGTGGTTGTGCCGAAACACCCCCGCCGTGCTGCGCGAGCGGGACCTCCGCTTCTCCGACACGATGCCGGGCGGACGTTCCCTCCGGGCCTACTCGGAGACGCGCGAGTGGCTGGAGGCGGGCGGGCGGCCGTGGTACCAGTTCGAGGAGAGCCTGTGGGCGCAGACGCGAGCCTTCTGTGCCATGTGATTTGAACCGCGGTTTGCGAGGGCGTTCGTTTCTCTACAACGCGGCCACGGCGCCCCTCTAGATCTAGATGGGCCGGTTCGTCACCATGGACGTGGGCTCGTACACAAACGAGTCATTAACGCCGATCATGAGGTTGAGGGTCTCCTTCACGCCAAGCACAACGAGAGTCCCGACGACGACAACCGCCACGGCCGTGACCGGCTTCTTGAGGAGGCCCTGGATGGGCTTCACGGCCATGTAGGCGGTGCCTGCAGGGCGGGGCAGGGACACGCGGGCGGCTCCTCAGACCTACGGCGGGTGGGGGAGCGACGGGGCCTGCCGTAGGCATGGTGGCGGCCGCCCGCGGCGCTCACCGAGGAGCACGGAGAAGAAGTAGCGCACGTAGGCGACCACGTTGGCCCAGAAGTTCGCCTCGTCGGCGACATCCCCGATCACCTGCAGGGAGGGCCCGGGACGGATCGGTCAGGCGGTCGCGGGGCCGCAGCGGATGGGGAGTGCGCCCACGCCATGGATGGGGGAGCGGGCAAGGGTTCCGAGGCAAATCCCACTGAAGAGGGGCGATACGCGAGCACAAGTACCCCTCACGTTGAAGTGCGAGCTGTTCTGCACGAGGTCCTGCACGCTGTCGGCGGCATGCGCGCTCTGAGCCACCGTGAAGCCCACCGCGATCGCGGAAACGAGGGCCCCTGTCCTCGCCAGGCTCCCGACGTTGATCCTCGCTCCCTGGTCTTGGCTGGACGCCCGGGCGACGCACGACGCCCTCTGATGAGAACTTGATGCGGTGCTCACAGCTCGAGGGCCGGAGACACCCGCAAGCGCCACAGAATGCATGGTTCGGCCTTTCCTTCGGTGGGGCGGAGGGAGTGAATGGGAGAAAAAATGATGCGGGGGGAAATCTGCTCACAATCGGGCCGTCCTGCAATCCCCAAAGGCGACGTTTGGGGCGAGCGACGAGGGGCGACGCATGACTCTCCCGCCAGAGCGCCGACCGACTGCAGCTCGAGTATCCGGGACACTGGCGCTGCCCGCGGGCAGACAGCCACTCACGCGCGCGTTCCCCAATGGCCCAAATAAATGTGGTAGGGGGACGCCTAGGCGGCACAGCGCTGCCTAGGTGGTGTGTGAGTCCCCAGCTCCTCCTATTGTAGCGGCGCAGTCAACTGCCCACTGAGCCGTGGCGTGTGCCCGGGACGACGGTCAGCGCCGGTGGGATGGGACCCGGCGCAGCTGGAGCGGAGGACAGCATGGCGCCGTCGGTGACAGGCGTGGGGGTACAGGTGTCGGGGGAGGGCTCGAGGCTCATCCCCTCCCGCGGGGGGGTGGCCGGGGTGAGTAGCATAGACCCGGCAACGGCCGCGCATGCGCCACGGGGAGGGGGAGGATCCCCTCCCAGGTGTCGAGACCCCCTAGCACCGCGTCCTTACCATTTCGTTCGTCATGTGTGCCGCGAAGCCTATCAGTGGACACATTTTACCCGAAAACTGGAGCAAAATTACGGGTGCGGGGACGGGAGTCGCTTTATAGAGTGGTCGATGTCCGGCCGTGTCCTCCGAAGGTGCGGGGCCCAAAGTCCTCTCGCACGTCTCATTTCCGAGCGCTGCAGGCCCCAGGTGGCGGGGATGGTGTCATCACGGTGATGACGGTGGATGGGGAGTGTCTGGCACTGGGAGACGCGCGCAGCAAGTGCAAGAGGTGGTCAATGCCCCGCACACCTTCCGTCCCCTGCGCCCGGGGGACCAGCGCAGCCCAGGCCCGCCTCCGGCGGGGTCCAGCGTCGACGAACTGACAGACCCCCGGCAATCCTACACGCAGGATGATGGTGGGCGGCTTCTTCCTGCTCCCATGGCTCTGGGTCGTCAACGTGAGAGTCCCCTGCCCCCCTCCCAGTCCCCGCGTCGCAGTCCCCGCCGTCAATCCCCAGCCCGTGGTCCCGTCCCCCAACCTCGTCACGCGCGCCGCGGGGGCCCACGGACCGCTGCCCCCCTCATCGCGTCCGCAGGTATGGTACTTTTGGCCCGCGTTCCGGGACAAGTCTGACCCGCACATCCAGCGGATGCTGAAGACGTCCCTCGCGGGGGCGGCGGTGTTCGGCGTGGCGCTCGTGGCGTGGCTCCTCTCCTATGCCCTTTCGGAGGGTGCCGGCCCGGGAAACGTCCTGGATGTGAGGCAGATCCCTGACATCGGGCTGTGACGCCGGGTGGCCCGCGCGCGACGAGGGCGTCGCGCTGGGGGTTGGCCCCCCTTCGTCGTCTGCCCCAGACGGGCAACGCCACGGTGTCACACCCCGGGCCGACGGTCGGCCCAGGCGCGGGCCGCGCCGCGCGGCGCCTGCTTGGCCTCGAGTGGCTCTTAATCGAGGGATGCTCCCCGCCGCCACGTCCTCACCCGTGCCAATCACTTTCTCCGCTGCGCTCCAATCGGCCGCGCCCGGCCTCCCTCTCTCTCTCGCTGGGGTTGGCAACTTGAACAACGCTGCTGCACGGGTGGACGGATCGGGGGCCAGGGTCTATTCTTGGCCTTTGCAAGTCCGGAAACGATTCTTCCCGTGACGACCCGGTACCGCGGGTAAGGATCTCCGTTGCGTCGCCCTGCGATCGGGAGATTTGTCTGGCCAGCCCCTGGGACTATCAAGCGGTCGCTGCACCGCGCTTTAGCGACTATCGTCCTCTCTGACCCAATATCACACAATATTATGAGCGAAGAAACCACAGGGCAGTACGTTTGTCTCCGGTAATCGGGTATCTACGCAGCTTCCTCGCTCCAAGCGTCACCCGTGTTTGTTGCGGCCCCTGCAGGCCCGCCGCCCCGACGGGGCCTGGTCGGGATGCGGAGGGGGGTAGGGAGGGCCACGGGACGGCGGGCGAGGCCGGTCCTTCCGAGGGTGGCTTCCGTTCCTCGGGGATCCTCGCCGGAGCGCGCCCCGGGTTCGACGAGGGCGTGGCCCCCGGGCACGCTAGGGCGGCCCCGCTGGGGGGCAAGACAGCGCGTATGCTCGTCCTGGCGATAATCGGGGTGCTCCTCCTCAACGTGCTGCATATCGGGTTCGGAAACCGCAGGTGCCGCCCAGGCGACCCCCAGCAGCAGCCCACACGTAGCGCCGCGCCCCCCCTTGCCCCCGCAACCGCAACCCTCGACCGTGACGGGTGCCCTCCTCCCTGCCCCTCTGCAGACTGTCAGGGGGGCTGCGCCGGGCCCGTCCCGGGTCCAAGGCCGTTGCGCCCGGGGACGTCGTATCGGTGATCATCCCCACGTACAACGAGCGGGAGAACCTGCCCTTCCTCGTCGCCATGCTGTTTGACGAGCTGGGTGGGATGGGTCAGGCGGGGGAGGTGGTGGTCGTGGACGACGGGTCGCCGGACGGGACGGCTGATGTGGCCCGGCAGCTGCAGACAGCCTACGGGAGGGACAAGGTCGTCCTGCGGGAGCGGTCGGGGAAGCTGGGGCTCGGGACGGCCTACCTGGAGGGGGTTGGGGCGGCGACGGGGCCGTGGGTGGTGCTGATGGACGGCGACATGTCGCACGACCCCAGGTACCTCCGTACGCTGATCGATGCGCAACGGGAGGCGGGGGCCGACGTGGTGACGGGGACGCGGTACCGCGACGGGGGCGGGGTGGCGGGGTGGTCCGTGAAGCGCAAGCTCATCTCGAATGGCGCCAACGTCCTGGCCAAGAACATCCTCCTGCCCGGCCTCTCAGACCTGACCGGGTCGTACCGGCTGTACCGCAGATCCGCGCTGGAGAATGTGCTGAGCCAGGTGAGCCGGGCCAAATAGCGCTTGCCGGGATCCCGGAGAGGGGGGTGGGACGGGCGGTCGGGCGGGGAGGGCTCGTGCGGCTGGCAGGCTGATATGGCCCCCGACCCGAGCAAATGCGGTGCGCGCAGGTGGGGTCGTGGGGCTATGTTTTTCAGATGGAGGTGGCAGTGAGGGCCAAGGCGCTTGGTTACTCGGTGGCGGAGGTGCCCATCGTGTTCGTCGACCGTGTGTACGGGGAGAGCAAGCTGGGGGGAAGCGAGATCTTCCAGTACCTCGGTGGGCTACTGCGCCTCCTGCTCACCCTCTGACGGCTCTCTCGCCGCGGCGACGCCAGCGAGTGGGAGCAAGACTGCCGTTCAAACATTCTGTCCAAGACTCTGTAGTCAGTCTGTTGCGTGCGCAGGGGCTGCGGCCCACAACACTGGGTGTGCGGGTCTAGCCCCTTCTCCCCCCGCCGAGGCCCCTAGCTGCTGACCAGACGACGCTGTAGGCACATACTTGGGCGACACCGGCTCGATTCATTA
>Ga0181581_10004051_pt1 | contig 11465 bp, 9 predicted proteins | sample 071ome_22_FD_132433 | JGI IMG/M metagenome (GOLD analysis project Ga0181581, IMG submission 132433) | Coastal salt marsh microbial communities from the Groves Creek Marsh, Skidaway Island, Georgia - 071404AT metaG (megahit assembly) | ecosystem: Environmental > Aquatic > Marine > Intertidal zone...
GAAAGTGATATATCTAATCAAGATGATTATAATTCTCATAATACTGAGCAACTCAGCTTAGAAGAGCTAAAAATTAAATTGCTAGATTTGAACGTTATTAAAGCTGGACTTGATGGGAAGGTAATAGAAGAAGAATTTTAATTTGAACATTCTAATCACAGGCATTAATGGTTTCATTGCTAAAAACCTCTTTTATCGTTTAAATGAAAGAGATAATTTTCATATTGAAGGCATTGTTAGGGGAGAGTCATCTAGGGCAATATCTAAAAAAATTCAAAGCGCAGATTTTATTTTCCATCTTGCCGGAGAAAATAGGTCAACAGCTGAGGATGATTTTACTAATAATAATCATATCTTTACTAAACTAATATGCGACGAATTAATCAAAATTAATTCAAAAGCAATTGTACTATTCTCTTCTTCTACGCAAGCTACAAAAAATAATGTTTATGGCCAATCAAAAAAATTAGCAGAGGATGAATTGCTTAACCTGCAAGCAACAAATAAAAATCCAGTGTTAATATATAGGCTTCCAGGAATTTTTGGCAAGTGGGCAAAACCAAATTACAACTCTGTAGTGGCTACATTTTGTCACAATATAGCAAATAACAAAGAAATTAAAATTAATAATGGAGATAGCTTGCTGGAATTATCTTTTATTGATGATGTAGTTGAAGATTTCATTAATGCTCTAGACAATAGAGAAACAATCTTTAAGGAAGCTAAAGCTCTTTATAAAAAACCTTCAGCAACCTATGAAATAACTGTTAATGAATTAGCAGTGCTAATTAATAAATTTAAAGGAAACCGATCAATTTGTAAAATTGACAATATAGCAAATGGATTAGAAAAGTTGCTGTACTCAACATACTTAACTTATTTACCGCATCAAGATTTTACATATGATATTGACTCCAATTCAGATGAAAGAGGTATCTTTACTGAATTTATAAAGTCATTGGATCTAGGTCAAATTTCCTTTTTTACTATTAAACCAAATGCAGTTAGAGGCATGCACTATCACAACTTAAAAATTGAAAAGTTTCTTGTTGTATGCGGGGTAGGAGAGTTTGTCTTTGAAAATATAGATTCAAAAGAGAAATTAAAATTTCAACTTTCTGTTGATGATTCTAAGGTAATAGAGACTATACCTGGAATGGCACATTCAATAAAAAATATAGGAAGTGAAACTCTAGTAGTGCTCGCCTACGCAAATGAAGTCTTTGATGAAAATCAACCCGATACTTATCATTATAAAATTAATCATGAATAAATTTAAATTACTAACTATTGTAGGAACAAGGCCTGAAATTATAAGACTTAGTTCGATAATTAAGAAATTTGATAAGTATTTCGAACATTTTCTTGTCCATACTGGTCAAAACTATGACTTTGAACTTAATCAGATTTTCTTTGAAGACTTAGGCTTAAAGGAACCTCATTCTTATCTAGAAGCTGCAGCCAATACAGGCACTGAAACGATAGCGAATGTTATACATTTAACTGATAAAGCAATAGATAAAATTAATCCTGATGCAGTTTTGGTTTTAGGTGATACAAATAGTTGTTTATCATTAATTGCAGCAAAGAATAGAAAAATACCTACATTTCATCTAGAGGCTGGGAATAGATGCTTTGATATGAGAGTACCCGAAGAAATCAATAGAAGAATTATTGACCATACCGCAGATGTAAATCTAACTTATAGCACGATTGCAAGAGAGTATTTGCTAAGAGAGGGTTTGTCACCAGATTTGGTAATTAAAGTAGGAAGCCCTATGAAAGAAGTCATTAATGACAATATTAAAAAAATAAATAATTCAAAGATCTTAGACTCATTAAAACTATCAAAGGGAAAATACTTTGTCTTGAGTTCACATAGACAAGAAAATATTGAGGATGACGAAAATTTCAAAAAGCTAATTGATACTGTTAATAAAGTTTCAGAAAACTTTTCTTTGCCAATAATTGTTTCTACACACCCAAGGACTAGGAAAAAAATTGATTCAAAGAAAATCAAATTTAACAAAAATATAAATTTTCTAAAACCATTAAGCTTCAGTGATTACATAAGGTTGCAAGTTGATGCTAAAGTCGTAATTTCTGATAGTGGAACGATTAATGAAGAGGCATCAATATTAGGCTTTAATGCGATTAATTTAAGAGAATCTTATGAGAGGCCTGAGTCAGCTGAAGAGGGGGTGACAATTCTTACTGGCTTATCCTCGCATAGAGTTCTCCAAGCTATCGAATTCTTTTCTCAGAAACAAGACAACCATAGATCTATTGTAAAAGACTATGATGTTGATAATGTGTCAGAGAAAGTGGCTTCCATAGTGCTTGGTTACACTGACTATGTTAACAGAGTGGTTTGGAAGAAATATAAGTAAATTGCGAATACTAATTATTTCTCAATATTTTTGGCCTGAGGACTTTAGAATAAATGAGACTATATCTTTTTTTACCTCTCGTAAACATGAAGTATCAGTTCTAACTGGTAAACCAAATTATCCTGAGGGAAAAATATTTTCAGAATACTCATCTAACCCGGAGAAATACAACTTCTACCATGGAGCTGAAATTATTAGGCTCCCAATTTTGTCTAGAGGCAATTCTAAAGTTAAGTTATTCCTAAATTATTTAAGTTTTGTTTTGCTGGGTTCACTATTAGGACCGGTTAAATTAAGGGGCAGGACTTTTGATATAATTTTTGTATACGAACCCTCACCGATTACTGTTGGATTGCCAGCAATTGTAATATCTAGGATAAAAAAACTGCCTATTGTTTTTTGGGCTTTAGACCTTTGGCCTGAAACACTTCAAGCGCTTAAGATAGTTAAATCAAAATTTTTAGTTACTATTTTCAAGAAACTAGCAAAATTTATTTATTCAAATTGCACGCTTGTATTAGGTCAATCCAAGAGTTTTGTTAAGAATATTTCTAAATATATCGAAGACCCTGAAAAGGTTAAGTTCTTTCCAAGTTGGTGCGAGGATATGGAGATATCAGATGCAACTCCATTAGCATCTGAAATTTCCACCTCAAAAGATCATTTCAATATTCTTTTTACTGGAAATATTGCAGAAGCACAGGATATGCCAAGAGTATTAGATGCTATTGAGATTTCAAAAAAAAAGACTAACTTGAGATGGTATTTTATTGGCGATGGCAGAAAGCTTAATTGGCTAAAAAGATCAATCGATTCAAGGAATTTACAAGATAAAGTTTTTCTTCTAGGGAGATTTCCTGCAGAAAGAATGCCTGAATTCTTTAAACATGCTGATGCTTTGCTTGTCTCATTGCAACAATCTGATGCCTTTAGTATGGTGATTCCAGCTAAAATACAAACTTACCTTAAAGCAGGAATTCCAATTATTGGTATGCTTGATGGAGATGGTAAAGAGATCATTGATAAATCTCTTGCTGGCATGACATGCTCTGCTGGCAATTCTCATGCTTTAGCAAGTATTTTTATAAGGATATCTGAACTAGGTACCCATGAGAGAAAGTTAATGGGTAAAAATGGTAAGAAATTTGCTAAGGAAAACTTTGACAAAGAACTATTATTAGAAAATTTAGAAAATCACTTTAGGCGGTCAATTGAGAAATATAATGAGTAACACATTACCCACTATAACTGTAATTGGTGCTGGATATGTTGGCATGAGCATTGCTGCTTTATTTTCTAAGCATGCAAATGTAAAAGTTTGGGACACCGATTCAACAAAACAAGAAATAATTAATTCTAAAAAATTTACTATTGCAGATGAAGGAATTAAGAGTTTCTTTAATAATCTGAAACATTGGAACATAACTGCAACATCCAACTTTAGAGATTCTCTTAAAGATTCTAAGTTGATAATCTTGGCATTGCCAACAAATTATGACAACAGTTTGGCTAAATTTGATACTTCTGCCCTAGATGCAACAATTATGAATATTGCAAAAATCAATAGCCAGATTCCAATAATTGTAAAATCAACTGTACCTATAGGTTATTGTTTAAAATTAAGTCAAAAAACAAAACTTAAGATTACCTTTGCTCCTGAGTTTATTAGAGAGGGCCATGCTCTCAAAGACAATGAGTATCCATCAAGAATTATCTTAGGAACAACTTCTGATGATTTATCTCATGAGATATATCTGAAACTTGTGAAGAAAATTATTAAAAATAACCCTCCAATAATGAATATTCCCTCATGTGAAGCCGAAGCAGTGAAATTGTTTTCAAATTCTTATTTAGCAATGAGAGTTGCTTTTTTTAATGAATTGGACAGTTTTGTGCTTAAAAATTCTTTGTCCTCTAAAAATATCATAGAAGGCCTTTCATATGACCAAAGAATAGGCGCAATTTATAATAATCCATCCTTTGGATATGGAGGTTATTGCTTGCCAAAGGATACAAAGCAGCTTGTTAAAAATTTAGATGGGTGTCCAAAAGCACTTGTTTCAGCAATAACTCATTCAAATGAACAGCGCAAAGAATTTATTGTAAATTACTTAATTGAGCAAAATAAAAATACATATGGTTTCTTTAGGATTAATATGAAAGAAGCTTCTGACAACTTTAGAGAGTCTCCATCCATAGATTTAATTAAAGCATTAGCAAACTCAAATAAGAATATTATCATTTATGAGCCTTTACTTGATGAAGATTTTTACCATGGCATCAAAGTTATTAATGATCTTGAACAGTTTAAAGTTCAGGCTGATATCATAGTTGCTAATAGGTGGGAACCAGGTTTGAGTGATTGTATGGACAGGGTTTTTACAAGAGACATATCATTTAGAATTGATACTAAATAATGTCTAAAAAATATATAATTAACTGAAAATTAGGCGATATCATGAAGAAAAATTTTATTTTAGTAGTTTCTCTATTTATTTTTAGTTCTGGCGTCACTTCTCAAGAAAATTTTGACGAAGAATTTTTAATGAGTCTGCCATCAGAAATTAGAAATGATTTTATAAAAGAGATGGGAGAAAATGCTCAAGTCGAAGATCAGGTTTTTAATGCTCCCAACACAGCTATTAGAACTTTGGGAGCAAACTTACAGCAAATTAAGATAGACCTTAGGAATATTGAAGAGGAATTGAATTCCAGGCAAGCCACTGATGTAAAAGAGATTTCTAGATTTGGAACAAATTTTTTTAATACCTATCAATCTACATTCAGTCCTATAAATGAACCAAATGTAACAGCAGATTATATTGTTGATTTTGGAGATACTCTTAATGTACAGCTTATTGGTAGTCAAACAGAAACAATTAGTGAAATTGTAAGATCAGATGGAGGAATTCTAATTCCAGATGTTGGCAAGATAATTGTCGCAGGGCTGCCTATTCAAAGAGTCGATGAACTCATTAAAGCTAGAGTTCAAGAAAGAGTTCTTGGTACAGATGCCTTCACAACCCTAGCTCATATTAGGGAGATAAACGTACTAGTTGTAGGTAGCGTAAATAACCCAGGCATTTATAGGCTTAATGGAGCATCAAATCCATTAGCTGTTTTAAATGCAGCCGGAGGGATAGCCTCGGGGGGATCCTTTAGAAATGTAATTCATAAAAGATCTGGACAAGTTATTAGAACAATCGATCTATACGATGTTTTAATTAACGGAAATCTAACTTTTGGTTTTAGCTTAAGAAGTGGAGATTCTTTAATTGTCAGTCCAAAGGGAAAGGAGGTAAGTATATCTGGCGGGATTGCAAACCCAGCAATTTATGAGCTAACAGATCAAGAGGGCCTAAAAGAGCTAATTGCATACTCTGGCAGCCTTATTCCTGGCGCTAATAACTTAATCCAAGTTGAAAGAACTACCGTGGATAATTCAAAAGAAACATACACCTTGCAGTATGTTGAAGGTGGAACATTCGCATTAGAGCATGGTGATGATATCAAGGTTTCTAGCTACTCACCAATAAGCAATCCTATTCATACTGTTGAACTGAGTGGTGAAGTCTTCAATCCTGGAACATATACTGTTAATGAAGGAGAGACTCTTTCTCAATTGATTCAACGGGCTGGTGGCTATAAACCAAATGCCTATGAGTATGGAGGAGTTCTCTTACGAGAATCTGCTAAAAATATTGAGAAAATGATCAATGAGAGGATTTATAAGGATATGATTAAATTCATAGCTACCTCAGCGGATGCTAAAGAGATTGTTTCAGGGGGATCCAATACACTTCCTTTAATACTTAGCGAATTCAAGAATGCGGAGCCAGTAGGAAGAGTTACAGCTGAATTTGATTTAGATAGATTGATGCTTAATCCTGCGCTTGATACAGTGTTACACGACAAAGACAAGATTCATATTCCTTCCTTCTCCCAAGAAATATTTGTTCTTGGAGAAGTGTTAACACCAGGAGCTAGGCTATATCAAGAGAGTTTTAGCGCTAAAGATTATATTGAAAAATCGGGTGGGCTTGGCTTGTATGGAGATAAAGAAAGGATAGTTGTTATTTCTCCAAATGGTGATTCATATTTATGGTCAGGAGGTGTTTTTGAATTTTCAAGATCAAAATTTGATCTACTACCCGGTTCTGTGATTTATATACCAAGAGAAATCGGAAAATTAAGTGGATTAAATTATGCATCTGCAGTTGCTCCTATTTTTAGCTCTTTAGCATTAAGCTTGGCATCTTTGAATTCAATTAGCGATTAGATATTTTTATACTCCCCAGTCATGGAAGTTATTTACGAATTATGAGATTTCTCATAATTCTCAGCACGCTCTTGTCTGCATATGTTTATGCGAGCAAATATGATTATATTTATCCAAATCAGCAACCTTCTATGTCAAATTATGGAACCGTTGGTTTATTACAAAACCCAACAGCTAGATTTTATGATGAAGGAACATTGGTGTTTGCATGGAATAGAATGCAACCATATCTTAGAGGCTCACTTTTAGCAGTACCAATAGATGGCTTCGAGGCTTCATATCAATATACAGATATCAATAATCAACTCTATAGTGAGTTTATTACTTTTAGTGGCAAGCAATCCTTCAAAGATAAGAGCTTCGATGCAAAGTTCAGACTGCTAAAAGAGACAAAATCATTACCGCAAGTCGCTATTGGGTTTAGAGACTTTGCAGGCACAGGATTGTTTTCTTCAGAATATTTAGTAGCTTCTAAAATGATAGGACAAATTGATTTTACTCTTGGTCTTGGTTGGGGAAAAATGAGCCATCGAGATATTAAAAATCCTTTATCTTTTTTGGATGATTCTTTTGAAACTCGCACAATTGTCGAGGGAACAAAAGGAGGAGAATTTTCATTTGGATCTTTTTTCTCAGGCGACGTCAGTTTTTTTGGAGGAGTTGAATACTTTTTACCATATATGAATGGTTCTCGCATTAAACTTGAGTATGATTCTATTAACTATTCAAGTGAAGGCTTTCCTCCAGTATTACAGGAAAGAAGGATAAATGCTGCCTTTGTCTATCCTGTAACTAAAAGATTCCAAGTAAGTATTGGAGTAATCAGGGGTAATACTCTTAATTTTGGTTTCAGTTATAGAGGGAATTATGGCCTGAAAGAACCTTTTATACCTAAAAACGACCCCTATAAGCCTGTTCCTTACCCAGAAATTGTAAAAAAGATCAATACTGAAGATAGGAGCCTGTATTATAAATCTGCTATTAAATATATGGCTGAAAATGATTTATACCTTCAGGCTGCTTCGTATCATGAAGAGGAAGATACCTTTGAAGTAACATATGCTCAAGATACTTATCTTAGCTACCCAAGGGCATTAGGCAGGGCTACCAGAGTTTTAAATGATATTTCTCCATATTCTGTATCTCATTTTAAGTTAAACACTGTAAATGCTGATATGGGCCAACATTCTGTTCTTATTTCAAGGGAAAAGTTTAATAGATATGAATTAAATAACCTTCCAGAGCTGCATCTAAATGAATCAAGTGCTTCTTCTTACTATCATGACTTTGAAACTTTTGATTTACAGCCTGAAGCAAACATACCAAAGGTCTTTTGGAAATTTGCTCCTAGCTTAAGATCTCAAATTGGTGGCCCAGATGGATTCTTTTTTGGTGATCTTAGGTTTGCCTTCAAATCCGAGACTATCCTTAAAAAGAATGTAACTCTTGAATTTGATTTGTCTGCAGGAATTGTAGATAACATGGGAGAACTGAAATTAGCATCTGATAGTGTTTTGCCTCATGTAAGAACAGAAATAGTTCAGTATCTAAAGCAAGGAAGAGAGTTTTCAATTGATAAATTGCAACTCAATGCATTCAATCAACATTCAAAGAATTTTTATTCAAAATTTAGCGCAGGAATACTTGAGCAAATGTTTGCTGGCCTGGGAGGAGAAGTCCTTTATCGCCCGTTTAATAAATCTTGGGCTATTGGAGCCGAGCTATGGCATGCTAGGCAAAGAGATTTCAATCAAAGACTAGATTTGCTTGACTACAATATTGAAACAGGATTCATAAATTTTTATTATTTGCATCAGCCTTCACAGATTCTTTTTATGATGAAAGGGGGAAGGTTTCTTGCTAATGACTCCGGAATTAATTTTGATTTCTCTAGAAGAATGAAATCAGGAGCGCTTATGGGCATCTATTTTTCCTTAACAGATATAAGTAGAGAAGAGTTTGGAGAGGGTAGCTTTGATAAAGGATTTTACTTTTTTGTTCCAATAGAGTCATTTTTCACCAACTACTCTACAGGTGAAACAGGATTTGGTCTAAGGCCAGTAACAAGAGATGGTGCCGCAATTCTTCAACATTCTTTTACTTTATATAGTGTTACAGAGCAAGCCTCATTAAATTCTTTACTGAGAGACTGGGATGATATCTATGACTAGACCTAAGCTATTATTAGCAATTTGTTTTATAAGCTCTTGTACATCCTTTACCTATACAGACAGCGCAAAATATCTCGTAGGGTATTTTTCATCATTTGAAACTGATGTTATTTCAAACAAATATTACTCAAACCAAAAATATTCCTTTGCAAATGTGAAGATTGGAAGAGGACCAGCCTCAACTATTGTTCTGGCATATATTAACGGAGATACTTATGAATGGAGATCAGCTGACAACATTAAGATTTATACCATAAATGAAAGAATTGTAAGGACTGCTGGATTTGAGACCGACTCAAGGTTTTTTTATACCAACTCTCCAAAGTTTGCTGATGGCAATACTGGAGTAGGCACTGTTTCTTTCAGAAATCCAGATTTGATTAGATCAAATTTTACCTACAAAATCTCAAGAAAAGAAAACAGCGAGATCTCTAGATTTGATGAAATTATTGAGGTAGAGGTATTTGAGGAATTGATCGAGGTTTCATCAATTAGATGGAGAACTAAGAATATTTACTTTATCAAGGATGGTAAGGTTCTCCGAGCTGTTTCAAAGATTAATCCTCTCGTACCACAATTTAAGATTGATTATTACTATAAATAGATAAAAAAAGGGAGGCAATGCCTCCCTTATCAATATGGCTAAAAGGCTTGTTACTCTACTAGTCTTGTTCCTGTAGCAGTTGAAGTAACAGTTTTGGTTCCGATGACTTGAAGTACATCCGAATTTTCCACAGTTTCAATAATATCCTCAACAATATCTTGTTCTTCAATAACAGCTGTTGCAATTGGTCTTGCAGTCAGAGTTGAGGTATAAACGGCAACACCGTTAATGGTACGGGTAACACTAACTGTAATAGTTTCGGTTGCAGTTGCAGTACCAACTTGGACAGTTTGTGTTGCTACTGATTGAGTACCTACTGTTTGAGTCATAGTAGTTGGACCCATCACATCTTCAACTGATTCTACTTCATAGGTGTAAACTTCAGTTGGCGCTGGTGTAGGCGCTGGTGTAGGCGCTGGTGTAGGCGCTGGTGTAGGTGCTGGTGTAGGCGCTGGTGTAGGCGCTGGTGTAGGTGCTGGTGTAGGCGCTGGTGTAGGCGCTGGTGCAGCATCACCACCGTTTCCGGAATCAGAAGCAGCCGCTATAGCTGCCGCTGCCGCTACTGCTGCAGCTATTGCTCCAGCACTTAAACTGCCGCCAGCTTCATTTGAAGCTTCTTCCCCAGCAGTTTTAGGCTCTTCCTCTTGTGCAATAATATTTGCAGATGAAAATAAGCCAAAAACTAATGTTGTTACATATGTAAATATGTTTGAAAGTTTTAATTTAATTTTAGCCATACTCTAACCACTCCTTCTGACGGTTATTAAGAAATTATGCAACATTTTTATACAAATGTTAATAATTTTCCTTTTAAATTAGTTTTAAGTTGTAGATTATAAACGCCTTTTATTTTTTGTATACAGAATTTATACATAAATTACATTTACTTTTATCATATAAGTTAATACATAATAATAGTAGAATTGCTAATCTTGGCGGGATGTAGCGCAGCCTGGTAGCGTACCACACTGGGGGTGTGGTGGTCGTCGGTTCAAATCCGGCCATCCCGACCATCTATTTAATTAGATTTCTTGATTACCTCTTCTGCATACCATTGAATCTCAGCAATCATCCCTTCAAGCGTTCTATTGTCTGGCCCACCCTCATATGCATTTCTAAAAGCAACTATCACTTCTGTTGCTCCTAAATCCTCTAATTTCTTAACTCCATCTGGGCTATATGCTGCCTCTCCCATAACTTGGAATTGAAAATTTGGATTCTCTAAAGTTCCAAATTCTGCACGATAATTATTGATTTTATCTAAAAATATTTTAGTATCCTCTAGCGTCAATCCTGCGCTAATCCAGCCGTCACCAATTCTGGCAGCTCTTTTCAGCGCTAGATCGGAGTGACCGCCAATCAAAATTGGTACTGGCTTAGTTGGAACAGGGCATAATTTAATTTCTGGAATTTCATAAAATTCTCCATTAAAGCTAAAGTAATTGCCCTCCATGAGACCTTTAAGAATCTTGATTTGCTCATCCATTCTCTTTCCTCTTTTTTCCCAGCGCTCACCTGTAGCTAAAAAATCTTCATACCATGGACTTACACCAATACCAAAGTGGAATCTGTTGTTTGTTATAACTCCAAGACTAGTAACAAATTTTGCTGTTGTAACTGCTTGACGAGGTGCTAGCTTATAAACTGAAGTTGAAAATTCTAGCTTTTTAGTAACTGCAGCTATGGCAGGAATAATACTAAAAGGCTCTAAAAATGGAACTCCCTCTAAAAACTCTCTGCTTCCATCATCATTGTAAGGGTAGGTTGAATCGCATTCTTTTGGATAACAAATACTGTCTGGGAACGTGATAACATCAAAACCAGCATCCTCTGCAGCTATTCCAAGCTCAATGTAGAAAGATGGGTCACACATAGTTGGGTGGTAAGCAAATCTCATTTTCTATTCCTTTGTGGTTAATTTTATAGAGTTAATAAGTATAATACCCTCGGAGGGTGGTCGGAGTAAAAATATTGGATAATCAAGACAACTTTTTCGATGATGAAGCCCGTGAGTGGTTGGA
>Ga0181581_10004057_pt1 | contig 11459 bp, 9 predicted proteins | sample 071ome_22_FD_132433 | JGI IMG/M metagenome (GOLD analysis project Ga0181581, IMG submission 132433) | Coastal salt marsh microbial communities from the Groves Creek Marsh, Skidaway Island, Georgia - 071404AT metaG (megahit assembly) | ecosystem: Environmental > Aquatic > Marine > Intertidal zone...
CCTCTTCCGTGACATCCCCCTCGATCGCATGAACACCTCCATGACCATCAACGCGACTGCCATGTGGCTGCTCGCGCTGTACGTGGCGGTCGCAGAAGAACAGGGTGTCGCGCCGGGGGACCTTCAAGGAACAACGCAAAACGACATCATCAAGGAATACCTAAGCCGCGGGACCTATGTCTTTCCCCCGGATCCTTCGCTTCGGCTGATTACCGACATGATCGTCTACTCCGTGGGGACGATCCCACGGTGGAATCCGATCAACATCTGCAGTTATCACCTGCAGGAGGCCGGTGCCACGCCGACGCAGGAAATCGCGTTCGCGATGGCGACAGCGATCGAGGTGCTCGATCGCGTGCGTGCATCCGGGCAGGTGCCGGAGGAGGAATTCGGCAAAGTTGTCAGTCGGATGTCCTTCTTCGTGAACGCTGGAGTGCGATTCGTCGAAGAGATGTGCAAGATGCGGGCCTTCGTAGAGATCTGGGACACGATCACCTGCGAGAGATACAACGTCACTGATCCAAAGCAGCGCCGGTTCCGGTACGGGGTGCAGGTCAACTCGCTGGGCTTGACCGAGGCGCAACCGGAGAACAACGTCTATCGCATCATGCTGGAAATGCTTGCCGTCACCTTGTCCAAGGATGCCCGCGCTCGGGCGGTCCAGCTTCCGGCTTGGAACGAGGCCTTGGGCTTGCCGCGACCATGGGATCAGCAGTGGTCATTGCGAATGCAGCAGGTTCTTGCCTACGAGACCGACCTGTTGGAGTACGACGATCTCTTTGCCGGATCGGCCGTCGTCGAGAAGACCGTGGCGGACATGGTGACGGAGGCGACGGCTGAGTTGCAACGGGTTCTCGACATGGGCGGTGCCGTCTCCGCGGTGGAAAGCGGCTACATGAAGCAGCAATTAGTGGGGTCGTTGACCCGACGTCGCGCTCGGATCGAATCTGGGGAGGAGACGGTGGTCGGAGTCAATGCCTTTCAGACCACCGAGCCGAGCCCGCTTCAAATCGAAGGTGAGAACGCGGTCTACATCGTGGACCCAGCCGTCGAGGCGGAGGCGATCGAGAGTTTGATCCGGTGGCGCGAAGAGCGTGACGATCTCGAAGTAAGCGCCGCTCTCGATGCGCTACGGGACGCGGCACGTTCGGGTGATGATCTGATGCAGCCGACACTCGCGTGTGCCCGGTCCGGTGTCACTACCGGGGAGTGGTCAGCGGTTTTGCGTGAGGAATTCGGCGAGTACCGAGCTCCGACCGGAATCGACTCGACGGTTGCTCCAGGCGGGTCTTCTGGAAAGGATGCGACGGCGATGGACCGGGTGGCCGCTCGGGTGCGCGCTCTCGCCACCGAGCGCGGCAGGCCGTATCGATTCCTCGTCGGTAAGCCGGGGCTCGATGGCCATTCCAACGGCGCGGAGCAAATCGCGGTTCGGGCGCGAGATGCCGGCTTCGAGGTCGTGTACCAGGGGATCCGACTTACCCCTGAGCAGATCGTCACCGCCGCAGTATCCGAGGACGTCGATGTGGTCGGTCTATCGATCCTGTCGGGCTCGCATCGGTCTTTGGTCCCCGAGGTCCTGCGTGGCCTCGCTGAGCACGGTGCCGATGATGTAGTGGTGGTGGTCGGCGGGATCATCCCCGAAGAAGACGCCACGTGGCTCAAGGGGCAGGGGGTCGCGGAGGTCTTCACGCCCAAGGACTACGACGTCGCGGGGATCTTGGATCGCGTGGTCGATCACTTGCATTCCTAGCCTGACTCCTAGGGTGGACCGGTGCGTTTGATCGTGGCCCGGTGCACCGTCGACTACGCCGGTCGCCTGAGTGCCCACCTTCCCGAAGCTGTCCGGGTGATCATGGTGAAGGCGGATGGTTCGGTCCTTGTTCACGCGGATGGCGGTTCGTATAAGCCCCTCAACTGGATGAGTCCGCCGTGTTGGCTGACCGAAGAGCAGGCCGATCCCTCGAAGCGAACCTGGACGGTCGAGAACAAGGCCGGCGAACGCCTGGTGATCGATCTGCTCGAGGTAGTGCACGACTCCGAACATGAGTTGGGAGCAGATCCCGGACTGGTGAAGGACGGGGTAGAGGCCCACCTTCAAAGACTCCTCGCCGAACACGTCGAAACCTTCGGCGACGGGTGGACGCTGGTTCGTCGGGAATTCCCGACCGCGATCGGTCCGGTGGATCTGATGTGTCGCGACTCCGATGGAGCGAGTGTCGCCGTCGAGATCAAGCGGCGGGGTGAGATCGATGGTGTCGAACAACTCACGCGCTATCTGGAGTTGCTAAACAGAGATCCGCTCCTGGCACCCGTGTCGGGGGTCTTCGCGGCGCAGGAGATCAAGCCACAAGCCCGGACATTGGCCGAGGATCGCGGAATCCGCTGCGTCGTCGTGGATTACGAGGAACTCAAGGGAACTACCGATTCGGGTCTTCGGCTGTTTTGAGTCTTTGGCAGACTGCCCTCCATGGAATCAGGGGAAATCGCACGGATCGTTTCGGTGATCGGGATGGGCACCATGGGTACCGGCATCGCCGAGGTCATCGCCCGCCATGGAATCGCCGTGCGTGCGATTGATGTCGATGACGACACCCTCGACGAGGCCCGGGCACGAATCGCGGCTTCGACAGAAAGGGCGGTCGCGGGTGACAAGCTCTCCGCCGACGAGCGTGCTGGAATCCTCGATCGCATCACGTTCACTACGAGCATCCAGGAATGCGTCACCTCGGACATTGTTATCGAGGCGGTTCCCGAAGACCTTGACCTCAAGCGCGACGTGCTCGCCCAACTCGATGGTCTGGTGCCCGAACACGTCATCTGGTGCACCAACACATCGTCCCTGTCCGTCACCGAGATCTCGACCGCTGTGCGTCAGCCGTCGCGGGTTGTCGGTCTGCACTTTTTCAACCCAGCTCCGGTTCAGGACTTCGTTGAGATCGTTCGCACCGTGGTTACCGACGATTCGGTCATCGAGCAGGTCCGGGGATTCGCTGAACAGATCGGCAAGGAAGCTGTGATCTGCGAGGACAAGGCAGGGTTTATCGCCAACAGCCTGCTCTTCGGTTACCTGAACCACGCGGCAACGATGTACGAGCAGAAATACGCAAGCCGCGAGGACATCGACGCCGCTATGCGGCTGGGTTGCGGGTTGCCGATGGGGCCGCTCGCGCTCCTCGACCTAATCGGCCTGGACACCGCTTATCAGATTCTCGACACCATGTACCGCCAAGGACGCGACCGACTGCACGCGCCGAGTCCGATCCTCAAGCACATGGTGACCGCCGGGTTGAAGGGTCGGAAGTCGGGGCGTGGTTTCTATTCCTATGCCCAGCCTGGTTCACCCGAGGTTATCGCGGATGCGCTGACGCCTGCGTCGACGCAGGAGGGGCGCAGGGTGCGACCGGTCTCGTCGGTGGGAGTGGTCGGGTCCGGCACGATGGCAACCGGCATTGTGGAGGTGTTCGCCAAAGCCGGATTCAACGTCAGCTTCGTCGCCCGTTCAAACGAAAAGATTGCGAAGGTCACGGGGACTATCGAACGCAGCCTGGAGAAGGCACTACAGCGTGGAAAGATCGAACAGGGTGATGTGGACGCGACCCTCGGTCGGATCACGGGCACGACGTCGCTCGATGACATGGCCGACGTCGATCTCGTGGTGGAAGCCATCGCCGAGGAACTCGACATCAAGACTGCGCTCTTCGAGAACCTCGATGAGATCTGCAAGCCCGGGGCAATCTTGGCAACCACAACATCGTCGTTGCCGGTGGTCGATCTGGCCGCCGTTACCTCCAGGCCCAGCGACGTTGTAGGTCTGCACTTCTTTAACCCGGCGCCGATCATGAAGCTGGTCGAGATCGTCGACACAGTGGCCACCGACGATGAAGTCATCGCCACGGCCGAGGATGTCGTCGCGAAGATCGGGAAGGTCGGTGTCCGCTGTGGTGACCGGGCTGGGTTCATCGTCAACGCCCTGCTATTCCCTTATCTCAACGACGCCATCAAGATGGCCGAGGGCAACTACGCGGGAACCGACGACATCGATGCCGCGATGAAACTCGGCTGTGGCTACCCGATGGGGCCCTTCGAGCTGTTGGACGTGGTCGGTCTCGATGTGTCCTTGGCCATTCAACAGACTCTCTACCGGGAGTTCCGCGAGCCGGGATTCGCACCGGCGCCGTGGCTGGAGCACCTCGTTACGGCCGGCTACACCGGGCGCAAAGCCGGCCGCGGCTTCCGCTCGTACGCGTAGAGGTCGGGCCGCTGTGGGACGAAAGAACCGGAGACGTCCGGAGCCGGAACGTTCGGCCCCGCGGTCGAATCAGCAAATCGAAAGCCATCCCGATGGCGATTGGATCGTGCGATCGCTCACCGGCTCCTCGGCAACGAAGACGTATCGATGCCCCGGCTGCGATCAGGAAATACGCCCAGCCACGCCGCACGTCGTTGCGTGGAGCGCCGACGATCCGAAAGGTGCTGATGATCGCCGGCACTGGCACACCCCGTGCTGGAAGGCCCGCGGTCGACGAGGTCCCCGATGACCGGATCACCCATTACGGCCAATTCGGTGTTACCAGCTTCGCGAGAAGCGCTGACCTTGCGTACCGCCGACGGACTGAACCTGGTGGGGGAACTCGCGACTCCTAGTGATGGGCCGCCGGTCGCGACGATCATCTGCGTTCACCCGCTTCCGACCCACGGCGGGATGATGGACTCGCACGTGCTGCGCAAGATGTCCTGGCGCTTACCCGCGCTCGCGGATATCGCGGTGCTCCGTTTCAACACCCGGGGTACGTCCTCGGCTGCAGGAACCAGCGAGGGCCATTTCGATCAAGCCCAGGCCGAAGGCCTGGATCTACGAGCCGCGATCGATGAGGCGCAGCGGCGCGAGTTGGCGAACATCTGGTTGGTGGGTTGGTCGTTTGGAACCGATGTCGTGCTGAAGCACGGCAATGTAGATCCTGTGCAGGGCGCGATACTGCTGAGCCCGCCGCTGCGGTTCACCACGGTCGAAGAGTTGCAGGCGTGGGAGGGTGGCAAGCGCTCGGTCACCGCCTTTGTTCCGGAATTCGATGATTTCTTGCCACCGGCCCAGGCGCAAGAAGAGTTCGCGGTGGCACCTTCCATCGACATCATTGCCGTGCCGGAGGCCAAGCATCTGTGGGTGGGAGAGCGCTTCGTCAGCGATCTGCTCGATCGCATCGTGCACGTGATCCTTCCGGACTCTCCACCCTTACCCGTGGACTGGGACGGACCCATGGAGAAGTGGAGCGATCTGTGACCTTCCTCGAGGTAGCCGATCATGGCCGTGGACCTGCGGTCATGTTGCTGCATGCCTTCCCGTGTGATCACCGCATGTGGGACAACCAGGTCGAGCCCGTACTCGCGGCCGGATGGCGGGTGCTGGTTCCGGATCTGCCCGGATTCGGGGCGAGTGAGCTTCCCTCGGAAGGCAAGCCTCACCTCGGAGAGGTCGTCGAGCGCCTTGTCGCAGCATCGATGGACCGAGGGGTAGATCGCCTTGTGCTCGCCGGACTGTCGGTGGGTGGCTATCTGGCGATGGAGTGGCTGCGTCGCTACCCGGAGATGCTCGCCGGGGTTGGGCTGTTCGATACGAAGGCCACCAGCGATTCAGCGGATGCGCGGGGCAATCGCGTGGCAATGGCGGAAGCGATCGACGCCGATCCGGCCGGTTGCGCAGACCTGCTGCGGGAGCGGGTGCTGCCGGTCATCCTCGGCACGACCTCCCATGAGTCTCGGCCGGATGTTCTGGCGCAGGTAACCCAGTGGATGCGCATCGCTGATCCGATGACCGTCGCCTGGTACCAGCGTGCGATGGCTGATCGACCGGATTCGGTGGAAACCCTGTCGGGCGTGGATGTCCCGGCCCTCGTGCTGTGGGGTGATGAGGACCAGATGTCCCCGATCGCAGAGCAGCAAATCATGCTCGACGCCCTTCGCGATGCTCGTTCCGCGGCGATCCCTGGTGCAGGCCACCTGTCCGCAATCGAGCAGCCGGAGCTGGTCGCGCGTGAACTCGTCGACTTCCTGACCCGGGTGCAACGCGCCGGGATCAGTGGTTAGTCCTCGACCTGAAGGCTGAGCATCCGATCGTCCTTGGCGCTGGGATCCCCGCGCCCGTCGGTGTTGCTGGTCGAGAGCCACAGGCGCCCATCGGGAGCGACTGCGACGGTGCGCAAGCGGCTGCGCTCGCCTAGATCGACGGCTTCGGGTTTGCCGGCCTTGGTCCCGTTGAGAGGCACACGCCACAGGACCTCGCCTCGAAGACTCGCAACGTATGCCGCATCATCGTCGATCGCTAGGCCGCTGGGGGATGCGGTGGACGTGGGAGACCAGGTGACCTTCGGATTGGTGAATTCCGGGTCGGAACTCTTGCCCTCGACAAGGGGCCATCCGTAATTGCGTCCAGGAAGCAGCAGGTTCAACTCGTCGGCCTTGCTGGTTCCAAATTCGGTTGCCCACAGACGTCCTGCAGAGTCGAACGCGAGACCTTGGACGTTGCGGTGGCCGAGTGTGTAGACCGGTGAGCCCGGACTCGGGTTTCCCACAGCAGGGTTGCCATCGAAGTCCACCCGTAGGACTTTGCCCGCAAGGCTGTCGGGGTCTTGAGCGAGTTCGGGAACCCCGGCATCGCCGGTGGCGATGTACAGATCCTCGTCTTCGTCGATCAGGAGTCGCCCGCCGTCGTGATACGTGTTCTTCGGAATCCCCGTCACGATCGGTGTTTGGCGGCCGAGCTTCGTGCCATCCCAGTCGATGCGCACCACGCGGTTGTCCTTGGCGCCGGTGAAGTAGGCGAAGATGAAATCGGGTTGTTCGTCGCCCTTAGTCGGCGGAACCGCGATACCCAACAGGCCGCCTTCGCCTCGGGGACGGACCCCCGAGACGGTGCCCACCTTCGGGGCCTTGGTCAAAGCACGGGCCGGTTGACCGTCGGCTCGGGCCGGGATCCGGCGGATGTCACCGGTGTCGCGTTCGGAGACGAGAGCCGCTCCGTCTGGGAGGAAGGCCAGACCCCAGGGGCTGGTCAACCCGTTGGTCACGGTGCGTTTGGAGACGAGGTCGATAGTGGGGCGCGCGCTGGCGGAGTTGGACCACGGTCCGACCACGAGCACGACGCCCGCGGCCACGGCCGCAATGACAACGAGGGTGACGACGCTGACGGTCGTCGTTCGCGAAGGACGAGCCATACGTCCAGTATGCGTCAGCGGGACCGGTTCGCTACCCGGCGGGCGGAATCTGCGCGCTGGTGCGGATCAATTCGGCGAAGGCCGCCGCGCCCTGCTTGGTGAGGTGCACTCCATCGGAGACGAAGTACTCGGACTTGCCGTCGGCTTCGGCGTTCCAATCGGCCACGACTACGTTCGGGTAGTCCTTGGTGATCTTGTTGATGAGCCTGTTGTTCGGCTTCTCCCAGCTGCGGGGGACCGATGCATTGACGACGACGACTTTCTCGTAGTCCTGCAGCGGATCGAGGATCTTGCGCAGGATCTCCTCATTGATCACGCCGTTGCTCGCTGGGTGGATCACCACGGTGTTCGCCAGTTTGTCCCGGCGGTTCAGCTTCTTGACGCGGCCGGTGAAGGCTCCGGGCATCCGGGAGACTTCCGCGTCCACTCCTGCGCCGGGCATCGCTTCTTGGATGGCATCGCGAGCTCCGAGGACGACGGAATCGCCGATCACGCTAACCGGACCATTTTCGGCGCGGATCTCCTCGAGCGTGGGCCCGGTCGGTTCCGATGAATTGGTCGACGCAGTATCGAGGTCACCCGCCAGTGCCGATGTGGCGGGTTCATCGGGAGTGTCGTCATCATCTATGGAGACTTCGAGCGGACCGCCGTCGGCGATGCCCATGGCCTCGGCAACGTCCGGTGCCACTGCGTCTCGTCCGGTTCCGGGGTTGGCGACGAGGGCGATGGCGACTGATCCGGCGAGCACGGTGACCAGTCCCGCGGCTACGAGAGTGCCCAGGGCGCGCAGCCCAGTCTTGGATCCGGATAGAAACGCTTTCCAGGCTCGACCGAGCGCACCCCGACGTATCGGCATCTCTACGAGTCGGTAGCTCAGTTCCGCGATACCTAAGGTGAGGGCGAGGCGTGCGGCGAACGCGACCGGTTCGCTCCAGGGCACGTCGATGCCGGGTCGGGTGACCATGAAGATCGGCCAGTGCCACAGGTAGATGCCGTAGGAACGCCGGCCCAGGTACCTCAGGACTCCCACGCCGAGTGCGGGTCCGAGCACCGAGGCCGGGTGCGTGACTGCGGCGATGAGCACCGTGGTGAAGAAGGCCAGCGCGAGGAATCCTCCGCGGTACAGCCACGGTGTGAACTCCCCGACGAACAAGTAGAAAGCAACCACGACTGCGAGCGCGACGATTCCTGTTCCGGTGACTATGACTTGGGTACCGCGCGGAATATGCGTGCTGAGGCGTCCCGGTCGCCAGACTGTTGCGAGCGCGGCGCCGACGAGGAGGCCCATGCTGTGGGAATCGGTGCCGAAGTACGCGCGGCTTGGGTCGGCATCGACCGGGTATCCATTGCGGATCGCGATGACGGCCATCCAGACCGTGGACGCAACCGCCAGGAGAAGTGCGATGCGTCGAACGAGTGGTCGTCCCCCCGAGCGAACCAGGAGCAGCGCGACGACCGGCCATATCAGGTAGAACTGCTCCTCCACCGACAGCGACCAGAGGTGCTTCAGCAGTGGTGGTCGACCCATCGACTCGAAGTAGGACTGATCGACGAGCACGTACCACCAGTTGTTGACATAAAAGATGGTGGCGAGGGCATCCTGGCGGAAAGCACTGAGCGCGTCTTGATAGACGAACAGAACGGCTATTCCGACGACGATGAGAAGAACGACGACGGCGGGGAGAAGGCGCCGGGCACGGCCGAGGTAGAAGCGTTTGAAGTCGATGCGTCCGGATCGGTCGTATTCCTCGAGGATCAACGAGGTGATCAGAAATCCACTGATCACGAAGAACACGTCCACACCGAGGAATCCACCGGGGAGCCAGTCGATGCCGGCGTGGTAGAGCAGGACACCGATGATGGCAAGGGCGCGCAGGCCGTCGAGTCCGGGCAGATAGCCCATCTCTCCGGCCGCCCTGCCGCGGTCGAGTTTCCACGGCATGTGGGTATCGACGCGTGGTTGCGTCGATGCTGAGGTCACCGGTTCATGCTAGGTCAGGACTCCGAACAGCAGGTGGATCAGGAGTTGCGAAACAGGTCGAGCCTGTCGACCACAGATGCACGTAACTCGTGATCGGTCACCCCGAGGCCTTCGGCGGGGGATAGGCACAAGACCCCGACCTTGCCCTGGTGCATGTTGCGGTGCACCTCCAGCGCGGCCTGTCCGGTCTCCTCAAGGGGCAGCACCTTGGACAGTGTGGGGTGGATCATGCCCTTGGCGATGAGTCGATTGGCCTCGTACGCCTCGCGGTAGTTCGCGAAGTGGCTACCGACGATTCGCTTGAGGTTCATCCACAGATACCGATTGTCGTACTCGTGCATGAAGCCCGAGGTGGACGCGCAGGTGACGATGGTGCCGCCCTTGCGGGTGACGTAGACGCTCGCACCGAAGGTTTCTCTGCCGGGGTGCTCGAAGACGATGTCAACGTCGTCGCCGCCGGTCAGTTCCCGGATCTTCTTGCCCAGGCGCTGCCATTCCTTCGGATCCTGGGTGTTTTCGTCCTTCCAGAACCGGTACCCCTCGGCCGAGCGGTCGATGATCAGATCCGCGCCCATGGACCGCACAACCTCGGCCTTTTGTTCACTGGAGACGACGCAGATGGGAATCGCACCGCCGTTCAGGGCGTACTGCGTCGCGTAGGAACCCAAGCCGCCGGAGGCACCCCAGATCAGGACGACGTCACCTTGCTTCATGTCGCCGCCGTTGCGCGAGACCAACTGTCGATAGGCGGTGGAATTCACCAGACCCGGACTCGCGGCCTCCTCCCAGGTGAGGTGCTCGGGCTTGGGCAGCAATTGGTTGGCCTTGACGACAGCGAGCTGGGCGAGGCCGCCGAAGTTGGTTTCGAAGCCCCAGATCCGTTGCTCGGGGTCGAGCATGGTGTCGTTGTGGCCCAGGGGTGATTCGAGTTCCACTGATAGGCAATGGGCAACAACTCGATCACCGGGTTTCCAGGTATGCACCCCCGGCCCGGTTCGAAGCACTACGCCCGCGGCATCGGAACCGATCACGTGGTAATCGAGGTTGTGCCGTTGCGCATCGGGGTTGCTGCGCGCGTAGCGATCGAGGAAACCGAACGTGGATACAGGTTCGAATATCGACGACCACACGGTGTTGTAGTTGATGCTCGATGCCATGACGGCAATCAGCGCTTCACCCGCCGCTAGTTCTGGGGTGCGGACCTGTTCGATATGGATGGACTCGCGGGGGTCCTTGTCATGTGAAGGTCGGCCGGCGAACATCTGCTCGTCGGCTCGATGCAAGGTGGCCGCCTGATACGTATCCGGAACCGGGATATCCCCAAGGTTGGCGTCTTGATCCTCGATCGCCCGCACGATCGAATCGAACTCTCCGGCCATCGTCTGCCTCCCGCTCTGCTTTCCTTCATGTCGAGGACTGAGGCAACGTACCGTGCCCGTGAGGTTCGCTATCCGGGGATAGTGATGATCCCCGAGGACCACGCCCAGGCGGCGCCGACGGTGCCCACGGCGACGATCAAGACCAGGCGTCGAACCCGCTTGAGCGCGAGCAGCGCGACGAGGGCGAGCCCTGCTCCGGCAATCACCCAGGTGAGCGGTGAATCGGGTGTGATCCCGAAGGGAAGGTCATCGAGGGTCGCCAACAGCAGCGTGTGGGGAAGCACCCCACGATTGTGGGGCATCCCAGGGCTCGGGCGAGGCTCAGGACTCGGCGTGTTGCACCAGCTCGATCAGGACGCCCCCGGAGTCCTTGGGGTGGGTGAAGTTGATTCGTGACCCGGCCGTTCCGGTCTTGGGCTCGTCGTACAGAAGCCGGACTCCAGTCGAACGCAGGTGCGCGCAGACCGCGTCGATATCGGTGACGGTGTAGGCCATCTGCTGGATTCCCGGACCGCTGCGGTCCAAGAACCGCCCGATGGGTGATTCTGGGGTGAGGGGAGCCAAGAGCTGGATCCACGAGTCGGAATCGCCGACGCGGAGCATGGCTTCGCGGACCCCCTCTTCTGCGTTGGTCTCCTCGTGCTCGACCGACATGCCGAAGGCCCGTGCATAGAAGTCGACTGCCTCGTCGAGGTCCGAAACTGCGATTCCGACGTGATCGATGCGGGTTACCAGGTGATCCATGGGAACTATGGTGGCACCCGAAGGGTCAAGACACAGATCGTGGTGAGAGGTGCGGGTAGATGAGTCTCAAGGACGGTTCCGTCGTTCTCGGTGGAGCGCGCACCCCCATGGGCCGGCTTCAGGGGGCGCTCGCGTCGCAGTCCG
>Ga0181581_10004068_pt1 | contig 11450 bp, 9 predicted proteins | sample 071ome_22_FD_132433 | JGI IMG/M metagenome (GOLD analysis project Ga0181581, IMG submission 132433) | Coastal salt marsh microbial communities from the Groves Creek Marsh, Skidaway Island, Georgia - 071404AT metaG (megahit assembly) | ecosystem: Environmental > Aquatic > Marine > Intertidal zone...
AGACCGAAACCGCGTCCCCGGATGCCCCGGCTGCGAAGTTTCCCCTGTTCTACAAGTCGCCGCGCCCTGTTGAGGCCGGAAGGCACGCCAATGTCGGGCTCAGGTCCGATGTGAATGTGGGTTTTGCCGCCAACGCCAACGCGATTCCGCTGAACATTGACGAGTTCGCGGTTGCGGCACGGCACTATCCCATCGTGTTTTCCAACACCGCGCCGTTCCTGCCCGTGGCCATCACCGGGCTGCGCACCGGCGTGAACGCCTTCATCGATGCTGCCGGCACGGGGTGGGCAAAGGCGTGCTATGTCCCGGCCTATGTGCGCCGTTATCCGTTCATCCTGATGGAGAACGCGGCGCAGGAGCAGTTCATTCTGTGCGTCGATGAGGAATCGGGCTTCGTCGAAGAAGGTGCGGACCGGCCCCTGTTCGCGGACGGTAAGCCGACGGATGTGACCAATCAGGCGCTCGATTTCTGCCGCGCCTATCACGGCCAGTACGAAGCAACGCAGCGTTTCGTGGCCGAACTGGCAGAGCGTGACCTGCTGACCGACAATTCGACAGAAATCCGCCTCGCGGATGACCGGAAGATCCAGATGCAGGGCTACAAGGTCATCGACCGCGAGAAGTTCGAGGCGCTGGATGATTCCGTGTTCCTGGAATGGCGCCGCAAGAACTGGCTGCCGGTTGCTTATGCGCATATGGTCTCGCTGTCCAACTGGCCGGCCGTTCTGCAGCGCGCCGCCGACCGTGCGGCTGAAGTTCAGTCCGCGGGCTGAACCGCTTTTCCCGCTGCGGCCTTTCCCATCTGGGCCTGCAGCGTCTTGGCATCGTCAAACACCACGATAGACATAGGTTCGCGTCGTCCGCGCACCTCGATCTGTTCGTGCCGGAACGCGCTTGTGTCGATCTCTGCGAGGTCTGCGAGGTGCTGGGATACGATCAGCTGCGCGCCGAAATCCTTGGTCTTGGCCTCCAGGCGGCTTGACGTGTTGACCGTGTCGCCGATGGCCGTCACGGAGATGGCCGGGCCGTAACCCATCTCGCCGACAATAGCCGGGCCGGCATGAACGCCTATGCCGATCCGCAGCGGCTGTGAAAGGTCGGCCTTCAGCAGGGAGTTGAGCTCGTCAAGGCGCTCGGACATCTTGACGGCGGCGGCCAGTCCGGCCCGCGCGCCGTCGCGTGAATTTCCGTCGATCCCGAACAGCGCCATGATGCCGTCGCCGATGAACTTGTCCACGCGCCCGCCTGCTTGCTCGATGGCCTCACCCATGGAGCGGAAGTACCGGTTGAGTACGAAGACGACGTCATAGGGCAGCTTCTGCTCCGAGAACGTCGTAAATCCACGGATATCGGCGAACAGGATGGCGATTTCCTGCTCCTGGCCCTGCATGGCCGCCGATTTGGCGAAGCCGTCGCGCGGGCTCGCATTTGGCGGCAGGAGCGGAGTAACGGAAATATCCTCGACCGGGCTGAGCTGGCAGGCGAGCCGCACGTCCGGGGCTGCGCCGACGCGACGAAGAACCTTGGTCTCGGATTCGTCCGGCGGCGGCAGGTTGTCCAGCGGACCGTTGATCCGGACCCGGCAGGTTGAGCAGCGGCCTCGCCCGCCACATACGGCGGCATGGGGCACGTCGTGGAACTGGCTTGCCTCCAGGATCGTCGTGCCGGGCACCACTGTGACCGAGCGTCCTTCAGGATAGGTGATGCGGATCATGCCTGCGCGGTGTTCGAGGTAGAGGCGAATGCCGCGCGCAGTCAGGGTAAGGACAATTGCCGCGGCGAGGCCGATCAGTGTCCATTCCTCCAGACGGTTGAGGAAGGCGATTTGCTCGGAGACCGGCGCGCCGGCATCGATGGCTATGTCCACCCGGAATCCCGGATCGGCCTGGACCAGCCGCGAGACCGAACGACCGGCGATGACAAAACCGAGAAGCGACAGGACGGGCAGAAGCAGGGCGGTGCCATAGAGCCAGGGCATGGCCCGGTTGAACCACGGTTTCAGCCGCAGCCAGTAGTAGAGCCCGATACATGCGTGGATCCAGACCACGAGGGTGGCGGCGGACTGCCGCACGCCGTGTAGCGGGGCGTCCACCCATAGGGCCAGCAGCACATAGGGATAGCCGCCCGTGGTGTCGTAGAGTTCTTCCGCGATGCGTGTACCCAGAATGTGGCTGACGAGCAGGGCGGGGGCCGCGAAGCCCAGCAGGAGCTGTGCGGCCTCACCGATATGCATCTTGAGCCGGCGACGTTCATAGACGGCGAGCAGTGCGAGGCTCATATGGATGACGATCGAGGTCAGGACCAGCAGATTCGCAACGGGGTTTTGCCAGATGATCTCGAAGACGCGGTGTCCTGCCTCCAGTGCGTCCAGAGAAATCAGGCCCAGCGCGTGGTTCAGCAGATGTGCGAAGACAAAGGCAAACAGCACAAGCCCGGTGCCCAGCCGAAGCCCCCGTTTGGTGACGCGAATGCGAAGATCTCCTGCGGTTCTCGCGGATTTCCGAGAAACCGGCTGCTCGGCGGATGCCATGGTATTGAACGGCTTGTGTTTGTCCCTATCTAGAAAGGAAGGGTAGCATGCCCTTGAGTCACCGAAATGTGATTCGGGGGGTGCCTTTTGAAAAAGTGAACAGGGGCGTCGAGGGGCCCCCGGCCAACGACCGGAGACGAATTCACATGCGTGCACGCATTGCGACGGCTGTCGTCGCATCCTTTATAGCCCTTGGTTCCAGCAGCGCCTTTGCCGCCGGCACCTCGACCACCACGGAACTCACACCTGCGGAGGTGAAGACCCAGCTCGCGAAAGCGGAAGGTTTGATCCGCACGGAAAGCTATGACGATGCCATTGATGTTCTGAACGATATCGTCGATACCAATCCGCGCGAGGCGGATGCCTATAACCTGCTCGGGTTCAGCTACCGCAAGTCGAAGGACTACGACCGTGCGGAACGGAACTATAAGCGCGCCCTGCGGCTTAATCCGGACCACAAGGGAGCGCTGGAGTATTCCGGCGAACTCTATCTTGAGACCGACCGTAAGGAGCTGGCCGAACAGCAGCTGGCGAAGCTGGAAAAGCTTTGCCCTTCGGGCTGTGAGGAGCTTGATGACCTCAAGCGTGCCTTCGCCTCGGGCGGACAGACCAGCAAGGCAACCTGGTAAGCCGGTCCAACAGAATTTCATGGAGAGCCCGCCGCGTGACTTGCGCGGCGGGTTTTTCTTTGGGGATCCGGCCGGCCTTTTGAGTGTGCGGTGCCGTTAGGTGTCCGGAGAGTTCCGAAAAACTTCCGAAAATGCCGTTCGATCGGAATGGAATCCCTGCCGTGCCCGTCTCACAGTCGAAGCGATGGAGACGGGAAGATGATTCAGGCGTTCCAGACAGCGGTATCAGGCTTGCGGGTCAGTGCGCAAAGGCTGGGAATTGCGGCGGGGAATATCGCCAACAGCCGGACGGAAGGTTACATCCCCAGGACCGCAGCGCAGACTGTGGAACCGGGGCGCGGGCCGCGTGTGGCGGCTGTTCCGGTCAGTGCGATCAACATGGCAAACGATCTGCGCGCCGGGATAGCCGGGCTTGTGAACATGCCCGGGGCGAACCTTGCCGAAGAGCTGGTGGAGACACACCGCGCCGCACATGCCTACAAGGCAAATCTGGCCGTGTTGTCCGTCGCGCGGGAAATGAACGGGGCTCTTCTCGACCGCGAGAGTTAGCCCAGCTCCTCGACCTGCACGCCGCGTTCGGAAAGTTCGCGCAGGGCCTGCGGGGAATCCACATCGATCAGGATGGCGTCGTCGTCGAGAGGTACCTCGACCACCAGATCCTCATTGCTGCCGATCAGGTGTTTGGCCCCGACATCGCCGCCCAGCGTTGCCATGTCCGCGAAGAACCGGCGGTCCCAGAGGACGGGATTGCCGCGTTTGCCGTTCCAGGTGGGAACGCAGATCAAATGGCCTTCGTCACGATCATGGGCGTGCATCAGGGCTTTCAGATGCGCGGCCGTCACCCTGGGCATGTCCCCCAGCGCGACAATCACGCCGTCACAGTTCTCGGGCAGGCCGGTGACGCCCGCACGCAGGGACGTGCTGAGCCCGTCGGCATAGTCGGGATTGTGGACATAGGTGACGTCCGGACCCAGCGCTGCGCGCACGTCTTCGGCCGCGTGGCCGGTAACGACGACAATCGGACTGCACCCGGCAGCACGTGCGGCGTCCAGCGCATGCTGCGCCATCGGCTTGCCTTCGACCGATATCAGCAGTTTGTTGGTCTCGCCCATGCGCCGCGACTGACCCGCTGCCAGCACGATACAGGCGAATTGTCTGCCGGACGTGCCGGCTGCATCGCGACGGGGCGCCGCGTCACGCCGCGGCATCGGGCGGGAGGGGATTTCCTTCAGAAGCCCGCCGACACCCATGGCCATAATGTCCGCGCCTGTGACCGGGATATCCGCCATCAGGCGCTCCAGCACAGTGTCGTTGCCGCCCGGGCGCGGGGAGCGCGCGGAGCCGGGCAGGGCCAGCACGGGCACATCGCCCAGATGCGCCAGCACGGTCAGGTTTCCCGGATCGACGGGCATGCCGAAATGGTCAATCTCACCGCCCGCCGCGACGATGGCCGCGGGGATCACGTCCTGCCGGTCCACCGTCGCCGATGCGCCGACCACAAGGACCAGCTCGGCGCCCGCAGTGACCACATCGGTGATTTCCGCCGACAGGGCCTCGACGCTGTGTCCGGTGCGACGGGGCACGGCGAAAGCACCTTCCAGCGCCTCGACGCGCTGGCGGATCACCTGTTCGGTCTTGTCGGCGACATTGTCCTTGAGACCGGGAAGTTTCGTCTGGATCAGGGCCACGCTGCGTGACCGGTAGCCGCGCACGGACACGAGGCCGTGTTCGTGCCTGGCCTGCTCCTCGGCGCCCGACAGCGCGGTCTCGGAGACGGCGAACGGGATGATCTTGACGGTTGCGACGACCTGATCGTCCTCCACCCGGTCGAAGGGGCGCAGGGTGGAGATGGTAATCCCCTCGTCGATGGCGTTGATCCGGTCAATGGCGGCCGCATCCAGCAGCGCGATTCCGGGTTGTTCGGCAAACAGGTTGACGCGGCCGGTGCCGGCGATACCGGCGCGAACCCCGGCCCCCGCGGCAGCTTCTGCCAGACGGCGCGCGGCGGTGTTCTCGTCCACGTCGCTGTCCTCGAACAGCGCGACGGTGATCTCGGCAACACCGGCGGCCTCGAGCCGTGCAATGTCTTCGGCGTCGAGGAACTGTCCCTTCCGGTACCGGTGGCCGCCCAGCGTTTGCCCGTGCACGAGGGTCGTGCCGAGCGCATGGCGGACGGGAAGGGGCCCGAACTTCATTCCGCGCGCAGGACCTGGGTGATCTGCGCCATGATCGAGATGGCGATCTCGGCCGGGCTCTTCGCCTTGATGTCCAGGCCGATGGGAGCATGGATGCGGGCGATCTCGTCCTCGCTATAGCCTTCCTCGGTCAGGCGTTCCACGCGTGCACCATGGGTGCGGCGGCTGCCGAGCGAGCCGATGTAGAACGCGTCCGAGCGCAGCGCGACGTGCAGCGCGGGGTCGTCCAGCTTCGGATCGTGGGTCAGCGTGACGACAGCGGTGCGGTTGTCGATGGCCAGCGCCTTCAACGCGTCGTCCGGCCAGTCCTCGCTCAGGGTCACACCCGGGAAGCGGTCCTTTGTGGCGAACGCGCCGCGCGGATCGACGATCACGACCTCATAGCCGGATGTCTGGGCGAGTGTGACCAGCGGCTGGGCGATGTGCACCGCACCGACGATGATGATCCGCTTGGGCGGATTGAAGATCTTGGCGAACAGCTGGGTATTGTCGGATGCAATACGTCCGCTCTTGTCGTCTCGGATGGCGGCGCGCACGGCTGCGAGTTGTTCGTCGCCCAGGTTTAGATCGCCTTCGGTCCGGTCCGGATAGACAAGCATCTGGTCGCCGGTCTCCAGTTCGGAGACGAGGGCGACCGGCTGTTTGCTGGACCGGGCCTGCAGCAGTTTTTCCAGTGTTTCGGGACGCATGGTTGCCTCAGTCGAGCCGCTCGACCCAGACCTCGACCTTGCCGCCGCAGGCAAGGCCGACTTCCCAGGCCATTTCATCGGTGACGCCGAAGTCGAGCAGGCGGGGCTTGCCGTCGTTCATCACTTCGCGCGCCTCGTAAACGACCGCGCCCTCGATGCAGCCGCCGGAGACGGAGCCGACCATGTTGCCGTCCTGATCGACGGCCAACTGGCTGCCAGTCGGGCGCGGGGAGGAGCCCCAGGTGCTGACCACCGTGGCGATGGCAACATCCTTGCCGGACTTGCGCCAGGCAGCGGCCTGTTCGACGACATCGTCGTGATCGAAGGCCTGAATATCCGAAGGGGTCTGGCTCATTGTGCTGCCTCCAGCGCAGGGCGGGCCCGGTGGCCGGTCTGGGGTGCGGGATCGGTCAGCACCTTGGCCAGTTGGTCCAGGCTTTCGAGATTGTGGATCGAGCGGAAATCATCGACATGCGGCAACAGCGCCTGCGCGCCGAGCGATTTGGGCTCGTAACGGTCATAACGTAGGAGCGGGTTCAGCCAGATCAAGCGGCGGCAGCTCATGTGCAGGCGTTCGATTTCCTTTTCCAGACCGTCTGCGGCGTCGCGGTCCAGCCCGTCGCTGATGAAGAGCACCACCGCACCCTGGCCGAGCACGCGGCGTGACCAGTTGGTGTTGAAATCGTGCAGGGAGTGGCCGATGCGCGTTCCGCCCGACCAGTCATCGACGGCCTCCGACACCTTGTCGAGTGCCTCGTCCACGTCCTTGTAGCGAAGCTGACGCGTGACGTTGGTCAGCCGCGTGCCGAATAGGAAGGTGTGGACCCGGTCGCGGTCGTTGGTGATCGCGTGCATGAAGTGCAGCACCATGCGCGAATACCGGCTCATGGAGCCCGAGATATCGCATAGCACCACAAGCGGCGGGTGACGGCGCTTGCGCTTGCGGTATTGCAGCGGGATGGATGCTCCGCCACCGCGCAGCGCCGCGCGCAGAGTCGCTCGCATGTCGATCCGGCGGCCGTTGCGGTCCCGGTGGAAGCGGCGCGTCGGCACTTCCATGATAGGCAGGCGCATATGGGCGATGGCGCGCTTGGCAATCTCCAGTTCTTCCTTCGACATTTTCTCGAAGTCGGTGTGCTGCAGCAGCTCGTTGGCGGACCAGGTCATTACCGCATCGACGGTCACATCCGGGTCTTCATTGTCCTGATCGCCTTCGCCCTCGCCGGGCATCTCGGCGTCTTTCTTCAGGGCCTCGGCGAGGCGCCGGTTCATCTCCTCGGCCTGCTGCTGGGCGTCCGGGTCCACGAAGGAGGGCAGGACAAGCTGCTGCATGCGTTCGAGCAGCTTCGGATTGCGCCAGAAGACGTGGAAGGCCTGATCGAAGATCTCGCGCTGATCGCGCCGATTCACGAAGACTGCGTGCAGTGTCCAGTAGAAGTCGTCGCGGTTCTGGACGCCGACGGTCTCCACCGCGTTGATCGCCTCGATGACCTTGCCGGGGCCGACGGGCAGACCCGCCGAACGCAGGACCCGGCCGAAATGCATGATGTTCGTGGCGATCTTGCCGGCATCGCCGAACTCGGCCTCGCCGATGGCGTCGAGGGCGGCCTTCGCCTTGAGCGCCGGACGGGCTTCGTCCGGTATGGCCTTTTCCGACATGAAGGGTCAGCCCGAGGCGAGCTGCGCGGACGCGATCTCGCTCTTCACCTCGTCGAGAATCTTGGCCGCTTCGCTGCCGCGGATCTTGGCGATATCGTCCTGGTACTTCAGGAGCACGCCCAGCGTGTCGTCGATGGCCTCAGGTGTCAGCTCGATAATATCGAGCTGATGCAGGGCGGAGGCCCAGTCGATGGTCTCCGCGATGCCTGGAACCTTGAACAAATCCAGCTTGCGCAGATGCTGGACGAACTCCACCACCTGTCTGGACAGGCGCGCGTCCGCCTGGGGTGCCTTGAGCGAGAGAATCTCCAGTTCGCGCGCGGCGTTGGGATAGTCCACCCAGTAATAGAAACAGCGGCGCTTCAGCGCGTCGTGAATTTCGCGCGTGCGGTTCGACGTGATGATCACGATAGGCGGGTTGTCTGCGCTGATGGTGCCGATTTCGGGGATCGTCACCTGGAAATCCGACAGAACTTCCAGCAGATAGGCTTCGAACGCCTCGTCGGTGCGGTCCAGTTCGTCGATCAGCAGAACCGGCGGGCCTTCGGCGGAAGGCTGAAGAGCCTGGAGTAGGGGGCGGCGGATCAGGAAGCGGTCGGAGAAAATGTCATCGCCCAGCCTGTCGCGGTCACTGATACCTTCTGCCTCGGCCATGCGGATCTCGATCATCTGGGCCGAGTAGTTCCACTCATAGACCGCCGAGGCGACGTCGAGGCCTTCGTAGCACTGCAGACGCACCAGCTTGCGGCCAAGCGTCTCGGACAGGACCTTGGCGATCTCGGTCTTGCCGACACCGGCCTCGCCCTCCAGGAAGAGCGGACGGCCCAGCTTGAGCGACAGATAGACCGCCGTGGACAGGCTGCGGTCCGACACGTAGTTGCCGGAGGCCAGGAGTTCGAGAGTGGCTTCGACGTTTTCGGGAATATTGCTCAAGTCAGATCGCCTGTGTGGGAGTCTCAGGTGCCGGCGCGGTTGGATTCGTGCCGGTAAGGATGATGCCGGAATGTCCCAATGCTGCCGTTGATATAGCCCAACCGTGCCGACACGGCCAAGCCGGGGAACGGCAACGGCCGGAGCGAAGCCCCGGCCGTCGGAATTCCGTGGATGGGGCCCGGGATCAGCCGGCAGCGGTCACCGCGCGGCCCGCCATAACCGAAATCAGGTGGGCGCGGTACTCCGCAGAGGCGTGGATGTCGGCATTGAGATCGGCGTCGGACATCTTCACGCCCTTGGCCGCGTCCGCGCTCCAGTTGCCGGAAAGCGCGCTCTCGATATCGCTGGCGCGGAACACTCCGTCCTGGCTGGCGCCGGTCACGGCCACGCGGGTCTCGCCGCCTGTCTGTGCGACCATCACGCCCACCAGCGCGTAGCGCGAGGCGGGGTTCGGGAACTTGGCGTAGCCAGCCTTGTCGGCCACCGGGAACTTCACCGCGGTGAGCAGCTCGTCTTCGTCCAGCGCCGTGGTGAACAGGCCATCGAAGAAGTCGTCAGCGGCGATCTCGCGCTTGTTGGTGATGATCGTCGCATTCAGGCCGAGGACGGCGGCGGGGTAGTCGGCCGCCGGGTCGTTGTTGGCGATGGAACCGCCGATGGTGCCGCGGTTGCGGACCTGCGGGTCTCCGATATTGCCGGCCAGCGAGGCCAGCGCCGGAATCTTGTTCTTCACCACATCGGAGTTGGCAACGTCCACATGCCGGGTCATGGCACCGATGGTGATCGAATCACCGTTGTCGATGATGCCGACCATGCCGTCGATGCCAGCCAGGTCGATCAGGTCAGAAGGCTGGGCCAGGCGCTGCTTCAGCGTCGGGATCAGTGTCATGCCACCCGCGAGGAATTTGGGGTCCTCGGCTGAGCCTGCTGCGCTGATGGCGTCGTCCTGCGAGCCCGCCTTCTTGTAGTTGAACTGGTACATGGTCTTCCTCCCTCGCCAGACGTTATTCCGCCGCCTGGCGGACGCTGGATGCCTGAATTGCCTGCCAGACCCGGTTGGGTGTGGCTGGCATGGAAATATCTTCGACGCCGAGCGGGGCCAGAGCGTCGAGAATTGCATTGATGACCGCCGGAGGCGATCCGATGGCGCCGACTTCGCCGACACCCTTGACCTCGAGCGGGTTGGACGCGCCCATCACCCCCTGGGTCGCGACAGAGAAGCTCGGCAGATCGTCGGCCCGGGGCATGGTGTAGTCCATGTAGGAGCCGGTCAGGAGCTGACCGTCGCCATCATAGACGCAGCCTTCGAGAATGGCCTGCCCGACACCCTGGGCAAGGCCGCCATGGACCTGTCCCTCGACGATCATCGGGTTTACGACCCGGCCCACGTCATCGACGGCAGTGAAGTTCACCACCTCGATATCGCCGGTTTCCGGATCGACCTCGACTTCGCAGATATGCGCGCCGCCCGGGAAGCTGAAGTTCAGCGGGTCGTAGAACGCGTTCTCGTCCAGGCCAGGTTCGATCTCCTCGATCGGGTAGTTGTGGGGGACATAGGCGGCCAGCGAAATTTCGCCGAAGGCCATCTCCTTGTCCGTGCCCGCCACGGTGAACTTGCCGTCCTTGAACTCGATATCCGCGACATCGGCTTCCATGATGTGCGCGGCGATCTTCTTGGCCTTGTCGATGATCTTGTTGCAGGCCTTGAGGATGGCCGGGCCGCCGACCGCGAGCGAGCGCGATCCGTATGTGCCCATGCCGAACTGAACCTGGTCGGTGTCGCCGTGGCTGATCTCGACGTTTTCCGCCGGGATGCCGAAGCTTTCGGACACCAGCTGCGCGAAGGTCGTCTCGTGGCCCTGGCCATGGCTGTGGGTGCCGGTATAGACCGTAACCGAGCCGGTCGGGTGGACGCGCACTTGCGCGGATTCATAGAGGCCCGCTCGCGCGCCGAGCGCACCGGCGACCGCGGACGGCGCGATGCCGCAGGCTTCCACATAGGTGGAGATGCCGATGCCGCGCAGCCTGCCGTTCTTCTCGGCCGCGGCGCGGCGCGTCTCGAAACCGGCGTAATCAGATGCCTTGAGTGCGCTTTCGAAGGTGGCCGGCGGGTTGCCGCAGTCGTACTGAAGCGCCACGGGCGTCTGATAGGGATACATGTACGGCTGGATCATGTTCTTCTGGCGCAACTCGACAGGGTCGATCCCCATCTCGCGCGCGGCCTTGGTTACCAGCCGTTCCAGCAGGAAGGTGCATTCAGGCCGTCCGGCACCTCGATAGGCATCGACGGGCACGGTGTTGGTGAACACCGTCTGCACCTCGGCATAGATCGCAGGTGTCGTGTACACGCCAGCCAGCAGGGTGGCGTAGAGGTAGGTCGGCACGCTGGAGCCGAAGGTCGAGAGATAGGCGCCCAGATTGGCCTTGGTCGAGACCCTGAGGCCCAGGAACTTGCCGTCCGTGTCGAGCGCCAGGTCGGCATGCGTCACGTGATCGCGGCCATGGGCGTCGGTCATGAAGGATTCGGTGCGCTCCGCTGTCCACTTGATCGGGCGGTTCACCTTGGCGGCCGCCCAGGTGAGGATCGCTTCCTCTGCGTAGTGGAAAATCTTAGAGCCGAAGCCGCCGCCCACGTCCTGCGCGACGATGCGCAGCTTGTGTTCGGGAATCTGCAGCACGAACGCACCCATGAGCAGGCGAATGACGTGCGGGTTCTGGGTGGTGGTGTAAAGCGTGTACTGGCCGGTTGTTCGGTCGTATTCCGATACGGCCGCGCGTGGCTCCATCGCGTTGGGGATCAGCCGGTTGTTCGACA
>Ga0181581_10004071_pt1 | contig 11445 bp, 6 predicted proteins | sample 071ome_22_FD_132433 | JGI IMG/M metagenome (GOLD analysis project Ga0181581, IMG submission 132433) | Coastal salt marsh microbial communities from the Groves Creek Marsh, Skidaway Island, Georgia - 071404AT metaG (megahit assembly) | ecosystem: Environmental > Aquatic > Marine > Intertidal zone...
CCCCCCGGGGGGGGGCGGGGGGGGGGGGGGGGGGGGGGGGGGGGGGGGGGACGGATCCCCGGGGGGCCCCGCGGGGGGCTCGCCGTCGCTGCTCGACGGGGGCAGCCGGGCGGGGCCGTCCGGCGGCACGCCGTCCCTGGCCCCGCGCCGGCGCCTGTCCGACTCGGACGCGTCTGACGGGGCGCCCCCGGCCGACGGCCACGCCAGCGGTTTCCTGGCAGTCGACACGGAGGCCATCCCGCTGGGGCCGGCGGGCGCGGCGCGCGCGGCGGCCGGCGGCGGGGCCGGCCCCGGAGAGGGCGGCCCGTCCCGGATGTACAGCAGCGTGGACTACGCGAGCCCTGCGGCCGGGGGCAGGGGCGCAGCCCCGGCCGGCGCCCGCCGGGGCGCGGCGGAGGGGGCGGGCGCCCCCCCGAGCGTCTTCTCGTCCGTCCCGCAGCTGCCGTGGGGGCAGGGCGGGGCCGGCGGGGTGCCCGTCCCCGTGTACGTGCCCGTGCCGTCCCTGGCGCCCGGCGGCGGCGGCGGCGAGGAGGAGGCCAGGGAAGCGCGGGCCGGGCTCGGGCGCGCGCGGGCCGAGCTGCAGGAGGCGCGGGCCGAGGCGCGGGAGCTGCGCGGGGCGCTGGAGGCGACCAAGGACCAGCTGGCGGAGACGGTGGGGCTGGCGAAGCGGATGCAGGCGGCGCTCCGCGCGGCGGCGGAGGAGGGGGCGGCGGTGCGGGGGGAGCTGGCGGGGGAGCGCCGGGCGGGGGCGGAGCTGCGGCGCCGGCTGGGGGAGGCGGGGAAGGTGGCGCGGGCGATGGAGGCGCGGATCGGGGACCTGGAGCAGGTCGTGCGGGCCAAGGAGGCCGAGGTGCGGGGCGCGCGGCAGGAGTGGGGCGCCGCGGCCAGCGCCGCCGACGCCCTCAGCAGCCGGGCGCGCGAGCTGGAGAGCGAGCTGGGGAGCCGGGGCCAGGCGCTGGCCGAGGCGAACGAGCAGGGGCACTCGCTGAGCGAGCAGATGGAGCGCGCCAGCCGGGACAACTACGAGCTCCGCCGGTCCCTCCAGGCCGCCGGGGAGGACCTGGCGCAGGCCCGCGGCCTGGCCGAGGGGGAGAGGGCGCGCGTCGTGTCCCTCCTCCGCGAGGGGAGGGGGCTCCGGGAACGCCTGGCCGAGGCCGAGGGGATGCTGGCGGCCGCCGCCAAGGAGCACCGCGCCCTGGCCGAGTCCCACCGGCACCTCGCGTCCCGCCTGGGGGCCGCGGAGGAGGCGCTCGCCGAGGGGTCCCGGGGCCGCGACGCCCTCCTCGCCCGGCTGAGGGGCCTCGAGGGGGAGAGCGAGCGCCTCCGCGAGTCCCTGTCCCGCGCCGAGGCCGACCGCGCCCGGGCCCGGGAGGCCGCGGCCGACCTGTCCCGGGAGAACGACCGCCTCGCCGCGGAGGGGGCGGCGCTCCGGGCCGCGGCGCGCGAGGCCGCGGGCGGCGGGGCCGCCCCGGGCATGACGGCGGGGCAGGTGGCCGAGCTCGTGCGGCGCCTCGCCATGGACGTGGGCAAGGGCCCGCCGCCCCCCGACGAGGCCGCGGCCCCGGCCGCGGCCCTCGCCGCGGACGACCTCTTCGCGCCCCCCGCGTCCCTCGACGCCCCCGCGCGCGCCCGGCGGGACCGCTTCGTCGAGTTCCTCGCCGACTCGGTCTCCCAGCGGGTGGCCGAGGCCTTCGCCCCGCGCCCGCGCGGCGGGGCGCCCGGGGGGGGCGCGGGGGCCGCGGAGGGGGCCGCGGCGGGGGACGCGGCGGGGGCCGGGGGGCCGCCCCGCGACGCTCCGCCGCCCGCCCCGCGGGGCGCGGGGCCGGCGCCCCCGGCGTACGCCGCCGACGCGTACGGGGACGCCCGCGGGGCCGCCCCGCCCGCGGCGCCCGCCCCGCCGGCGGCGCCGGCTCGGGACCAGCGGATCACCGTGCGGGCCCCCGTGCCCCCCTCGCCCGTGGCCCCCGCCGCGTCGCTGTCCCGCCCGGCGGCCTTCCGCATCGGCGACATGTTCCGCCCGCCCTCCCCCGCGGGGCCCGCCCCGGCGCCCGCCCCTGTGCCCGCCCCGGCGCCCGCCCCGGCGCCCGCCCCGGCGCCCGCCCCGGCGCCCGCCCCTGTGCCCGCGCCGGCGCCCGCCCCGGCGCCCGCCCCGGCGCCCGCTCCCGCGCCCGGCGCCCCCGCGGCGGCCCCGCCGTCGGCCGGGGACGCCCTGCGCGGCGGGGGCTCCCTGGCGCAGGCGGTGCAGGGGCTCGAGGACGAGTTGCTGCGGCTCAGCCTGGAGAAGTCGGCCCTGGAGACCGAGTACTCGAAGATGCCCGGCGGGGCGGGCAAGACGATCCGCGAGCGGCGGCGCAAGGTGGAAGTGGAGTCGAGGCTCGAGGCCCTCGGCCGCGAGATCTCCCAGGTGCGGCTGGGGATGAAGAAGCTGGGGGTACGCTGACGCGGCGACGCCGCGGCGGGAGGGCAGGGGCCCGTCGGGGTTGGACCGGGCCGGGGTCTAGGGTCCAGGGCAGGGGCCCGTTGGGGTTGAACCGGGTCGGGGTCTAGGGTCCTAGGGTCTAGGGCAGGGTCCCGGAGGGGGTGAACCGGGTCGGGGTCTAGGGGCCAGGGTCTGGGGTCTAGGGCCGGGGCGGGGCGCGGCGGCGGGGCGGGGGCGCCCGCCGTCTCGCGGGGGGCGAGGGCGGGGGCCCCGGGTCCAGCCCCGGCGGGGCTAGCCGGGGCCCGCCCCCCCGAGGGCCCCAGCCTCGTGGAGGTAGAGGCGGGCGAGGGAGCGGAAGCCGCGGCGGTCGCGGGCGCGGAGGAGATTCCCGGCGTCGCAGTTGAGGGGGGAGTCGGGCTCCGGGTCCGAGAGGAGGGAGAGGACGGCCTGCATGGCGGACTGGAGCCCCCACGCGGGGCTCCACGCGGCCTTGAGGATGTCGAGGCAGATCTCCCCCGTCTTGAAGTGCACGTTGGGGTGGAAGACGCGGGTGCGGAAGCGCGCCGCCGGGGGCAGCATGGGGTACTGGGGAGGGACGGTCACGTCCACGACGAAGGAGCCGCCCTCGTAGGGGGTGTCGGCGGGGCCCTCTGCGGGGGGCGGGCGGGGGGCGGGGGTCGGAGGGCGCCCGGCTTCGCGAGCTCCGCGGGGGGGGACTCGAGGAGCAGGGGGCCGGGGGGGGCTCACGGAGCGTGGCCGTCCACTTGAAGAGGCTGTCGTCGTTCGGCTCGAGGTGGATGCCCGAGTCACCGCCCTCCTTCTGCGCTGGGATGCGAGAGAGTCGTCGCGCTCAGGGGACCGCCGACGGGGTGGGAAGGGCCCGTCGAAAGCACGACCTGGGCTCGGTTTCACCTGGAGGCTCTTCAGCTCCCGCAGGAGCCGCGCGGCCGCCATCGTCGGGCTCGGGTGGCTCGCGCGACAGAGTGGCTCCCTACGCTCCCGACGAGTCGCCGGGGTGGGGCACGCGGGGTGCCATAAGGCGACCGGGCGCGCCCAAGGCTCCCCCATGACTCGCCCTTGCCAGTTCCCAACCCACGTGGGGTGCGCTGCCCTCCTCCCACTCCCCTCCCCAAAGCCTGTGCGGCGTGCCCCCACCCCCCCAGAACTCCCCCTCTCCCCCCTCCCCCGTGCTTGTCGCCCGAGCACTTTCTTTGACGAGAAGCGTGACCGTCTCTCCAAGAGCCACATAAAACAAGACGCAATGGCCACCGCGTCCACCTCCCTCCGCGCCTGCGCGCCCGCCACGCGCGCGCAGGGCAAGGCTCGCGTGTCCGCCGTGAGGGTGCAGGCTGCTGCCAAGAACGTGAGTCTGCGCCTTCCTGCACGTGCATGCTCCCCCCCTGTTGCCCAGGCCCCCCTCGCAATCGAGTCCCACGGAGGCTCGCTTTTGCCCGCATTGATACGATGCCCGGCGTCGCACGTTTCTTTGTATAAATGAGACTAACGGTGTCCGTTATCGGGGGGCCGCATTGCCCTGTCCGCGCGGGGGGAGCAGCTTTCGCCCGGAAGATCTTTCCGGCAAAGTGGGGCGCGACGGAGGGATCCACGATTCATACGCGATTGATTCGCGGGTAGAACACGAAATAATAGCCGGTAGTCGCAAGTACGGGCCCATCGCCCGTCCACGCCCCGCCCGCGGGGGGGACTCCACCACCACCAACGATTGGCCGAGCGGTGACCCCCGCTCCCCCCCTCGCGCAGGCCGATGGGTTCTTCCAGCAGGTCGGGAAGAAGGCCGCCTCCATCGCGCTCGCTGGCATGCTCGCCGTCGCCCCCGTGGTGCCTGCCATGGCCTCGGAGTTCGACGTGCTCTCTGAGCCCATCCCCTCGGGGTACCTCATCGACGACGCGGGGATCCTCAACGCCGTCTCCAGGTCCGAGGTGAACAAGGCCCTGAAGGAGGCCGAGGAGAAGACTGGTGAGCCCCCATCTCCCCGCAGCGGGGCGCCGCGCGGGCCCGGGGGGGGGGGCGGGTCTGGGGGTCCACTCCCCCCCACCCCCCCTGCCCCCAGGGGCACCCGCGCTGATAGCGCCCCGATCCGCCCCATCCGGCCGCGACGCGTCCGTCCCGCCACTCACCGCGCCGCCGGCCCGCCGCCGACCGCAGGATACCGGGTGGTGGTGATCACTCTGCGGAAGCTGGAGTACGACCCGGACGCCTTCTCCTTCGCGGACAAGATGGTGGAGAAGTGGTACCCGACCAAGGAGAAGGGGGACAAGAAGGGGGTGCTCCTCGTCGTGTCCTCGTCCAAGGAGGGCGCCCTCACCGGCGGCCCGGCCTTCATGAAGGCGGTGGGCGACGACGTCATTGACGCCGTGGTGGGCGACAACATCCCCATCTTCACCGAGGAGGAGAAGTACAACGAGGCGGTGACCTCGTCCGTCAAGCGCACCATCGCGGCGCTCGAGGGCAAGGGCGACATCGGCGGCCCCCAGCGGAAGGACAACACCCGCCGGAGGACGTACCGCACCAAGGCCGAGACGGAGAAGGCCCGGGGGGTGACGTCGACCATCGTCGTCACGCTGCTCGGCATCGCGTTCGTCGTGCCCATGCTGCAGTACTACGGCTACGTGTCCAAGGACTAGCCGACGCGCAGCCGCACCCGACTGCCCCTTAAAAAACGCACCCATCCTGGCCCAGGCCGGGGCCGGCCTCAGTGGTCGTAGATCGTCTTGTCGATGTCCTCCTCGGGCGCGTGCCAGTCGTGCGCGTACTTGGCCGCCTGGTACCACACCTCCTCCGCCCCCAGCCCCGGCTCGTCCTGCTGCAGGTGGCGGAGGTAGCTGAGGAAGTGCTCGACCTCGGTCGCCGCCATGCACCCACTCCCGGCCGCCGTCACCGCCTGTCGGTACCTGCGCCCGGCGAGTGGGGTGCGCGAGCGCGTCCTCGCGCGCATGCGTGGCGCGGGCGCCGGGCCGGCGGCGAGACGGGTGGCGGGCGGCGGGGGGCGTGGGTGGGGGGGGCGGCACTCACTTGCGGTCCTGGACGTCCCCCGCGGCGAAGACCCCGGGGACGCTCGTCACCGTCGAGCCCGGGGCGGTGAGGATGTACCGCTGCCTGTCGAGCTTCACCTGCCCCTCCAGGAAGTCGGTGGCGGGCTCGTGGCCGATCGCGAACCACAGGCCCGCGCACGGGTGTTCGACCTCCTCGCCGGACGTGGCGTCCCGCACCACGACCGTCTCGAGGGCCGTCTGCCCGCGGGCCTCCACGACGCTCGTGTTGAGGTGGATCCTGACCTTGGGGTGGTCCCTGGCCTTGGCCTGCATCTGCTTGGACGCGATCAGCTCTCCGTCCGTCACGAACACGTCCACGGAGCGGCCGTATTTGGCCAGGAAGGTGGCGTACTCCATGGCGGTGTCGCCCCCGCCAATGACGGCCAGGGGCTGGTCCCGGAAGCAGGGGGACGGCCCGTCGCACACGGCGCAGGCCGAGATCCCCTGGTTCCAGAGGCGGTCGGCGCCCTCGAAGTGCAGGCGCCTGGCGTAGGCCCCCGTGCTCACGATGACCGCGTCGGCCGTGACCTCCTTGGTGGACGTGAAGACCTTGAAGGGGCTGCGGGGGCGGGGGGGGGGCGGCGGAGGCGGAAGGTCCGGACTCCGTCCCCGCCCGGAGTGGCCGGAGACGAGGCCCAGAGTCACCGGGGGCACCCGGGGGGTGGCTACGCACCGCCTGGAGAGGTCGATCCGCTCCACCGTCTCGGTGAAGACCTGGGCCCCGCACCGGACCGACTGCTGGCGGCAGCTGTCCATGAGATCGATGCCCATGACGCCCTCGGGCCACCCCGGGAAGTTCTCGACCTGCGGCTGGGGGGATGGGGGCGTGGGCAGCGCCGGCACGACGGAGGCGGGGTGCCGGGCACCGGAGGGCTCGCGTGGACTCACCAGCGTCGTCATCGTCAGCTGGCCGCCGGGGGCGACGTCGCAGGCCATGAAGCCCTCGAACATCAGCGGCTTGAGCTCCGCGCGGGCCGTGTAGATCGCCGCAGTGTGGCCGGCTGGGCCGCTGCCAACGATGCACACGGCCGTGGAGAGCTTCTCCCGGTCGACGGCCTTGCCGACTTCATTGCCGCCCGACGACGCCGCGTGAGGCAGGAATCTGGGGGCCGATCCGAGGCGTACCGGCGAATTAAGAGTATCGGAAGAGCTGCAGCCCCAGTTCCGGCCCGGAAGCAGCCCTGGCCGCGCCGCAGGGCGGCCCAACCCCCCCCTGTGGGGGACAATCCCGAGAGCGAGTGCCATTGCGAGCGCTCGGCCAGCACACGTCTTGATGCACGGATCTCACGCCGTTCTTTCTTCTGAGAGCGTTCGTCATGTAGCCCTGGCTCAAGTGTACCCGGGAACCCCGGGGTCGTGCCGGAAAGACTTTGGGCTGGGCTGGATGCGCCAGCAAACCAAGCAGACCTGGGTCCCAGACTACTGGACAGCCTCGGCCCTCGTTCTGGGCATCTCAGCGTGCAGGCGCGGGTTCGCCGCGCACATCTCACACGTCCAGGAACACCAGCTCCCCCCACCCGATCTGCTTCTCCGAAAACAAAGGAAGCGTTCCCAAGCTCGCTTCCCCCATCGCGACCCTGCACCGCCCGCCAACCGGAAAGGCCTCGCCGTCTGCCGCCTCGAAGCTGCGAAAGGGATCATGGTGCACGCGGAGCCGCACATGGGCCTCACGGTCGAGGCCCTGTCGACCTCGGGGTCTCCCCTCACGACGGAGATGAAGGTGAGCCTACCCACCCGCATGTTGTTCGCTTGTTGCGGGTGGTATTTGCCACCTGTGTCCACACGCCCGCAAGGGAGTGCTAACCTACCTCTGTCTCTCTCCCCTTATTGACATTGGGGGGTCAGTGCTGGGCCAGAGCGGCAGTCGGCCCGGCCACATGGCACTCGCCCATTTGCTCCCAAAACCGCTTGGGTCCTCTCCTTCCCGCATCTCCCCCGTCACCTACATCCCCACGCGACGTGTTGTGTAAAGAAATGACATCTGGCGCGAGCTTACCGCCAGGCGTAGTTGTCTTTGCGTAGGGGAGGTGGTCCGTGCATGTGGGAAACACAACTGGGGCCTTTGATGGTCCGCAGCGGCGTGGGAAGGCGTAGCAAGTTTCTTCGCTGCCCTCCTCCGATATTTTTTGGTCCATCTTGGACGCGCATCTCCCCAATGATGCTGTTCGGGCTCTGTGACTCGCCGGTCGCGCTCGCGCGCCCACTCCCCCTCCCCACATGCCTGCGCCCCCCGCCCCCCCGCCCGCAGGGTGCGCTCGAGTATTCCCTCCCCCTCAAGAAGGCGGAGTCGGGGCTCGACACGTTGTACCTCTGGGGCCGCGTCCAGACCCGCAACGGGAAGGACTACGTCGTCGCGGAGGGGTACAACCGGGCCTTCCTGTACAAGGGCAAGGTGAACGTGGAGCTCAAGCACTTCTTCACCCAGGACGGGGTGAACTGGGCCGACCTGGAGGACATCAGCGAGGAGGATAGCGCGGTCGCAGCCGGCGTCAACACTCAGTTCACGGGCGACGGCGCCAAGGTGTACGAGGTGGACGCCAGCGGCCAGGAGGTGGTCAAGGCCGACGGGGAGGAGGGGGGCGAGGAGGCCCCCGCTGAGGGCAACCGGACTGTCACGGAGCTCAAGCGCCTCAAGTTCCTCGTGAAGACCGTCACCGCCGACTGCGGCGTCGTCCCCCAGGGCTCCTTCGTCGAGAACGCCGACAACGTCATCGTCCCCAACCTCAACTTCCGCGGCGTGCACCACCCCGAGAAGCTCGAGAGCTACGTGCACTTCCTCCCCGGCCCCGCGGCCGGCGCCACGCTGGCCAAGGACCCCCGGGGCACGTGGACCGTGCGCTTCGATGAGCTCCAGGGCAAGGCGCTCCTCCGGTCGATGATCTGGCTCGGCTACACGTTCTACTTCGACGCCCGCACCTGCGAGTACGGGGGCCTCTACGTGGGGACGGGAGTGCGCAACAACGACCTCATTTTCATGCTCTAGGCCGCCCGCCGAGGGGAACTGAAAGGAAGGCCCGCGTTGAACCGACCAGCGCCGGCGCACGCCTCCCGCTACCACGGAGCCTCACACTACGCGAGGTGGGGGGTGAGCAGGGTCCGCCCGGGGCGTCTCCTGTGACCTGGAGCGGCTCCCCTCTAGTCGCCGCCCGCGGGCTTGATGTTGTACCGGGCGGCCAGGTAGTGGGCGCCCACGGGGCCCTGGGACCCGTAGGGGTAGAGCTCGGGCTGCTTGGGGCTCCCCTCGATCTCGTCCAGGAGGGGCGTGAAGAGCTCCCACGCCTTCTGGAGCTCGTCGTCGCGGATGAAGAGCCTCCGGTCCCCATTGAGGGCGTCGAGGATGAGGCGCTCGTAGGCCTCGGGTGCCTGGGCCTTGCTGAACTTGTCGCGGTACACGAGGTCGAGCTTGGTGGTGCTGATGCGGAGGCCCATGCCCGGGAGCTTGTTGTTGATCTTCATGAAGATCTCCTCGTCGGGCTGGATCCGGATGACGAGCTCGTTGGTGTTCTGGTCGAGCTCGGGGTAGCGGGCCTGGAACATGTTGCCGGGGACGTGCCGGAACTGGATGCGGATCTCGCCGACCCGCCGGTCCAGGGCCTTGCCGGCGCGGATCATGAAGGGCACGCCGTCCCACCGGGGGTTGCTGATGAACATGGCCATGGCGGCGAAGGTCGGGGTGGTGGACCCCGCTGGGACCGTGTCGTCGTCCAGATACCCGGGGCGGTTGCTCCGCGGGCAGGACTTGTACTGCCCGAGCACGACGTCCTCCGGGCGGATGGGCTGGATGCTCCGGAGCACCTTGACCTTCTCGTTGCGGACGTCCTCCGCCTCGAGGGACACGGGCTGCTCCATCGCAAAGAGCGACAGGACCTGGAGGATGTGGTTCTGGATGATGTCCCTCACCACTCCAAAGTCGTCGTAGTACCCCCCGCGCCCCTCGGTCCCAAAGTCCTCTGTGAACGTGACCTGGACGTTGCGAATGTGGTCCCGGTTCCACAGCGGCTCGAAGATCGAGTTGCTGAAGCGGAGCACTGACAGGTTCTCCACCAGCTCCTTGCCCAGGTAGTGGTCGATGCGGAAGATCTGGTCCTCCCGCAGGCACTCCTTCATCCCCGCGTCCAGCGCCTGGTAGCTGCGCAGGTCCTTGCCGAACGGCTTCTCCACGATCACCCGCGTCCAGCCCGAGGGGCTCGAGGCGCTCGCTGACAGGGCCTGGCACGCGACGAGGAACACCGAGGGCGGGAGGGACAGGTAAAACATCCGGTTGGCCTGCGCGTACCCCTCCTCGTGCCCCGCCAGCACCTCGCTCAGCCGCGCGAAGTCCTCCTCGCTGTCGTAGTTGCCGCTCACGTACGTCACCCGGGACAGGAAGGCTTCCATCTTCGTCCCGCAGTCGGCCCCTCCCTCCACACGGCACGAGAGGTACTCGAGAAGGCGCTCGCGGAACTCCTCATCCGTCATCTTGCTCCGGGCGTAGCCGACCAGCTGCAGGTCCGCCGGCAGGTACCCCCCGTAGTACAGGGCGAAGAGCGCCGGGAAAATCTTCTTCTTGGCTGCAGGTCGAGGGGTCGAGGGGACCGTCAGCGGCGGCCCGGGGGGCAGGGGGGGTTGGGGGGGAGGGTACGGGCCGCGGCGCACCCTGACCAACGGGGGCGCCGACGGCCGCGGCCCTCGGCGCCGGGGGTGTCGTGCCGGGCTGTTGCGGGAGGGGCGGGGCTCACCGAGGTCCCCCGAGGCGCCGAGGACCACGAAGGAGCTCGTCGAGCCCCCGGCACCCGTGTTGGCGCCGGTCCCCGCGGCGCCGGGCTGCGCCGATAGGCCAGGTGCGCCCGGCGCGACCTTGGCCGCAGACGCCCCCGCCGCCCCCTGCGCCGCGCCGCTCACCAAGGATCGCCGCTGCCCCACGGCCCCCCTGCGAGCGAGTGCGGGGGTGGGGCTCAGGACCGATCGCGGGCCCGGGGAGTCCGGGGCTTGGGCGAAGTGGATCCGCGGGCGGGCCGCGGGGGCGAGAGGCTGTCGTGGATTCTTAACGAGGCATTTGTTCCGGAACGGCGGCGGGTGCGGAATTCCGCCCGTGCGCGATGCGGATTGGGGGGGGCAAGTAGAAGCCGACGAGTGACCAAACGACCTCCCCGGCTCGCGCACGCGGACGGTGGATGGGGCGTCCTGGTACATAGACCCGTTCGTTGTGGTAAAAGGAGAACCGCGACAGGATACCGGCCCCGATATAGCAGCACACCACGGCCCATCCAGCCACCGAGCCGAAGGGGCCAGGCGGGGGAGTTGGGAGGGCGGGGGGAGATGCGCCACGGGGAGGGCGACGATCGCTTCGCCAAGGCGTTGGGGCTCCATCGACTGTTAAAAAAAACCCACAGCGACGACCGCAACGCCGAACGAGTGCGACGGAGAAGGAAACCAGTCGGGGGGCACCCGACGCCGGCGGGGGGACCCTCCGCGCGCCTCGCTAGAACGGCAACGGAGTCGTCCCCCGCGGGCCAGTTCATTCAGTTCGAACGATACGCGAACACATGCTCTGGTGGAACGAAAACCACCGCCCGGCGCCACGCACCTGTCGGGAGCGCCCCTCGACACTGGGGGGACAGAGCACGCGCAGCGGCCCCTGACATTCGCATGCCGATTCGACGACAGCGCGACCCCGCCAAACGAGCAGCCAAAGGCCCCTCGCATGTTTCTCTGTCGGATCGGTCCCCAATGAGCGCTTCGCCAGCTAGACAAGGCTCGATGCGGCCCCTCGCAAGTTGACCCCGCTCCCGATTCCACTTCTCTGGCGGACCGCAGGCGATAAATTGACTTTATCGTCGCAAGTACCGCGCGCATATCCCCCCGCAGCAATCACCCGGGGCTTTTCCCGCCTGTCGCTCCGCCCGACTCCGCGAACATGTGGCGGCGTTCTTGGACGTGCGTCGCGGCGGGGTCTGCGGCAGGGCGACGCCCCCGGCGACGCTCCCAGCGGG
>Ga0181581_10004078_pt1 | contig 11435 bp, 7 predicted proteins | sample 071ome_22_FD_132433 | JGI IMG/M metagenome (GOLD analysis project Ga0181581, IMG submission 132433) | Coastal salt marsh microbial communities from the Groves Creek Marsh, Skidaway Island, Georgia - 071404AT metaG (megahit assembly) | ecosystem: Environmental > Aquatic > Marine > Intertidal zone...
ACATTTCAGGTGTTACCTTTTTAATTACTTTTTGGACGCTTTTTACTGGAAAACTCTCTAAATTTTTAAAACGTAAACATGATTTTCCCATATTTAGTTTTCCTACTTCTACTTCAGCTTCCTTAGTAAATAATGCATGTAGTTTTTCATCACAATAAACACCATGAAGGTACAAAGCATAGTGATGTTTTTGAGATGCTAAAGACATAACGCTTAAAGGTTTCTTGTTATAAGTAATAGGATATATAGAAAGAGGTATTTCATAATTAATCATCCCCCAATCCATAGTTTCATTTATACCTTTAGGTAGATGCTCAAGAATTATTTTTCTGACTGCAATAATAACATTTTTATCTTGAGGATTTAATTCTTTAATATATTGTGCAACTGTTTTAGCATTAGAACTAACCATAGAATTTATTTATATAGTCCAATGTTAAATACAAATAAAGATAGTATCACTTTGTTGTGAAATATTTCTTTGACGTACAAAACAAGCTTGGTGCGTTTGCAATAGCTTCTGGAATATTCGCAGTAATAACAACAATCAATTCTCAAACAATACAACTTACACTCTGGGATAAAGATTTTGCTAAACCAATCTCAATTTTGCAATGGGTAAATCTCTCATATTTATTAACTGCAGCTGTAAGCACCTTACTTATAGGACGTTTCGCTGACCTAATCGGTAGAAAGAAAATGTTTATGTTTGGTCTTGGAATTTATGGAGTTGCAACTTCAATGCTAATTTTTGTAAATAGCTTTGGCTTACTTCTAGCAATTAGATCTCTACAAGCCTTAGGTGCTCAATGTGTTATGGGTTTGAGTATAGGTTTAATGACAACTATGTTTGGTGATAATAATCGAGGGGCTGCAGTTGGATTGAACACTGCAGTAGGTGCTATTGGAGTATTGTTTGTACCTTTGAGTATTGGGTATTTAGCAGAAAATGGAAATTGGAGATTATTTTTTATCTTTCCTACATTACTTTCATTAATAAGCATCTTGCTACTAAGAAGAATCAATATAGGAACTGAACAAACAACTATCTCCAAAGTTGATTACCGATCATTATTTTTTATTACTTTAATCCTCTCATCTTTTTCTTCATCACTTACTTTTTTTCGAATTGAAGAGGTGTCAAATCTTATTAGCTTTACATTGCTTTTACTAACACCTTGTTTCATATGGTTATTTATTAAACGACAAAAACTTGTCGAGAACCCAATTTTGCCAAGAGGGTTAAGACAGGATAAGCGATTTATGATTTCACTACTGTGTATGATTATGTATTTCATTTCCATTGGTGGTTGGTCAATACTATCACCTTACTTTTTTACTCAAGGAATGGGGTTTAACTCATTTCAATATGGATTAATGGGTACTGGATTTGGATTAATTCTCGTTCCAATGTCGTTATATGCTGGAAAAATTTATGACCGTAAGGGGCTCAAAACTGCTTTATACATTGGTGCAATTGGCAATATTATTGCTGGGGTAATTTGGTTAACAACTCCTTATTTTCTTAATGTTCCTTATGTATTACTCAATGGTATTTTTGGAATTGCTCCTTTAGTGTCAGCGGTTGCTACTGATGCTGAAGTTATATCTAAATTTAATTTACAAAACAGAGGCACTGGTTCTTCAATGATTGAAACTTTTCATGTAATTTTTGCTATTACAGGAACTGTTATTTACTCACTAGTTTATGACTTCTCACTGCATAAATTTATCGGGCCAGAAGCTACGTATAGTACTGAAATCTTTTGCTTCTTAACAGGAATTATTGCTGTCACAAATTGGAGCTACTTAGTTTATTTAGTAAAAAAGAACGAAACTGTTTTACAGTAGTTTTTTAATTGATTTCCGATTGGCAAGTTAATACCAGTGAATAGGGATTAGTAATGTTAAGTAATGAAGCATTAAAAAATTAATCAAAACAAGTAATCTATTTTGTATTTGATAGCTCAATTATATGAACATATCCAGAAGTAGTAGTCACTAAAACTTTATTGTTTGCTAAATATTTTATAGATGTTGCACCAGCGATACTATCTACTGGAACTATTTTTAAAATATTTTCATAAATATTATATAAAAATATTTCATCACTTAAGAAGTCTGCAAATACAATAGAAAAATTGAACTCGCTCATTGGATCTAAAATGAAATCTCCACCAATAACTGCAAACCTACTTGCTAAGTTATCAGCATTGTGATTGTAAAAAAGTAATGGCATTACAGATTCGTATTCCAAATATTCGTTTAAATTTTTATATTTTTTGTGTTCAAATAATAAATTTAATGAATACGAGCTGACTTCTTCTATATCCATAGATCTTTCATATCCCTCAAAATACGGCCATCCAAAGTTCTGTGGAAGAGAATCATATGTTAGGACATTTACCTCCTCATAGTCGTATAAGCCAACATCAAATATATAAAGTTGATTATTTACCTCAAAAAACTTCCAAGGATTTCTTAAACCTAAGGCAATAATATTAGACAACAGTTCATCTTCTTGATCAGAGGTATCAACAAATTCGTTCGTATATTCAACTTTTTTTTGTAAAAGTATAATTTTCCCAAGTGGTGTTGAAGTATCTTGTGGGATATGATTAAAACGGGGATTATCAGCATTTCCAGTAAAATCTCCGATGCTTGCCATATAATCATTAAAATACTCCGACCAAATAACATTTCCAGCAAAATGAACTCTTGAATTATTTTTAAGTTTTAATAAAGTCTTTTTATTAACAACATTAAATACATTGTTCTCATACAAATTCAATTCAAAAATTAACTCACCTTGTGTGCTGACATAGGAAACTAAAAAATCGTTTCCTAGAGAATTGAACGCAAGACTAAGCACTCCTCCCTCGCCTATAAAACTTATCTTATCGCTGTAATCTAAAAACAAGGTTCTCTCACCTGTTTCGATGTTTAATTGATATATTTTCCCTCTTTTAAGAATGACATAGAAGTTATTTTTATAACTAGACACACTTACAACTTCATTTTCAAAAGTATGAGAAGTTAAAATTTTGCCGTAAGAGAGGCATTCAATCTTTACCGATGAACCTTTAAATGGCTTGCAGTCATCGAATAATTGTGTTTTGGAGTTTATAGAAAGAAAATCTGGTTCTGCAATATCTTCAATACTTTCTTTTTTTATATTTTTTTGAATTATAGAAGTAGTAGTAGTATTTTCAACTTCAGTTAATGTAATCGACGTTGTACTTTGTTGTGATTGAATAGGTTCAATAGTTTGACCTGAAGAATTAGAACAGGCAGTTATTACTAGAAAGGATAAAAAAAACTTTTTTTCATAAAATTTATTAAAAATTGTTCTATTCAGTCCAAAGCAGTCTTAGTGTATTAGAAATTGTACTGGTATTTCCATTGGTGTCTTGAAGGTAAAGAGTTAATGATAATTCTGAATTTACTGGCATACTGCCGGCATAGACAAAAGTAACAATAATCCTATAAATATTTGGATCATCATTTTGGTAAGCATAATCAATTCGAGTTGGAAAAATATATTCAAAGGTTGAGGTTGAATTATTAGCAATATTAAATACAGAGTATGATGTAGAAATCTTTGCACCTCTTACATAATTTCCACCATTTGAAGCGCCTTTAAACTCAACGGATTTATCTAAACATGGATCGCTAACAGCTAACCAAAAACCTTCTCTCAGTGCTTCAGACGCAGTTGTTGAAAGGTTTGGTCCACTGCTAGGGAAAAATACAGCATAGCTACCAACAAGAACTGGGGCTTCATTATCAGTTAAGCAAGGATCTGGGTCAGGCGTAGTTACAGTTGCAGATGGATTATTTGAAGACGTACAACCATCGCCATCAATAGCTTCTACAACAATTTCATAAGTGGTACTAGAACTCAAACCGGTAATTGTAACAGAAGTAGCATCAGCATCTAATGTCGTATATAACTGACCATTTACATATACGTTATATCCTGTGACGCCAGTATCGTCTGTAGCAGCACCTGTACCCCAACTTACACTAATCTCAGTTGTTGAAGTTGCATAAGCAGATAAATAGTCAGTTGTCCATGTAGGATCAGAACAAATATTTGGAGTAGTAGTAGAACTTTCAAATATTGGTCCATCACTCCAACAATCATCTGCATCTCCTGCTTGTACTTCAAAATAATATGAAGTACCAGAAGATAAATTAGAAAAAGTAAACTCTCTATCATATAAAGAGCTACTACTCCACAGTGATAAATCATCGGTTGTTGACCAGATAGCGTCATTTCTTAGAACTCTCCATTGTGTAACGGCAATGTCATCTGAGAAAGTGTCGTCATTCCATGCAATCGTGATAGAAGTCTCAGTTCTGTTAATAACCGCACCACCAGCAGATGAGTTGTAAATAGGTGGAGAACAAGTATAAGTTGTTGTTACTGTAGTAGTTGGCGTGCTAGTTGAACTCTCAAAAAATGGTCCATCAACCCAGCAATCGTCTGCATCTCCTGCTTGTAACAAGATTACGTAAGCAGTGTCTGCAGATAAACCGCTAAAAGTATATTCTCTATCATAATTTCCATTGCTAACCCAATCTAAAGGATCTAAATTAGTTGACCATAATTGATCATTTAAGAACACTCTCCATTGCGTTATCCCAACATCGTCAGTAAAAATATCGTTATTCCAAGCAATGGTAATAGAGGTGCTCGTTCTATTTAAAACAGCTGCGCCGGCATTAGAATTGTAAACTGGGGGTACACAGGTATTTGTTGTATCTCCTGGATCATCACTTGGTGTATCTCCTGGATCATCACTTGGTGTATCTCCTGGATCATCACTTGGTGTATCTCCTGGATCATCACTTGGTGTATCTCCTGGATCATCTTGTAATAATGTTGTTTCAGTTGTAGCTTCATTGCTATCATCAGAGTTACCAATTGGTCCATAGCACCATGCCAAAATCAAGATTAAAATTATTAAACCCACAATCATAATTCGCTGATTACGTTTTCTTTTATCTTGATCTTCTATAGCTTCTGGTGAGTAATTCATAGTTTTAAGGCGTTATCCAATTAATTGTAAAGTAATCGTTATATCTTGTTCCATTGTCATCTCTATCATATAAGAAAATTCTTACTGGTGTAGAAACTCTTTGACTATCAGTGATTGTAGGTGGATTTTCTGCACAGGTTAATCGTGGTGTAATACAGGAAAGATTACTCAAATACACTTCATAATAACGTGTCTGTGGATCACTATATCTATTCCAATTTATTGCTTTGTTACTTAAATAAGCCCAAGAACCATCCCACTCATTATTACTAGCAACATCATGAATACCTACCCAGACAGTAGTCTCTCCATAATTCATTTCACTAGAGTCAAGACAGTTAAACGTCACTACTGGATCATTACATCCATCTCTTTGACCAAACTTTTCTCTTGTGCCATACCAAGTAAATCCAGCTTCATTAATTCCACTAGGATGGTTGACCGCATACCATCCAAAATATCCAGATAGTGAACCTGCACAATCATCTTCAACAATAACAATTAAAGGATTGTCAAATGCCCACTCTCTAGCTTGTTGATATTGATTTGGTGAAAAGTATGGAACGTTTATAGAGCCACCTTCAGGAACAACTTCAGAATTAAAATATACATTAATTAAGTTAGGTTGTACTTCAGTTCGAAGTGGGTTTGAGCAATTATCTATAAGTTCCTCATCATCATCCTGATTGCTAGATCCAGGTATCAAAACATTTAAATCTACAAGTGTTGTAGGTGGTACAAGAAATATAGAGTCGCCACTTGGAATATTTGCTGGACCAACTGCATGTTTATCATTAAATCCACAGTTTTCTAAAGCATCTAAATTATCTAAATTGTTTTTTACATAGTTAATATCGTTATCGAAGACGTATGTTAAGTAAATAACAAAAGAGTAATCTCTTCCCTTTTCTAGAGTTGTACCGTCTCTATAACTGTATGTTGACATATCAAGACCCCATGAATTGGCGTCACCACCAGATTGAACTATTGAAAGGTTTGGTGTTATATAAACTATATTCAAATAAGTGTTATACACAATAGCTCCAAACACTTCATCAGAACCCTGTTCGTAGATATATGCTATACCGAGTGTACCTTCAGGAGTTTTCTTCATGCCCATAAGTCTGAAAAACAATGATCCGTTGTTATAAATTAAATATGAATCTTCAACCAGTGGTCTTTCAAAGCCCATAAAAGTATTAACACACTCATTAGAGCTATCTCCTGGAGTATCATCAGTGTCATTATCTGGAGTGTCATCAGGTGTCTCTCCAGGATTGTCTGGTATTGCTAGCGTTGTTACAAAATCTTCTGGATTATCATCATCGTAACAATTCTGATCATCCCCTGGTTCAACTTTTACCTTATATTGAGTACCAGGTTGTAAATTGGTGATTCTATAGCTTCTAGCTGAGCCGTCTTCGAGAATTATTAATACATCATCATTTAGAACAATTTTCCATTTAGTTACAGCAATATCATCTTCAGCTTCACCCCAAGTAACAACAAATGATGTCTCAGAGATGTTTTCAAAATTTATTTCTTTATTCGTCCACTTTGGTGGAACACATCCATCAGCTGGTGGTGGAACATCAGGTGGTGGGTCTTGTGGAATTGCTGGTGGTTGATTAGGTCCATTTCCCGGATTATTTTGACCATTTCCCGGATTATTTTGACCATTTCCCGGATTATTTTGACCATTTCCCGGATTATTTTGACCATTTCCCGGATTGGATGGCCTAATGCCTAATTCTTCTCCAATGTTTCTACCAATTTGCTTTGTGTCTTCAACAAAATTTCCTATAGGTGTTGCACTTATAAATTCATTTACTGGATTACCATCACACCAGACAAGAAGAAAAATAAGTATAAGCATTCCTGCAATTTGGTTTCTTTGATTTCTTCTTTGTCTTTCAGCTTTTTTTAACTGCTCTTGAAAAAACATAGGGTCTTGATTAACGTCAGAAAAACTAAATGTCGCTTTAGTGATTAGTTTAAGTATTTTGCTACTTTGCTTCGACATTTAATTATTTTAAAAATAAATTTACCAAACTTCAATTAATTAAAATATTTAAATTCTGCGATTTGTAATACTGCTATTATCAAAATATGAAATTTTTCTTTCAGAAAAGAAATAAAAATAACAATGATGATGGCCAACAACCTGTTCCGCCACAAGAAAATCAACCACCTCAACAACCTGTTCCGCCACAACAACCTCAATATCAACAACCTGTTCCGCCACAACAACCTCAATATCAACAACCTATTCCGCCACAAAATTATGATCCATATGCATTTCAAAGAGAGCAGTATAAAAAACAAAGAAACAGGAGATTAATAGCTCAGGGACTTGTTGCTTTAATTCTTCTTCTCGCAGTTTTTGATGGAAATCCTGTAAATTCTTTTGTTGATACAACTCCTGTAGGAGAAGTAGTTGATTCAGTAAAAAATCGATTAAATTCTGTCCTTGGAAGAGACAGTTCTTCATCAAACAATACAAGTAATCAAAATGGAGATGCAGGTTCACCGGATAACTCAAATGAAAATAATCCGGCTGGAGCTGCTGCTTCTGAGGTCTCTTGTGACTTTGACACAACCCCCTATCTTTCTCCGTTTGATGGAGCGTTAGGAAACAATAATCTAGGAGTAAAGGCCGACTCACCTTATTTCAGGTCTGGAGTAGAATTATTTTTTCTTTTTACATTAGTAAATAATAAGGATATTGAACCAGATTCATTAGTAACAGAAGATTATTTTGTTGACGAATTTATAGAATTAAGTTCGCAAACCATAGTTAATCATGCAATTGAAAAATTAAATAATTTAATAGTTAAACTCCAAGAACTCGAAGAGCAAAGCAACAACGACCCTAATTTTCAATATTCACTTGAATTACAGAAAGTTTATGCTGAACTACTTAAAGATGAACTTGCAAGATTTTATATTGGCAATATAAACGACAATGAAGAAGTAACAAAAATTAAAATATTTTTGAACAGAAATATTATTTCAGAATTTGAATTAAAAGACATTAAACAACAACCTATTTTTATATCTTATTATGACAGCTCTAACTACTCCGATGCTATTTATTCAAGTGACAATGTATTAAATGAAGAGAGAATAGAAGAAACAAAAGCTTTATTAGGTGAAAAAGACGGACTTTTTGTAAGTATCGATGTTGAAGGAATAGTTGGTCATAACGACTTTTTAAACCTAGCTATACAGATTGGCGACGATCAGGGATGTTGGTCTGATATATATTCTGTAGATACACAATATCAATCAGCCTATTTCTTAACGAATGAATCGATTGAGGAAATTGAAGAATCATTGGCCGCTGAGGAAGTAGTCGAAGAAGAAGATAATAATGGTGGAGTCGTTGGTAGTGGACCTTTCATAACTATTCCTGACAACATTAATTTAATTAATCCTGGCAACTTAATTAATCCCAATATTCTAGAAGGAGTGAATCTTTTATCTGATTGTTCGAATGATGTTCTTGTTCCTTATATATCTGGGGGAAGTCACAACAGCAATACTTCATATAAATCTATTGCAGGGCCTGTAACTGTTGCAAGAAACGCTGATGGCTATGTGCGTTCAATTTACGGACCAGAACTTTTTACAGTAGAATGGTTATTCACTTTGGAGGTAACAGATAACTGTCCTTTTGATAACGTTTCTTATCCATTACTTAATTCAGTAGAAGTTAACTATGTAAATAGAATTGAAAATCCCGCAAGTTCAGGTTTTGCAACACAATCTAAAGTATATCCTATAAATGTAGCTCAATATTACGACGGAATTAGAATCTGGGCAGAAATGCTTAATGTAGAAAGAGATACTGATTGTGCAATGTTTTATGATACCTATGTTGCAAATGGTACATATGCTAAACAGATCCCTCTTAATGTATGGTTAAAACAATCATCTGCTAACGCACCATTTATAAATGAATATTCAATTGGATTTGATCCATTAGCAGCTAACTTGTGTCCAGGTACTTACTCAATTTTCTATACGCTTCTAGATGCAAGTGGAAACGTAACAGAAGTAAAATATTTGAATAATATTATTTTAGAAGTAAATGTAATAGAAGAGCTAGCTGGGAGTTAACACAAATGACTAAATGGATACAAAGACTAATTATTATATTCCTTTTATTTGCAATCTATGTTGGCTCAAGTGTCAATTTTCGTGGTGACTTATGGTGGGAGAGAATAGTTTCTATTTTTAGCGTTTAATCTCAATAGAATACTTGTAATTTATTAATCAACAGTTAAAGTCTTAACATGAACGAAAACGAATCCAATAATAACGAACCACAAATTGAAAACCCTTCACAAAAATCAGCTGAACAAAATGTTGTAAATACTCCTCCAAATGAAGATTTACTTGCTTTTCAAAAAGAAGAGCTTAAAAGAAGAAGAAATCGAAGATTAATTAATCAGGGAATTGTTGTTCTCGTTCTCGTTCTTGCATTCTCTGAAGGTAATCCAATAAACAACTTTATTGATACGACTCCAATTGGCAGTGTAATTGATAATGTTAAAAATAGATTAGGTTTCACAGATGATACTGGAACTGTAGCTGAAGAAGCACCAGCTAAAGTTGAAGTCGTAAGCACTCCAACAACTCTTGGAAATGTTCAAGAGATTGTTGTAGAAAACGAAAATTTAGAAGAAATCGAAGTTGACGAACAAGCTCCTGTATGGCCGAATCCTTCACTTATTTTTTCTGACATAACCCAAACATCTTTTACATTCACTTGGGAGTTTGCAACAGATAATATTGGAGTCGAACAATATCAGATTCTTATTAACTCTATTGGTGCTGGAACTGTTGGATCAGAAATTAATACATTTTCGGTCAATGGTACAACTGCAAGCACAGTGTACAAAGTAGAAATTATTGCAATAGATAAAAATGGAAACAGTAGTGGTGCTTTAACCTCAACTGTTACAACCGCAGATCTTGAAGAAGAATCTGTTGAGGAAGAAGAAGCAACAGATGAGAGCGAAGATGATAATGGAACTAATGGAGGCATTATCGGTACTGGAATAGAAGATGTTGAAGATCTAATAGATACTCCTGACATTGGCAGTATTTTTGTTCTTCCACCAGAAGTTTTACTTGTAAACCCATGTCTTACTGACACAACAACACCAACTTACTATGTAAACAGCAATAATATAGTTAAATTTATCTCAACATCAAATGAAGCTTTGTTTGCCTTTAGAGTTGAGGACAATTGTGGATTAAGTTTTGATTATGAAACTGCTACTTATAATGTCAAAAGAGGTACGGTTAACGGTACCCCAATCTATGCACCTTTAGCTGTTAACTATCTTGTTTCAGCAAAGTTTTACATGAGTGGAACTACTGTTAATGGCCAAGAGTACGAGAATTTAATTTTAGATTCAAGAGCTATTGCTTATGATGATGAGGAGGCAAAATGGCTACTTGGAATTGTCGAATACTCTCCATTGCTTTTTGGAAGTAATGCTGGAGAATTTTTAGTATATGCAGAATTTACTGATCTATTTGGTAATGTATATCAAGACGAAGTTGCTTCACTAACAGTTAATCCATAAAGTTAAAACACTTTTAGATATCTTTAGAAAGTTATTAATTTTAATTTATTTAGATTTACAATAATTTTTGTGAAAACTTTACAAATGCTAAATATAGCTGGATATAAATTTGAACCACTTGATGATCTCGATTGTCTTGTTCCTAAATTTCAAAATAAATGTGATGAGCTAGATCTTAGAGGTTCAATTTACTTGAGTCCTAATGGTATAAATTTCTCAATCGCTGGAGAGGAAGAAAATATTAAAAAATATATTGAATTTATGGAAGAAGATGAACGATTTCTATATATCTCCTTAAAAAGATCGTACAGTGAAACAAAACCTTTTCGCAAAATGAAAGTTCGTTTAAAAAAAGAAATTATATCACTTGGTAGAGACGACATTAATCCAAGGGAGCTAACTGGAGAGTATATTTCTCCCCAAAAACTTTACGAGATATACGAAAACAATGAAGATGTCATTGTCTTAGATACTAGAAATGAATACGAAACAAGAGTCGGTTTATTTGAAAATGCTATTGATCTTAAATTAGACACTTTTAGAGATTTTCCAAAAGCTATTGAATCATTGCCAGAAGAATATAAGAACAAACAAATTGTCATGTATTGTACTGGAGGGATTCGATGTGAAAAAGCATCTGCAGTTATGTTGAAAGCTGGATTTGCAAATGTAAAACAATTAGAGGGTGGTGTCTTAGATTATTTCAAAGAGACTGGTGGCAAATACTGGAAAGGTGACTGTTTTGTTTTTGATGAGAGAGTTGCTGTTGACACCAACCTGAATGAGACAG
>Ga0181581_10004094_pt1 | contig 11404 bp, 10 predicted proteins | sample 071ome_22_FD_132433 | JGI IMG/M metagenome (GOLD analysis project Ga0181581, IMG submission 132433) | Coastal salt marsh microbial communities from the Groves Creek Marsh, Skidaway Island, Georgia - 071404AT metaG (megahit assembly) | ecosystem: Environmental > Aquatic > Marine > Intertidal...
CATCATCCCCATCGCCCAGAAACAGGCACTGATCGCAAGCGCCCATCTCACACTGATGATCCGCCGGATACGTCCGAGATTGAACCCAACCAGTGCAGATGACAGCGCGGGAACGCTGATCATGAAGCCCCGCCAGCCCGATGACATTGCGAATCGGGTGTCAAGGTGGTCGGGCATTGCGGTGAGGAAGACGCCGAAAATGATTGCGAATGACAGGGTGCCGACGGTGATGGTGGTCGCAATCACTGGTGTTCTCATTGCAGTGCCCACGCCCGCGAGCTGTGATCTCAGTGGTTGAGCAGTTCGGATGGGCTCGTCGCGCAGCACATTCCACGCATAGGCCGCGCTCAGAAACCCAAATCCATATCCGAGCGTTGCGATCCGCCAACTAAAGAACTCGGTGATCACACCCGATGCGAGCGGAATGATCGCAAGACCGATGGTGAGGATCGCTGCATTTCGCCCAATCCACGTGGTGCGTTCCTCACCCTCAAAGTGGTCGCCGATGAGGACGACACCAAGGTTGATGAGTCCGGCTGAGCCGACACCGAGAAGAAATCGGGTTGCGACGAGCATGGCAAAGTTCGCAGCCACAGCAGTGAGCACTCCTGCGAGACCAAACACGATGAGACAGAGGGTGAGAATCGGCCGCCGGCCCCAACGATCGGCGGCAAAACCGATGATTGGAGCAAGAAAAATGCCGGGCAGTGATGCGGCTGCTACGAGAGGGCCCGCCGAACCAGCCGACTGGTCGAACGTGTCAAGAATGTCGGGAAGTAACGGTGAAACGAGGCTGTTCGCCATAATGCCCGTCAGGGTGACGGCAAAAACGAGGGGAAGAACTCGATGGCCCGAAGATCGTTGCACAGGAGCACACCATAGGGTTTGGGACATGGCCTTACCCGACTGATATCGTTGTCAAACGATGTCGCTATTTCTGCGCGATTACCTCAACGTTGTTTGGTTCGGACTGGCGGCAATGCTGTTGGCAGGTCTTCTGCTCGGTATTGCTGCGCTTGTCCGGCCGTCTCGGCCCTCCCCGGAGAAACTCCTTCCCTACGAGTCAGGTGTTGATCCGGTAGGTCTCGGATGGTCACAAAGCCAAGTCCGGTACTACGTGTTCGCCTTGCTCTTCGTCATCTTTGACGTTGAGGCTGTGTTCATCTTCCCATGGGCCGCCGCCATCGAGCGTTATGGCACCTTCGGGTTGGTCACCATGCTTGCGTTCATCGTGTTGTTGCTTGACGGACTCGTATATGCCTGGAAGCGAGGACTTCTTCGATGGGTCTAGTCGACCGTGGCCGTTTGCCGGCTCCACTCACCAAATTGTTCAACATTGGTCGTTCGTACTCAATGTGGGTCTACCAGTGGGGTCTTGCGTGCTGTGCCATCGAAATGGGTGCGGCTTTCGGATCGCCTCGCTACGACGTCATGCGTCTCGGTGTTATCCCATTGCCAGCAAGCCCTCGTCAGGCCGACCTTGTCGTCGTATCAGGAACTGTCACCGACAAGATGGCACCAGCTGTGAAGCGCTTGTACGAGCAGATGCCAGAGCCAAAGTACGTCATCTCGATGGGTTCGTGCGCGAACTGTGGTGGCCCCTACTGGGATTCGTATTCGGTGACGAAGGGTGTCGACCAGATCATTCCGGTCGATGTGTACGTGCCCGGCTGCCCTCCTCGACCAGAGGCTCTTTTGGAAGGCGTTGTGCTCCTGCAGCAGCGCATCAAGCACGAAGATATGGGTGCTCGCTGGCGTGGAGAGGGCTTCAAGCCGATTGTGCGAGAGAGTGAGCCCATCGTCGTCGGAGGTGGCCCAATTGAGTGACACCGACACCGACGAGTCAACACCAGTCGTTGATGAGCTGCGCGATGAGATTGTTGCCCGGCTTCGTGCAGATCTCGGTGACGCGGTGGTCGACGTTCATCAGGTGCCGCAAGTTGACCTCTGGGTGCGAGTGACGCCTGAGTCGTGGCGTGCAGCTGGACAAGCGCTTCGGGCACAGGGGTTTGACTATTTCTGTTTTCTTTCAGCGATGGACTGGATGCCATCGCCATTCGGTGATGGCGAGAACGACCCGACCGAAGAGGTCGAAGAAGATCCGGCCGCAAGCGAGATCCGTCAGGGTTACACCGGGGGAGACACCCGATTCCAAATGCTGGCCCGTGTCACCGACACCCGGCGGCATGTGAGCGTCACCTTGAAAGCAGACCTTCCTCAACATGACGACGGCACGATGTCGATCGAGAGTTGGATTCCCGTGTACGCCGGTGCGAATTGGCATGAGCGTGAAACCCATGAGATGTTCGGCATTTCGTTTGACGGCCACCCCGATCTACGAAATATGTACCTCCCTGGTGACTTCGAGGGCTACCCATTGCGAAAAGATTTCCCCCTGCTCGCACGCTTGGTGAAGCCATGGCCCGGGATCGTCGATGTTGAACCAATGCCAGCGAGCGATGATGACGAAGGAGATGACTCATGACGATGTTGTCCGAACGCCAGCAGATGTCGTATATCGCTGCTCAAGCTGCTGACGCCCGATTGAACGTTGAGCTCGAAACCGAGGGGATGACCCTCAACATCGGTCCACAGCACCCTGCAACCCACGGAACGCTCCGAATCATCGCTCGTCTTGACGGTGAGCAGGTGGTCTGGGCCGAGCCATCGGCGGGTTATATGCACCGGGGCTACGAGAAGCTCACCGAAGTTCGCACGTTCCCGCAAGTCACTGCGCTGATCAACCGAATTGACTGGCTCGGATCGTTCGCAAACGAAGTGCCGTTCATTCTTGCCGCTGAACAGTTGATGGATATTGAGGCGCCGCCTCGTGCGCAGCACATCCGAACCATTCTTTTTGAACTCTCACGTATCGCAAATGTGAGTCTGTTCCTCGGCGATCTCGGCGTGCAGATGGGAGCGGTGACCCCGGTATTCATGGCATTCCGCGACCGCGAGTACGTGCTCAACCTCATCGAAGGTGCAACTGGCGGCCGTTTCCACCCGAACTTTGACCGCATTGGCGGGCTGAAAGACGACCTGCCGAAGGGCTGGCTTGACGAGACCCGTCAGGTCATGAAGAAACTCCGCAATTTCTGCGATGAGATCGAAGATCTTCTATTTGGAAACGAGATTTTCCAAAGTCGCACTCGAGGAATCGGCGTGATCCCCGCTGATGTTGCCCGCCAGTACGGGTTGTCAGGAGCGAACCTGAGAGCCTCAGGTGTTGACTGGGACCTCCGCCGAGACCAGTCACTTCCGTTGGCATACGACAAGGTCGATTTCCGGGTGTGGACGCACCCAGACGGTGACTCTTGGGCCCGATGCTGGATTCGCCTCCAAGAGGTTCGTGAGGCAACCAAGATTGTCGATCAACTCATCGAAACCCTGCCCCCCGGCCCGGTCATGACGAAGGTGCCTCGCATCATCAAGGTTCCTGAGGGCGAAGCATGGGTGTCAACTGAGAACCCGCTCGGCGAGATGGGGTACTACGTGGTCTCGAAGGGTGACCTTGGACCATTCCGGGTGAAAATTCGCTCGGCATCGTTCAACAACATTTCGATCACCCCGTGGGTGTTGAAGGGTGTGTACGTGCCCGACATCATCACGATTTTGGCGAGCCTTTACTTCATCCTTGGAGATATCGATCGCTGATGATGAGCATCGCTCTTGAAATTCCCTACTGGGGTCAGTCGTTGCTCCGGGTGCTCGGCGGTATCGGTGCCGTCTTGCTGCCCGCTGGCACGATCGTTTACCTCTTTTTGTTCAAGATGATGTCGTTCATGCAGAGCCGTCTTGGCCCTATGGAAGCTGGGCCTTACGGCTCGATGCAGTTGCTTGCCGAGGTCGGCAAATGGCTGCAGAAAGAGGACATCATTCCCGAGAACGCTGATGCGAAGATCTACAAGTTGGCTCCGGTCATCGTGCTGGTGTCAACGTTCTTGCTCGTCGTCGTCGTTCCATTCGGGCCCGATGCTCTCTTCACCGACTTCTCCGCTGGGGTGTTTTATGCGCTCGCCATCGGGTCGGTGTCGGTGATCGGCATTCTTGTTGCCGGTTGGTCGAGCGCAAACAAGTACTCACTGCTTGGCGGTCTCCGAGCCGCAGGTCAGCTCATCGCCTATGAACTTCCGATGGTGTTGGCGGTCGTTGGCGTCGTGATTCAGGCCGGATCAATGAACTTGCAGCAGATCGTTGTGGCGCAGAACTCCGGCTCAATCTTCGGCTGGGACGGAGTTGGCTTCCCGTTCGTGCTCACCCAGTTCGTTGGGTTCCTCATTTTTATGATCGCGGTTCAGGCCGAACTCACTCAGGTGCCGTTTGACATGCCGATCGCAGAGTCAGAGTTGGTGTCGGGTTACATGACCGAATACTCCGGCTTCCGATTCCTCATCTTCTTCATCGGCGAGTTCGCTACCGCTGGTGTGTTTGCGTTCATTGCGTCGGTTCTCTTCCTCGGTGGTTGGGGTATCCCGTTCTCGTGGTTCGGTTGGGAGTCGCTCGACGCTGTCGACGGTTGGATGAATATTGTTGGTCCAGTCATCATGCTGACGAAGATGCTGGTGCTCACCGGCATCATCATGTGGGTGCGTTTCTCGTACCCGAGGTTCCGTGAAGACCAACTCCAGAAGTTTGCATGGAAGGTACTCATTCCGTTGTCGCTCGCAAATATTGCGGTGACCGCCATCTTGAAGGTTGCGATCTGATGCCAAAGGTTCCTGGTCTCGTTAAAGGTCTTGGCGTCACCATGGGGACGCTGTTCCGTACTGCAAAAAATGGTGCAGACACAGTGCAGTATCCGCATGCGAAAGAGGCGCCTCCCGTTCGGGCTCGCGGCGTGATTGCGTTGCGTGAAGACAACTGCACGGCGTGCATGCTGTGCGCCCGTTCATGCCCCGACTGGTGCATCTACATCGAAGGACACAAGCAACTCGCACCGCCACGACGCGCCGGTGGCAAGCCTCGCCAGGTCAACCATCTCGACCGTTTCGATATCGACTATGCCCTGTGCATGTATTGCGGTATTTGCGTAGAGGTGTGTCCGTTCGACGCACTCTTCTGGAGCCCCGAATACGAGTACTCAGAGCCTCGTATCGCTGACTTGTTGCACGATAAAGACAAACTCGGTGAGTGGATGGAAACCGTCCCAGAAGCACCCGAACTCGAAGCCGGAGCGGAGAAGAAGAAATGAGCTCGATGCTCGCCGCTGATGTCAACGTTGCGCAGAACGTTGGCTTCTACATCATCGCCGCCATCATGGTGTTCGGTGCATTGCGTGTCGTGAGCGGCCGTAATGTCGTTCACGCTGCGCTGTGGCTTGTCGTCGTTCTTGGTGGAGTTGCCGCTCAATACTTGTTGGCGGCTGCCGAATTCGTGGCAATTTCTCAGGTCATGGTCTACATCGGAGCCGTCATGGTGCTGTTCTTGTTCGGCATCATGTTGACCCGAGCGACGATCGGCGAGGAATCAGATCTCAACAACAAGAACTGGTCGATTGGAATTCCGGTGTCGTTATTGCTCGCTGGCACCTTGGTGTGGGTCATCGTCGACCAATACCGAGGTGAGGTGCTCGCATCTCCTGATGAACCGATGTCGACGACCGCCATTTCTGACGTGTTCCTGCGTGAAGGCCTTGTGCCGTTCTTGGCGCTGTCATTCGTGCTGCTCGCAGCAGCCATTGGTGCAATCGTGTTGGCGAGGAAGGACTGACATGTACGCAGTGAATTTCCTCATCTTGGCGGCAGTGCTGTTCTCTATCGGAGTGTTCGGCGTCATCGCCCGTCGTAATGCCGTCATGGTGCTGATGTCGATCGAACTCATCCTTAACTCGGTGAACCTCAACCTCATCGCATTCGCAATGATGAACAACTCACCTGAGGGGCATGTCTTCGCTTTGTATGTGATCGCGGTAGCGGCCGCAGAAGTCGGTATCGGCCTTGCGATGGTGCTGATGATTTATCGCAACCGTCGTTCGATCGCTCTTGATGAACTCTCGGTGATGAAGGGTTAATGGTCTAATGCTTGGAGCAACCCTCTCATCTGGCTGGTTCTTGGAGAACGCGTGGCTGATCCCGCTCGTTCCAGCGATCGGTTTCGTCTTCATCATTTTGTTCGGCAAGAAGATGCCGCAAAATGGCAGCGAAATAGGCATCGTCTCGATCGGTATTTCGCTTGCGATTTCAATCGGTGCGACGTTCCAATGGATCGACCGAGTGAACTCGGCATCGGGCGGCAGTGACTACGCCTCAGGTGGTTTCTTCGGTGCGTTCCGAGCCATCTTCCCTACCGCTGCCGATGGAGGCTACGGAGCGTCGTTTGTCGAGCCGGTGGTGAAGTCGTGGACCTGGTGGCAATCAGGCGGTCTCGAATTTGGCCTCGGACAGCACATCGACGGATTGGCGATCATGCTGTTGCTGCTCGTTACATTCATTTCTTTCTTGGTGCAGATCTACTCGACCGAGTACGTCTCGGGCGACCGTCGTTACACCCATTTCTTTGCGTCATTGACGTTGTTCTCGGCGGGCATGCTCGTCATGGTTCTTGCGGAGAACATGTTGCAGCTCATCCTTGGCTGGGAAATCATGGGTCTGTGCTCGTTCATGCTCATCGGTCACTGGTGGGAAGAAGAAGCGAACTCTCGTGCTGCCCTGAAGGCATTCTTTACCGTTCGTGTTGGTGACGTCGGGCTCCTCGTCGGCACCGCAATCATCTTCTTCGGTGCGAACGATTGGGCGGTCGAACACGGATCTAACGGCTTCTCCATTCGAGGCATCTCAGCGTGGGCACTGTCGGGCGAGGCCTCACAGAGCGTCCTGTTCTGGGGTGGCGTTGCGCTGTTTATCGCTTCGATCGGTAAGTCGGGCCAATTCCCCCTTCACACATGGCTTCCTGACGCTATGGCCGGCCCCACCCCGGTGTCGTCGCTGTTGCACTCGTCGACCATGGTCGTCGCTGGTGTGTTCTTGGTCGCTCGTCTCTACCCGGTGTTCTTCGTCGGCTTTGACATCCTCGATACCACGGTGAACTTCATCACCATCATTGGTGGCATCACGATCATCGTCGCTGCCGCGCTTGCATTCGTTCAAGACGACATCAAGAAAGTCTTGGCGTATTCAACGGTGTCTCAGCTCGGCTACATGATGCTCGGTCTCGGTGTCGGTGCATGGCTTCCCGCCGTGTTCCACATCTTCACGCACGCATTCTTCAAGTGTGCGCTGTTCTTGGGTGCCGGCTCGATCAGCCACTCCGGTTCACATCACTCATTCGACATGAAGAAAGACATGGGTGGTCTGGCGAAGAAGATGCCGATCACGGCGGCCACATGGATGGTGTCGACCGCTGCGCTGTGCGGTATTCCGTTCTTCTCGGGGTTCTTCTCGAAAGACGAGATCATCGATAACGCCAGTCACAACGGCTATCAGTTCTTCTACTACGTCGCGCTGGTTGGCGCCTTCATGACCCCTGCGTACATGACTCGGGCGACCTACCTCACGTTCTTTGGGAAGCCGCGCGGTGCCGCAGCAGGTGAGCATCACGATGAAGGCCATGACGACGCTCACGGAACTGCTCACGCCGATCATGACGATCACCACGACGACGCCCACGACGATCACGGTGCTCACGATGATCATGGCGCCCACCATGGGCCGCACGAATCGCCTTGGCGAATCACGGCTCCGCTCATCGTTCTTTCCATTCTTGCGATCGGCTCCGGATATCTCAATGCGCCTGCGTTTGGCACCCATTACTTCACCGATTGGGTAGAGCCCGTCGGTGTCGAAGTTGCGCTCGATGACGAGTATGGGCACTCATCTGGAGAAGAAGAGAGTGCAGGCATTGTCTTTGCGGCGGTGCAGGCAGGCGACGAAGAGTACGACGGCAAAGCAAAAGGCTGCGGATTCGCTGATCCATCCGAAGGCACTGTCTGTTACGCGCCGAAATTGAGCCATGCTGTGTTCTCATGGTCGAAGGCGATGCCGTCGATCATCCTCGTCTTCGCGGGCATTCTCTTCAGCGCGTGGGTCTGCATGGGAATCTACGGCGACCGAAGAAATCCGTTTGCCGGTCTCACATCAAAGTTCGCTCCAGCACGCTGGATTCACACACTGCTGGTCAACAAGTACTACTTGGACCACCTCTACGAAAAGGTCATCGTGTTTGCGTTCGCGCATCCGATAGCGCGAGCGGCCTACTGGGTGAACCAAAACATTCTCGACGGCATCGTCAACAACGTTGGACGCGGGGGCCGGAGAACCGGCGAATGGGTCTATCGCAACGTCGACCAGCGTGTGGTTGATGGAGCGGTGAACGCATCTGGATTGGCAGCGAGCGAAGGCGGCCACGCCTTGCAGCCAGTCCAATCAGGAAAGGTCAATCAGTACGGAGCGTTGCTCTTCGGAGCGGCGACGGTGGGAGCAATCGTTCTCATCCTCGTGAACATCTGAGTCAGCACACCCAGAGGGCACAATAATTATGCAAACCATTACCAACGACACCTGGCTCCTAACGGTCGGCACCTTCTTGCCGCTCGTTGGCGTTCTTCTCATGATGTTCGTACCGGCATCAGAAGAGAAGACACATAAGCAGATCGGCATTCTTACTTCTGCGGTGACCGCAGCTGTTGGTGTGTACACGCTGCTTCGCTTCGATTTTGATCAGAGTGAGAAGTTGCAGTTCTTCGTTGACAGTGAGTGGATCACCGTCATTAAGTCGAATTACACCATCGGCCTCGATGGCATCAGCCTTCCGCTGTACTTCTTGTCGATGGTCGTGACGTTGCTCGTCATGATCTACACCTGGGACAACATGCCAGACGCTGGCAACCCGAAGTCGTTCATCATCCTGATGCTGGTGCTGCAGGTCGGTATGGCGGGGTCGTTCATCGCCCAAGACCTCATCTTGTTCTTCGTGTTCTTCGAAGTCGTTCTCCTGCCGATGTATTTCATGATCGGTGTCTGGGGCGGCGACGATCGCCAGTACGCGTCGTTGAAGTTCTTCCTCTACACCATGTTTGGTTCGGCCCTCATGCTCGTGGCCTTCCTCGCGCTCTTCTTCCAGACCGGTGCGGCATCGTTCTCATTTGCGCATCTCATGGAGGCCGGAGCACTTATCGATCGTGATGTGCAGATCTGGATCTTTGCAGGAATGTTCGTCGGCTTTGCGGTGAAGGTACCGATGTTCCCGTTCCATACGTGGCTGCCTGATGCACACACCCAGGCACCGACACAGGGTTCAGTCATCTTGGCCGCAATCCTTCTGAAGCTCGGCACCTACGGTTTTGTCCGCATCGCCATTCCAATGCTTCCGCAGGGTGCAAAGGCATGGGCTCCGGTGATCGGCATCCTTGCCGTGATCGGCATCATCTACGGCGCACTCGGATGCCTCGCTCAAACCGACATGAAGCGACTGATCGCGTTCTCCTCCGTCGCTCACATGGGATTCGTCATGCTCGGTATTTCGACCCTCACCGACTTCGGTATCAATGCCGCTCTGTTCGGAATGGTCGCTCACGGTCTCATCACCGGCATGCTCTTCTTCGTTGCCGGCTCTGTGAAGCACCGTTACCACACCCTTGAGATCTCGCGACTCTCCGGCATGCTCATTCAGATGCCGCGCTTGGGTTGGATTCTTGGATTCGCAGCAATGGCATCTCTCGGCCTTCCCGGCCTTGCCGGGTTCTGGGGTGAATTCCCCGCAATTTTGTCGGCCTATAACCCCAACTTCGGGCTCAGCGAGGCATTGTTCCGCACGCTCATGGTGGTCGCTGCGATCGGTACGGTGTTCGCGGCTGCGTACCTCTTGTGGTTGTATCAGCGCACCGCATTTGGCCGTCCGAACCCAGAGTTTGAACAGGGTGCCCACCATCCGGTTGGTGCTGGCGTGAACGACGAGCACCACGATGTTGATCTCCACGACGTCACAAAGATCGAGTGGATTGCGTGGACTCCATTCCTCATTGCGATCGTCGTCTTCGGTGTGTATCCACAACTGATGTTCGGTGTGATGGACCCGGCCGTGTCGTTGCTCATTGAGCGTGTAGGAGCGGGCATCCCGTGATCAGTTCTCTGCTCGCTCAAGCCTGGACGGCGCCAACGATTGACTGGCATGCCATCGCACCTGAGTTGGTGTTGATCGCTGGTATCAACCTGGTGCTGCTGATTGATCTCTGGCTCGACGAGTCGAAAAAGTGGGCGATGGCGACTTTGACCGGTTTTGTCATGCTTGGCGCAGTGATCCCGGTGGTGACGCTTGCTGTTCTTGGCGGAGACGTGCGAGACGCCATTTTCGATGGCCGATATGTGGTCGATGAGTACGCCCTCATTTTGAAGGCATTGTTCTTACTCGTCGGTTATGTCGTGGTGTTGCTCAGTCAGAACGAGCTCGAAGAGGGTGGCTATTACCAGGGCGAGTTCTATGTGCTCATGATGGTGAGCGTGCTCGGCATGGTGATGATGGCCTCAAGCCGTGACCTTCTCAGCGTGTTTGTTGCACTTGAACTGCTCTCGATTCCTGCGTACATGATGGCTGCCTGGCGTAAGCGTGATGTGAAGAGCAACGAGGCTGGTGTGAAGTATTACCTGCTCGGTGTATTCGCTTCAGGTGTGCTGCTGTACGGAATGAGTTTCTTGTATGGCACGACAGGCTCGACCAAACTCACTGAAATCGGCGCAGCGCTCTCGGGTGATCTCACCGGAATGCAGGTGTTGGCAGTTGTCTTTGTCGTCGCCGGCTTTGCGTTCAAGATCTCTGCGGTTCCGTTCCACACGTGGGCACCAGACACCTACGAAGGTGCTCCAACACCCGTTACTGCGTTCTTGTCGGTCGCATCGAAATCAGCAGGCTTTGTGGCTCTGCTCACCGTGCTCTACCTCGGTCTCTATGGCGCCGATGAGGTGCATGGCCCGTTCATCTGGGCGATGGCTGCACTCACGATGACCGTCGGCAACATGGTCGCCCTCCGGCAAACCAACATCGTTCGCATGCTCGCCTATTCATCGGTGAGTCAGGGTGGGTTCATTCTCATGCCGCTCGCAGTCATGGGTACCGGAGTTGCCGAGTCATCCCTGAGAGCGGTCGTGATCTACCTGCTCATCTATGCCTTCTCGAACCTCGGCGCATTCGCAGTCATTATTGCGGTTGCTCGCAAAACTCGCTCGGGCGAGATTTCATCGTTTGGTGGACTCATGTCGTACGCGCCAGGTCTCGGCGTGTTGATGACCATCTTCTTGGCCTCGCTTGCTGGAATCCCGCCGCTCGGCATCTGGATTGCGAAACTCCAGGCGTTCAAGGCGCTCATCGATGCGGGTTCAACATCGGCCTATGTATTGGCAATCATCGCAGCGGTGAACACGGTCATTGCGGCGGGTTACTACATGCGTGTGCTCCGCCAGATCTGGATGTCGCC
>Ga0181581_10004096_pt1 | contig 11402 bp, 7 predicted proteins | sample 071ome_22_FD_132433 | JGI IMG/M metagenome (GOLD analysis project Ga0181581, IMG submission 132433) | Coastal salt marsh microbial communities from the Groves Creek Marsh, Skidaway Island, Georgia - 071404AT metaG (megahit assembly) | ecosystem: Environmental > Aquatic > Marine > Intertidal zone...
GCGCGCGCGTCGACGCGCGGTGGTGATTCAAAAGATGACGAGGATGCCGTTCGACCGGCGTGGGAGAGCGAACGAAACGCGGCGAATAAACGACCGATATGGGAGACGGACATCGACGCCGAGTACGCGCGGGTGGAGAAGATGAAGGCGGATCGCGCGGCGAGGCGCGCGGCGGCGAACGCGGGGGCGGGGTTAGGGTTCGGGAGGGCGAAGATGTTGGACGACTTGAACGTCGACCTCTCGGCGTCGTTGCAAAGACGCGACGCGGAGGAGGACGAGGACGAGGAGGACGAGGACGAAGCGAAAAGCGACACAGATAAATTATTGGGGGATGGCACCCGATCGTCGACGTCGCCCGAGAACCCGGTGTTGCGGTACGTGGATAAGGATGGACGCGTCAAGGGCGAGCCGACGGCGTTGGATTTGGCGACGACGAAGAAGGGCGATAGCAAGTATAATCTCCGTGGATGGAATTACGCGCCGACTCGGGCGGAGAAAGGGCGGTGGCAGAGAGAGTGGGAGAAGGCGGAGCGCGCCAAGGCGATGCGCACGCCCGGGTATCGACCGCAGAGCTCGTTATCCATCAAGTCGAAGATTAAGGATCAAACCTTTACGCCCGTCAAGGCGTTCGCGGATCTGACGGATGAGGAAAAAGCGGCGCGACGCGCGGCGGATCAGGCGAAATACGCGAAAATCAAGGAAGATTTATTGCTCACGACGGCCGGCATGGCGGGCTCGGGCGCGGTAGCCGCGTTCGCCGTGGGAGGAACCAACATGGGATACTCGTGGCTTTTGGGCGCGGCGGGCGCCATCGCCTACGTGCGTCTTCTCAGCGGCAAGGCGGAATCCTCCAACGTTCAAGGCGGTCCGCCGTCCATCCTAGTTCCCGTCATTCTCTTCATGGCGCTCAATCGATGGAACGCCCTCGCGTCGCAAGACGTCGGCGTGACGCTCAGTCCCATTCCCATGCTCCTCGCCTTTTTCACGTACAAGCCCGCGAGCGTGCTTCAAGCCTTCAAAGACGTCCTTGAGAACCCCGAGGGCGAGGAAGAGATCGCGTGATTGATGCGCGCGCTTTTTTTACGCACCCTCTCTTTCGCCCGCGCGCGCTAATATGCAAAGGATGTAAATAGTACGAGAGCCGTCGCCGACGCGTTAAAGGCACCCAGCTCGCCCCCTCCGACGTCAGTCGTCGCCTCGCCTCTCGCGCGCGCTCTTCGCGCCCGTGCAAGAGAAAACGCGAGGCCATGACGACCGACACCTCTTGGTTCCGTCGCGAGCTTCGCGCCGTGTCGCAAATCGTTCCACCGGTCGTCGCCCAATTCGGTTCCCAACAATTCATGGTGGCGACGCAGCTCGTGTATTGCGGACGGCTGTCTCGCGACGCGCTCACGTCGATGTCGGTCACGACGACGATGTTTAACATCTTGTGGATGGCCATCACGGGCGCGGGCGGGACGATGGATTGTTTAGGGACGCAAGCGCACGGGAGCGGCGACGAGAGGGCGGTGAAGAGTTGGGGCCTGTTGACGACGGCGTTTTTGACGCTGTGTTGCCTACCGGCGACGGCTGTCATGGCGGCGGGGAAACCGATCAGTGAGGCGATATTTCACGCGGATAAGGAGAGAAGTTCGGAGATACGGGATTGTGCGTTGGTGTTGGCGGTGAGTTTCTATCCGCTCGCGTTTACGCTCGGGTTACAAAAGTACTTGGCGTGTCGGCGAAAAGTGTGGGCGGTGGGCGTGACTTCGATGTTGACGTTGGCGGTGACGGTGGGATTTCTCGAAGCGTTCGTGACAAGATCGAACGGTGGCATAGTGGCGTCGTGTTGGGCCATGGTGGCGGCGCGGGTGGTGAATTTATTGGCGCTCATCGCGTGGGTCGCCGTCGACGAACGGTGGTGGTCGACGAGAGGGGACGCGTTCGTCGAGTACGTCGAGGCGTATCGATCCGTCACGCGCGACATGGTCATCAGGGTTGTGCGTTTGTCGATGAGCGGCATCATCATGGTGTTCGGCGAGGCGTTCGCGTTTGAGTTGACGGTGATTCTCGCTTCGGGACTCGGCGACGTCTCGCTCGGCGCGCACATGATCGCGCTTCAAATCGCAACCATCACCTTCATGACCGGTCCCATGGCGTTCGGGACCGCGGCTTCGATTCGAGTGGGTAATCTCTTGGGAAGTTCCGATCCGAGAGGCGCCAAACGCGCGGCGTGGCTCATAGTGGGTATTTCCGTCGCCTTTATGGCGTGTTGCGCGGTGACGATTCTCGTGGCTATGAAATCCATCGCCGAACTGTTCACACGCGGCGACGCCGACATCGTGCACGCGCTCACGCGCATCGCACCCTTCATCGCCCTTTTCCAAGTCTTCGACGGTTTGCTCGGATGTTGCAACGGCGTGCTTCGTGCGTGCGGAAAACAGGCGCTCATCGCGAAATCAAACGTTGTCTCGCTCTGGCTCTTCGGCATAGGGTCCGCGGTGTTATCCACCGAAGTGGGGCGCGTCGGCGTGCGAGGCTTATGGTGGGGACTCGCCATCGGCGTCTGTTGCGCCGGTTCATTCCTGGCGTATCACTGCGCGCGCATCGACTGGGTTCTCGAGGTGCAACTCGCCGAATCCGCCGCGACAAACATCGAACGCGCGCCGTCGACGCGCGTTGGCGAGTCGCTCAAATCGTCGCCGACCGACGACGACGAGGAGACGGTGCGATAAAACAGCGAACACGCATTCATTCTCATTCATTCATTCATTCATTCATTCATCGCTCATTCATCAATATTATTGTAATACAAACACGCGCGCGCTCACTTGTCGAACGGCGGCAACCCGTTGCTCGCCAAAAAACCCACAAACAACGCCGTCAACACCCCCGCGCTTCGCGTGACGAGATTAATCGTCGGCGTCCAAATGTCCCGCGCCTCCTCTTCGAACTCTCGAGCCGTCGTCTTCACGGGCTCGGTGACGAAACCTTTGTAATACGCCGCCCCTCGCGCTTCCGGCGCCTTCCCAACGTCGTCGTCGCCATCCTCCTCCTCGGTCGTCGCGTGCGCGACGGGCGAGACGCGCGAGACGCGCGTCGTCATCATCCATCGCGACCGCGCGAGGACGCGCGGCGCCGCCCTCGTCGACGTCGTCGCTCTCGTCGTCGCCATTTGACGACTCGTACGAAAGATGAGCTCGTCATCCGTCCCGGACGACTCCCCGCGCGTGCGCGTCGAGATCACGCGCGACGTCATCGACGAGGGCGAGCGAATCGCCTTTTGTCGCGACGACGCCGCGGGCGCGATCGCCGTCTTCATAGGGACGACGCGGGACACGTTTAACGGCGCGCGCGTCCTCAATCTCGCCTACGAGTGTTACGAACCGATGGCGCTTCGAGAGCTTCGCGCCATCGCGGACGAGCTGTGCGAGCGATACCGAGGCGACGGGGACGAATCGTCCGTCGGTTCGAGCGGGCGCGGCGGTCGAGGGATACGGGCGGTGGATGTCGTGCACCGCGTGGGCGACGTCGGCGTGGGCGAGACGTCGACGTGCGTCGTCGTGAGCGCGAGTCATCGACGAGACGCGTGCGACGCGGCGAGCGAGGCGATCGAATTATTAAAGGCTCGCGTACCGATATGGAAGAAGGAGTCGTTCGTGGAGGGCGAGGGAGGGGAGGTGGAGGCGGTGTGGAAGGAGAACGGGTTGGGGGCGTTCGAGACTAAAAAGTGAAAAAGGTGAAAGAAGAGCGCTTTTCATTCATGCGTCACTCTGACGCGCACCGCGTCGACGCGATCGTCGCGATGACGTGTGGTCTCGCGCGCGCGTCCTTGATCGTCGTCGCGTCGTCGTCGCGCGGACGCGGCGGACGAGGACGCGGCGCGCGCGGCGGCGGACGAGGACGCGGCGGACGAAGCGGCGGACGAGGGCGGGGCGCAGATTCCCGGGACACGCGACCGGTTCGCGAGGGCGCGCGGACGTCGCGCGCGAACGAGTCGTCGCGCGCGACCGAATCATTCGTGGGCGTCGACGACGCGGTCGTCGAACGGAATCTGCGCGCGATCTCGGACGTGGCGAAGACGCTCGCGCGACGAGGCGAGGCGAGTCGGTTGAGCGGCGGCGAGGGGGAGCGGTACGAGGGCGACGGGTTTCGACTCGTGCGGTGCATGCCGCACCTGAAACGACGCGAGGCGGACGCGGCGGTGAGCGCGGGTCGAGTGTTGGTGAACGGTGAGCTCGTGCGTCCGTCGCAGAGGGTGCGAGGAGGCGACGTGGTGACGCTGGACGGACGGGTGATGCGTTGGGAACCGTACGCGCGAGCGGTCGAGGCGGAACTGCGCGACGACGCCGCGGGAGGGACGAGTCGGTTTGTGTACCTGGCGTATAATAAACCGCGAGGGGTCGTGTGCACGATGGAACCGGGACAGCGGACCTCTCTGCATTACGTCCTCGAGCGCGAGAGGAAACGGCTCAACGGCGCGCGCGTCTTCCCAGTCGGAAGACTCGATAAAGATTCGAGCGGGTTAGTCTTGCTCACCAACGACGGTCGCGTCTCGGACGCGCTTCTCGATCCGAGTCGCAAGGCTGAGAAGGAGTACGACGTCGACGTCGATCGCGAGGTGAGTGAGGACGACGCGCGGCGTCTCGCCGCCGGCGTCGTCATCACCACGACGCAACAGCGAGGCATGGAGGAGACGACGGCGGCGACGCAACCGTGTCGAGTGACGAAGATCGGCGCTCGTTCGTTACGGTTCGTGCTGAAAGAGGGTCGGAACAGGCAGATTCGCAAAATGTGCGAGGCGTTGACGTACGACGTGCGTGTGTTGCATCGCACGCGCATCGACTCGTTACGGCTCGGCGATCTCGAGATCGGCGGCGTACGCCCCTTGGACGAGGAAGAGCTGCAAGCGCTCTCGGCGCGCGTGCGCGCGCGCGCAGAGGCGTCCAAGGAGACCAAGTCGCAATCGAGCGAGAGCCGACGACGACAAAAGGCGATCGACGCCAATCCCGACGGTTGGGGCGCGAAAATTTTAGAGGGGCAACAATTTTCAAAGAAACGCGCCCCGTAGGCTTGACGCGCGCGCGGCGCGCAACGTGCTTTGATCCATCTAGAAGAATTATTAAATAACCTACTGTATACGCCTATTCTACGTACGACGACGACATCGCGCGCTCACACGGCGAAAAACTTCCCGCGTCCGCCTCGTCCGTCGGCGCCGTGTTTGATAAAGGTGCCGTTCGCGGCGCTCGACGCCTTGTTCGGAGACGCCTTGAGAAAAGACCCCGCCGGACGACGACGTTTACGCGCGGCGCGTTCGTCCACCTCGTTCAAAATGTTCGCCAACAGCCCATCGTCGCCGTCGTCCTCGTCGCTCAGGAGGTTCAAGACGTCGGCGTCCGTCGTCTTTGTCTTTTTCGACGACGGCGGCGCCAACTTTTTCATCAACGGATCGTCGCCTCGACGAAGCGGATTCTTCTTCTCGCGCGGCTTCGTCTCCACCGGCACCGCGCGCGCAGCGTCGGCGTGATGCTCGAACTCGGACGGATCGTCCACGCCCCACGCAAACTTACTGCTCGCGCGACCGCCGATCGGAAACGCGCCCGCCGCTGCGTTCCTCGCCGACTTGGCCTTTTCCGTCGTCTCTCTCCGCGCGTCCGACGTCCCCGCGACGCTCCCCGACGTCGCTCGATACGCCTCCACCTTGGCCTCCAGAGACTTGACCTCTCGCTCTTTCTCGCGCATCCGTCGCACGAGCGCGTCGTATTGCTCTTGCTGCGACGAGATTTGCGTATTCTTGGCGCACAAATTGCGCACGAGCGTCGTCATCGCCATTCTCGGATCGCTTCGTTCCAATCGTCGCATCATCTCCTTCTCCCCCAGCGACGATGAATTCACCGCCACCTCGCGCTCGAGTCGCTCTCTGTCCTCAAACTTGGCCACCGTCTTGGCCAAGAGCGCGTTCTTTTCGCGCAATTTCCTCGTCTCGTCGTCGCCGCGTCTCGCCTTGGCGGTGAGCGTCTGCACGGCGAGATTCGCCGCCGTCAAATCCTTCTTCGCCTGTCTCAACGCCCGCTCGACGTCCTCGTTCGCCGTCGCGCGCGCGCGTACCGCTTCCAATTCTCTCTTCAACGTCGCCGTCTCGTCCAACGCGTCGTGTAAACGCTCTCGCTCGGCGCGCAGTCGTCTCGCGGATTCGGCGCGCGCGTCGGCGTCGTCGCCGCCGCCGCCCGGCGTCCCGCCGTTCGATTTCCTCCTCGCCGACGACGACGCCCCGACGCCTCCGAGCGCGCGCGGACTCATCGCCGCGAGTTCATCCATCATCTCTCGAGGCGCGTCGAGGTATATCGTCACGCACTCGCCGTACGTAAACTCTTTTTTACACGTCGGGCACGGCGCCGAAGCCTCGCCGTCGTCGTCTCGCCGCCGCGCGCGTCTCTCCCTCGCATCTCGAGATTTCACGTCGTACCACTTGGACACGCATCGCACGTGATACACGTGTCCACACTCGGGCAACGCCTGCGCGATGCGAACGCGCGCGTCGTCGTCAGTCGTCGGTTTTTCAGTCGTTCCCGCCCTCGGCGTCGTTTTGTTTTTTTGAGCTCAAAATCTCATCGCACATCTCTCGTCGTCGTCGCGACGTCGCGCGCACCAGACTCTTGCCCTGACACAGTTCGAGGCACACCGCGCATCGCGACATGTCGCGTCGTCGGTCCTCGGTCGTCGGCGCGTGGTCGTCGTCGTTTTAAATGAAAAGATGATGAATCGTCAACGGTCGGTGACGACGGTGACGACGACGACGACGACGACGACGCGACGAGAAACGCGACGAGAAACGCGACTATACGCGCGTCCGTCGTCTCGTCGTCTCGTCGCGGCTCGGCGACCGGCTCGAGGAGACGCCGAGAGGTCGGTCGACGCGACGCGTCGTCAGTCTTTGACGACGGACGATGATGACGCTGACGACCTCTCTGACGACGACGACGCGCGCGACGACGACGCTCAAGACGTCGGCACCGCGAACGCACCGTCCTCGCGCGCGCGTCGCCGTCCTCGCGAGCGCGTCCGACGACGCGACGTCCACCGAGTCGACGCGACGACGCGCGCTCGTGGTGCTGACGTCCGCGCTCGTCGCGGCGACGTCACCGCGCGAGGCGCGCGCGTACGGCACGGGCGGGTGGAGAGACTGCGAACCCGTGTGCGATTCTCTCAAAAACGGACGGGAGGAGCAGCTGCGGTTGCAGCGAGAGATGATGGCGTCGATGGGCGGGGACGCGAGCGCGAGCTCGAGCTCGAGCGCGAGCGCCGCCGACGCGAAAGAGGACGCCATCAAGGCGAACGGGGGACGCATTCCGCGTAAAACGAAAAAATAAGCAAGACGTCGGTGGATCGCGACGGGGTCGTTCGGTGCGCGCAATTCTAGTGTGATGATTGTTACAAATTTTTTCTTCTTCTACTTTCGTTCGCCGCCCTCGATTCGACTCGACTCGACTCGACGGCGCTAGACGAGGACGGCAACCACGGGACCTTTGGAGGTAGAAGACGACGGTTTTAACCGAACGATTCGATCGCGGAGAACGTGGTGCGAGGCGCCGACGCCGTCGGTGCCCGCGCGCGCGATCTCAGATTCGGCGAGGAGTCTGAGCGCGCGCGTGACGCAACGCGAGAGGACGATGGACACCTCCTTCCCACCCTCGATGGCGTATTTCCCTTCGAATTCCACCTCGTCCACGAGTCTCTCGAGAACGTCGTCGTCCCACTCCAATCGTCCGAGCTCGCGCCGGTGCTTTTTTATGCGTCCGCGCTCGACGAGTTGCGCGTGGACGATGGATTTCACCGCCGCGCGATCGAGCGGCACGAACGGCACGAACATGTCAATCGCGCCCACCACTTTCAGCGTGTCCTCGCGGTCCTCGCACCCGTCCTTGGTCCATTTCTCGAACAGCCCGTCCTTCAATTTGCGCTGCAACGCCACCAGGGCGTCGCCGTCGACGCGTCGTCCGGTCGCCGCCGACGCGTCGTGCACGTCCATGAATCCCATGTTCGCCTCGAGAACGAATATCGATCTCGAAAACGTCACGTTTCGATCGAATGGGTTCCCCTCGCCACCCGCGCTTCCGTGTTCGAGCATCTGTTTCAACATACCTCGCGCGGGACACCCCAATTTATCGTACTCTTCCACCACCACGACAGATTCCGGAAACCGTTCCAAGTGCCTTGTCACCGCGTCTCTCAACATTCTCGCCTGCGCCTCGCGCTCGCGAACGACGTAATCCGTGCCGAAAATCACCTTATATCCCGGACACCCTCGTCCCGGACACGCGTATCGCCCCGCGTCCTCTCCACGGCTGCTCGTCGTCGCGTTGTACGCCGCGCGCGCCAAAATTCTATGAAACGTCGACTTCCCCGTTCCGGGACTCCCGTGCATCGACATCACCAGCGGTTTCCGCAATCGCTCGTTCGGCGTCTCGACGTGATCACACAGCGCGTCCAGGACGAGTTCCACGCCCGTGGGCTGTCCCATGAGTTCCTCCGCTGTCGATCTTCTCGCCCGTCGGCATAAATCTTCCTCACAAAAGAATCCATTTAATCCGCACCGCGCGCGTCTCGTCGTCATCGTTTTCGCGAATTCAACCGCGCGCGCGAACGCACCGATCGCGTTGGACGACACGACGCGCGCACCGGCGTCCAGCGCCGCGCCCATCGTCGCCGCAGACGTCGATTCTACAAAGTACGGCGTGGACGCGATCGCAATCAACACCGCCAACAGCCGCATCGCGCCTCGTCCTCCACCCTCCGCGCGCTCGACGACGTTCGATGATTCGCGTCTCATCGTCTCGTCGCCTCGCCGGTCGCGCGCGACGCCGTCTCGAGCGCGCGCGCGGCGTAATGTGGTAATTCCGCCCGCGTGCCGCCGCGAACTCTCGGCGGCGGCGGCGCCATTTCGCCCCGCGTTTCCGCGCCGCGCACATCGCCGGCGCGCGCGTCGCGAGCGACGAGGCGAACACTCGCGTCAACATGTCGCTCTTCGCGCCGTTTCGCGCGCTCGGACTCGTGTCGTCGCCCTCGGGCGTCCCGTTCGTCATCAAGCGGCGAGGGACAGAGTCGTGGGTCACCGTCGCGTGCGAGGACTCGTTCGCGGTGTACGACTGTCGAAAGCTCACGCTGACGTTTCACGGGGCGAGGTTTCACGGCGTTCACGTCGCGGCGCTGGCGGTGCGGAAAGATTGGACGTTTTGCGCGGTGGGGAGGGTGGTGCGGTGCGCGCGGCGGTTGCGAGAGACGTGCGCGTTGACGGGACCGACGGGACACGACCGAGAGATTGTCGTGTTACACGCGTTCGGGCATCATTTGGTGAGCATAGATGCGAACGGGGACGTGCGCGCGTGGGACGTGGACGACGACGCGATGCGGGCGCGTGAAGAGAAGAAGCGGGGCGGCAAGTCGGAGGCGGGCGAAGAGAGCGAGAGCGAGGGCGAGTTGGACGCGCGACGCATGGAGTTTCCGCGCGGTTTCGAGGCGACGACGGTGTGTCACCCGGATGGTCTCGTCGACAAACTCATTTTTGGATCGAAAGACGGGCGATTGGCGCTCGTGAATGTGCGCGCGGGGAGGCTTGTGCACGAGTTCGCGGGGTGGGGCTCCGAGGTGATGGTTTTGGAAAATTCACCCGCCTCGGACGTCGTGGGGGTGGGATTGAAGGATGGACGCGTGTTGTTGTTGGACGTGCGCGCGGATGAAGTGTTGTTCACGCTCACGCCGGAGAAAGGGATCGCGGTGACGGCGTTGGCGTTCAGAACGGATGACCAAGACGACGTGCTGTGCGTCGGCGACGTGTCGGGACGCGTCACGGTGTGGGACTTAGAGAAGCGGACGCTTCGGTCACTCATCTTGGAATGCCACGAAGGACCGGTCGCCGCGCTGAAGTTTCTCGACGGGCAGCCGGTGATGCTGTCCAGCGGGCGCGACAACACGCTCAAGGAGTGGATTTTTGATCGAGACGACGGCGAGGCGCGTCTGTTGCGTTTCCGCGCGGGTCACTCCAAGCCCCCGACGAACGTGTCGTTTTACGGTGAAGGAAAGAAATTGTTGGCGTCGGGTCAAGATCGTACGCTTCGGTTTTTCAACGCGTTTCGAGACCAGCAAAACATAGAGATGAGCCAAAAACATACGACCAAGCGCGCGAAGAAGATTGGCATCGCCGAGGAGGCGTTGAAACTGCCTCCGGTGACGCGCATCGCGTGGGGAGAGCTTCGCGAGCGCGATTGGGCGAACGTCATCACCGCGCACGAAGGTGAGAATAAGGCGTACACGTGGCGAATCTCCAAAGGGTCCATCGGTGAACACATTCTTCAGTGTCCCAAGGGCGACGGCAAGTTTGAAGTCAAGGCGGTGTGTATCAGCGCGTGTGGTAACTTTGGTTACCTCGGCGCCGCGAACGGCGCCGTGCATCGATTCAATCTGCAATCCGGTTTACACCGTGGGTCTCTCGATCGTCTCGTAGACGCCGACGAAGCTGCGAAAAGGAAGAAACGCAACGGAAACGAAGGGTACAATTTTCCGGGCGGGAAACGTTCGTTTTGGGCGCTCGCGAATCAAGCCGGCGCGAACGAGGACGGGAAGATTCGTATCAGCGCGCACGACGGCGAGGTGACGTGCATTCAGGCCGAGTGTGCGAATAGAAGTCTCGTCACCGCCGGGGCGGATGGAATCATTCGTGTGTGGAAGTTTAAAGAGATGAAGCTCGATATCGAAATCGACGTCGGGTGCGCCATTCGTTGCGGACACTTGCACGAAGATGGATTATTCGTCGTCGGATGCGAAGATAAGATTGTTCGTGTGTACGACATCGTCACTGGAAAACGCGTGCGCACGTACACGCCGCGAGGCGATGTTCACGCGGCCGGTGACGTCGTGAGCGTACAATTTAGCGAAAACGAGAAGTGGATCTTCATTCTCGACTCGACGGGTCTCATCACCGTGTACGACGTATCCGCGGCGTCGATCGTGCAACAGATGATTTTAGGCGAAGAAAAAGTCACTGCGATGAGCTTTTCGCCGAGGATGGATTTGTTGGTCACCTTGCACGAGGGTAAACTGGGTTTGTATCTGTGGGCCAATAGGACGATGTTTCGACCAGACGCCGAGGTCGCGTACGGGCGCAAGGTTTCCGTCTCACTTCCGAACAAACCGGCGGAATCGGAGACGGAGACCACCGTCACACGCGCTTCGAACGACCGAGACTACGAGGACGACGACGACGACAACGAGGGTGTCTACGTGCACCCGAGAGAGGACGACGCCGAGGAGGACGAGCTCAACGTCAAGGAATTGGAAGACTACTTTGAACGCTTGGCGACCGGTCCGACACAGATCGAGCCGGGCATGATCACCCTGTCCAACGTGCCGAAGACGCAGATCGA